>Ga0209444_10000670_pt1 | contig 18972 bp, 10 predicted proteins | sample LauGreFaBDMM15DN_2_FD_188215 | JGI IMG/M metagenome (GOLD analysis project Ga0209444, IMG submission 188215) | Freshwater lake microbial communities from Lake Michigan, USA - Fa13.BD.MM15.DN (SPAdes) (version 2) | ecosystem: Environmental > Aquatic > Freshwater > Lake | place: Lake Michigan...
ACACGTTGTAAAATCGGTGCGTTCTGAAGGAACGCCGCATAAATCCCACGCGGGCCGACCATCCCGGGATATGCGGCGTTCCTTCAGAACGCGAGACATAGGATCTTCGATATCCAGGGTGGCAATCCATCGAGTTCCCATTAGCCAACCATTAAAGCGAGGATGGGGAGCACTGAGGATAGGCCCATCAATGACTGGCAATCCTCTCCCCGCCCCTTCCCAAGGATCGGGCCTGGGTCCACTCTCGCGCCATGAAGCTGATCGGTGTCATCCCCGCTCGATATGCCTCCACACGGTTTCCGGGCAAGCCGCTGCACCCCATCGCCGGGATTCCTCTGATTCAACGGGTGGTCGAGCGGTGCCGATTGTCCCCCGCCCTGTCCGAGGTCATCGTGGCCACCGATGACGAGCGCATCGCCGCGTTCGCCCGCGGATTCTGCCGCGTGGAAATGACCCGCGACGACCACCCGAGCGGCACCGACCGGATCGCCGAAGTTGCCTCACGGGTCCCGGCCGACGGCTACATCAATATCCAGGGCGATGAACCCCTCATGGATCCGGCCGTCATTAATGCCGTGGCCGAGGCGCTGCGCGACAGCGACATGAGCACGGCCTCCACACCCATCCGGGACCTCGCCGAGTTCGACAATCCCAACGTGGTGAAGGTGGTAACCACTGCCGGAGGACGTGCCCTGTATTTCTCACGACGGACGATCCCTTACCTGCGAGACGCCGCTCTGAAACCGCTGTCCGAACAATGGGCCAGCTACCCGTTCCAGAAGCACCTTGGCATCTACGGTTACCGGCGCGACACCCTGCTGCGCTTGGTGGGATTCCCGGTGTCGCCACTCGAAGCCGCGGAGAAACTCGAACAACTGCGCGCTCTCGAAAATGGCTTCAGCATCGCCGTGGCTCGGGTTGAGCATGACAGCGTGGGGGTGGATGTCCCCACCGATGTGGCACGCGTCGAGGCCTTGCTGGCGAGCACCGCGTCGGTGACCCACTGCGCATGAAGTGGCTAATCCCCACGCTGCGAATTTACCGACCCGACGCACCTCGCTGCGCCGCTGCGCTCGGCTTGGTCGGATTGACGACCGCCGCCGCGGTGATTAAGCCGTGGCCCTTGGCGTGGATCCTGGATGCCCTGTCGGGCCGCTCCGGAGAAACCCACTCCATCACTCGCTGGACGTTGGCTCTCTTGGGGGCCTACTTGTTGCACGGTCTCCTCGGAGCCGCCCAACAAAACCTGGTCATTAGCCTCGGGCTGCGTGGCCTTCAACGCATCCGCCATCAAGTCTTCGAGCGTCTGCTGCGACTGTCGCCACGCGAAATTCAGGGAACCGCGGCCGGTGACTGGATTTACCGGGCCACTTGGGACACCTACGCCTTTCAGACTCTCTTCACTCACGGCATTTTCACCGGCCTGACCGCGGGCGCCGGTGTGATCGCCATGACGGTGGTGATGGCTCGCATCCACCTGCCACTGACGGCCGTGGCGCTGGCCACCGTGCCCCCTCTGCTCATCGTCATGCGGGTGTTCGGTCCTCGCCTCCAACGGGCGGCTGCACAAGCCCAGACGGCCGATGCCGGGATCGCCACGGCCGTCCAACAAGGGGTGGCTAACTTGTCCCTGATTCAGGCGTTCACCCGCGAATCAACCCTGACGGCCGCCTTCGACCAACAGGCCGGTGAAGCCTTCCGCGCTCGACGGCACCAGCATCGTTCCGAGGTCCTGTATTTGGCCGCGGTCGCTGCCATCCTGGCTGCCGGCACCGCCGGGATCGTGGCCCTCGGATCCCGGGAGGTCACCGCCGGACACCTGACACTTGGCCAGTTGCTGGTGTTTTTGGCCTATCTGGCGCAGCTCTATGAGCCCTTGAACCAATTGTCGCACCTCGGCGGCACCCTCTCCACGGCCCAGGCCAGTGCCCAACGGGTGCTCGAATGGCTCGACACGCCGGACCACTCCGCCAGCGGCACCACGCCGGCGCCCCGCCCCGCTACCGGAGTGGCCCTGGAGTTCACTGGTGTGGACTTCGCCTACGACCCCAACCGACCGGTGCTCCAAGGACTCCATCTCCGCCTGAAACCCGGGGAGATCGTCGCCATCGTCGGACCCAGCGGTGCGGGCAAGACCACCTTGCTGCAATTAATTCCCCGATTCCTAGAACCCGCCTCGGGGATGGTCCGCTGGTGCGGCCTCGACCTCAAAAGCCTGGATCGGGAAAGCCTCCGCCAGCAGGTGTCGTGGGTGTTGCAGGAACCCCTGCTTTTGTCCGCGACGGTCGCCGAAAACATCGGCTTTGGCCGAGAGGGGGCTACTCGCGCCGAGATCGAAGCCGCGGCCCACGCCGCCCAGGCCCACGAGTTCATCGTGCGCCTGCCTCAGGGTTACGACACCCGCGTGGGCGATGGATCTGCTCGCTTGAGTGTCGGAGAAAAACAGCGAATCCACCTGGCCCGAGCCTTCCTCAAAGACGCCCCGGTACTGCTGCTCGACGAGCCCACCAGCGCCCTCGATGGCGAGAGCGAGTTGGCCATTCTAGCAGCCATTCAACGCCTCACTCTGGGCCGCACCACACTCATGGTCGCGCACCGTCCCGAGACGCTGCACATTGCACACCGCGTCGTGCGCTTGGAAGGCGGCGTACTCATCGAAGAACCCGCCCGCGGGCCTCGGTGATCCGGTCTGAAAACCCCGCATCGCCGATCGGACTCGGGCTCGGGTTCGAGCTCGGCTCGTCGATCACCGCTGGACCACGAATCCGGCCTCAGCCCAGTCGGCAAAATCTTCGCGCGATCCGTTGCCCGCATCCATGGCCACCAAACTCAATCGTCGGGCTCCCGCTGGGATGGGCACATCGAAGTGCCAGGCGGCGGTCTTCACCCGCATCACCGGACTGACCGCGGCCTCCTTGCCGTCGATCAGCACCTTGAACACCACGCTCGGAAACTGGGCCAGGTTGGACCCATTGCTCACCTCCACCAGATTTTCGTCGGCCCCGGCCAAGGCCACGAAGCGCCGGAACTCCGGCTTCAGCGCATACTCCACCGCACACGGGGCATGCACACCAAGTCCACGGGTGTAGGTGGTGCGATTGACCCGCAGCGGACCACCCAAATTGGATCGATCGGTCTGAGGTGGCCGAGTGTTGCCCGAGTAGCGCACATCGCCTCCGTACGTGTGCCCGAAACCCACGCTGCGGGTGGGCTTGAGGGTCGACAACAGCACATCGGGTTGCGGCGGCAGAGGCCCATTTTTTGCAAACGAACCCTCCGATTCAAGGCACACTGCGCGGCCATGCAAGAACGCCCCAACCCGCAGGCGGGTCGTCTCCGATACGGCCAACGGTTTAGTGTACTTCATCGACTTGGGCGTGGGGGCAGAGCCATCCAGCGTGTAGCGAATGTCCGCTCCGGGCTGCAGCGGTGCCGACAAGGTCACGGTAATGGGCTTCTCGAAGAGGTGGGGACGCAGCGGGGTGCCCCAAGGCGTGATCCGAACCGGATCCACCACCCAGTCCTTGCGCCAGCGACCGAGCCGGGACAGTTCCTCCTGAAGGTGGATCGTCGGAGCGAGGTGCTTCTCGAAATGAGCCACCACCTGCTCGGTGTTGAGGTCGGGTGTGAAATTGCGGGCCGGATCGTAGCCGGGGTGCGCATCGGTCATGTCGCGGGCCAGCACACACTGGAGACCGGCCGACTTCATCGCGCGCAGGCCCATGGGCTTGCCCAACAGGCAGACCTGGGTGTGGAAACCGACATAAATGAGATGGGTCAGGCCGTACTTTTGGCACAGCGCGTACACCTCGGCCTGCGTGTCGGGCATCCAATCGTCGCGGCCAATGACCAGATCCGGGTGCATCCCATCCCAACCGTAATTACCACCGCAGCGTTCGGCCCCGCAGGCACAACCACCAGCATCGGGCACCGGCGGGCAGGTGACATTCACGGCAGCCGGCACCGTTATCTTCGGTAGGTTGAACACCGCCTCGCGCTGCGGATATCCGACATAATTGTCCACCACATCGCTCGGGCAAAGGAAGACGGGCATTCCCATATCGCGGGCCGCAGCCAGGGCCTTGTTAATACGGGGCACGAAGGCATCCACCCGCATGGTAGCCGTCTTGCACCAGTGGTAATTCCAAATATCCACCGCCACCACGCCGATGCGCGACGAATCCACCTGCTCGTGGGTGATCACGATTTTACCCGTCTGAGGGTCGCGGGTTTGGAGGCTCCATCGAACGGGCACCGCGGAGATCCGCGGCAGGAATCCCAGGCACAAGAGGAGGGCGAACCACGGTCGGGCAAAGGTATTCATGGAATCAGAGGGGGCTGACCGTCATTCAACCGTCAATTCGCCGCCCTCGCAAGCCACTGCTCAAACCACTCCTCACGGATCCCGCAAGACCGGCGGCGTAATTTTTCGGAGATCCCGAATGATTTGTAATGAGGTCACCAGCGACCAGAGCCAGGCCGCCCCAAACAAAACCAAGCCCAAGATCAACCCTTGCGAGGGGGGCCAAGAGACCGAGTCGCCGGCCTGTAAGCCTTCCCATGCGCCTCGAACCAACTCCCAAAACCAGGTCAGAATCACGATGAAGCCCGAAACCGCCAGCCCCATTTGAAACACGCCCACTACCCGATGACCGGCCACAAAGGAACCCAACCCGGGCGTGGCTCCCTGATTGATCGCCAATGCCGTCCAACCCATCGATCGACTACTCGACTTTTCGGCCATGGATGACCGTCTCATAGGCATACATGGTCGCCAAGATTGAGATGGGCACCGTCACCAGCAATCCCACCAGACAACACAACGTGCCGAAGAAGTTTAAAATCGATATCACCACCAACAGAGCCAGGCACGACCACCAGTGCCGACTCACCTGCCGCCAACTCCGCTTCATGGCTGTCCAGAAGTCCACGCGTTGATCCAGGATCATTGGCAACGAGAACATCCAATTGACCGTCAGGAAAACGGTGACCGGAAGGCCGAGGAGAATCAGCCCCAACCCCGGTGCCAACACTGCAAAAGCCGGCCAACTGGCCGAGCCCTTCGCCAAGCCCATGATGACGGTCAGTCCCACACTAAAGAACAGGACAATGGATCCCGCCAACAGGGGCAACGACACCAAAATTACCTGCACCCATTGTCCCAGAAACAAATGGCCAAACATTCTCCGGAACCCATCGAACAGGGATCCCAAAGGAGGCGTTTCTCCACGTATCACCCTCAGATAAACGACATAGAGACCGGCCATGAGCGGCCCGCCAATGACAAAACTGCACAGGCTAAAAAGCACTCCGATGTAAGGCAGAGCTGCGAAAATCGTCAGACCGAAGAGGATGAGCACGTACATCATCGTAGGCCCAAAGAGGGTTGAGAACTGCTGTTGGAACAGTCTCCAAGCGGACGTCAGGCAGGCGACGACATCCAAGTCGTAATCCCCGTCGAAATCAGACGGAATGGAAAGGGCTTCCGCTGAAGAGACCGGCGGCGATGAAGGCAGAACCGGCGGGTGCAGCAAGACTACCAATTCAGGCACCTCGCGCAGGAAGCGCCAGACGCCGTCGTCACCCTGAACGCGGGTCTCGCCGTTGACGCGCTTTTCGGCGATCCACAACCGCAACTGTTCGGCCGATACCGGACCGTACTCATTTCCGTCGCTGCCTAGAATTCGATACATGGTATGGGTTTGAAGGTGATCTGAATCAGTAAAATCTGACAAACCGGGACTGGATCAATACGCGCAAGATTAATCTGAAGACTGTCATTGAATCTATCAATCCGGGCCTCGGGCATCGATTGGAAAAGTCCGGAAACAATTCCACCTCGAGACCTCAGATTCGAATCACGATTCGACAGGGACCTCAACGTAGCGTTGAGTGATACATATTTATGCGAAGCGCACGCGCCATTCCGTTGCTCTGCCTGCTGGGCGTCGTTGTGTCGTTGGCCGCGGACACCCCGGTGGACTTCAATCGCGAGGTACGCCCCATCCTCTCCGACCGTTGCTTCGCTTGCCACGGTCCCGACGCCGCTAAGGGCCGCAAAGCCGGCCTGCGCCTCGACGAATACGCCGGCGCGACAACAAAACTGAAAAGTGGCAATACCGCGGTGGTGCCGGGCGACGTAGAAAAGAGTGCGCTGGTGCAACGGATCCTCAGCGAGGAGGCGGAGGACGTGATGCCACCGCCGGAGCTGCACCGGCCCCTGTCCCAGGCGGAGAAGGAAATCCTGATCCGATGGGTGAAGCAGGGAGCCAGGTACGACCCTCACTGGGCGTTCGTCAGCCCACGGGCCCACCCGGTGCCGAACGTGTCCGACCCATCTTGGCCCAAGGACCCGCTCGACGCGTTCATCGCGCACGCCGCTTCCCAGAAAGGCCTAAGCCCTTCCGCTCCTGCCGACCGCGCCACGCTCCTCCGCCGCGCTTCGTACGCACTGACCGGCTTGCCACCGACAACCGCCGAGACCGACGCCTTCGTGGCGGACACCGCCGCCAACGCCTATGAGCAGAGGGTCGATACCCTGCTGGCCTCGCCGCGCTTCGGCGAACACTTGGCGGTGGCTTGGCTCGACCTTTCGCGCTATGCCGACACCTGGGGCTACACGGGCGACATGGCCATGTTTGCCTGGCCCTGGCGCGATTGGGTGCTGAAGGCGTTGAATGACAACAAGCCCTACGATCAGTTCCTGACCGAACAGATCGCTGGTGACCTGCTGCCTCATCCGACCCAGGACCAACGCGTGGCCACGGCCTACAACCGGATCCACCGTATGACCTTCGAAGGCGGATCCATCGCTGAAGAATTCCGGCAAGACGGCATCAACGACCGCGTGATGACCGCCGGCTACGGATTCATGGGGCTGACCCTGGAGTGCTCGCGCTGCCACGACCATAAATACGATCCGATCTCGCAGAAGGACTACTTCTCGATGGCGGCGATGTTCGGCGACCTGAACGAAAACGGGCTGCTGTCCATGCATGGCGAAGTGCCACCCCCGTTCGTCCGGCTGTTCAAGTCCGACGAGGATCGTCGCAAAGAAACCGAACTGGGCGCGGCCGTCACGGCCGCAGAGCAAGCCTTGGCGGCAGTACCGCCTGCATCTCCGTCGCTGACTGGGGCCGTAGCCGTGCCCGCGCCCGTGGCGCACTTCCCGCTCGAAGCCTTCACGAAGACGGGCGTCGACGACGCGCTCGCCAACACCAAGCCTGCCAAGTTCGAGCGTCGCGAATCGCCGGAAGACCTCCAACTCGTCCCCGGCGTCCAGGGCCAGGCGGTGAAGTTCAACGGCGATGCGGGCTTCATCCTACCGGACTTCAAGCAACTGGGGCGCTTCGACGCGTTCACGTTCTCGAGCTTCCTCCGCCTCGGTGAAAAGAACGCCCGTGGGACAATCCTTCACTCGACCGGTTTCTACACGGGCGATGGCGACGCGACCGGCGTCGAACTGCTGGTGAACCAGGGGAAGCTCCGCTGGAGCATGATCCACCTTTGGCCCAACAGCGCCGCCTCCATCGAGACGGTTGAGGAGCTTCCGGTGAGCCAATGGCATCGAGTGACGGTCACCTACGATGGTTCCTCCAAAGCGGCTGGGTTGCACGTGTACCTCGACGGACGCGAGGTGAAGACGGCGGTCGTACGCGACACGCTTCATGCCAAGCCGCGAGACAATGCCCTGGAGATCGGATCCCGTTCCCGCGACGCAGGCTTCCGCAACGGCTCGCTCGACGAGGTCCAACTCTGGCGCACCGCCCTGACGGCCGCCGAAGTCGCGGTCCTTCACGGGCTGGATGCCGCTACCTTGCCTCCGTCCGTGAAGGCCGAACAGGCTCGCCTCCGTGCCGACCCCGCCTTCGCCGAGGCCTGGGAACGCGTCCAGAAAGCCCGTCGAGCACTCGCCGCACATCAGGAGGCGGCCCCTGCCTTCCTGGCGATGGAACATTCGCCGCTCGCTCCCAAGACCTACGTGCTCACCCGCGGCGAATACAACAAGCCGGAGCTCTCCAAGCCCTGTGAACCTGGCGTGCCGTCCCGCATCTTCCCGTGGAACGACTCCTTGCCGAACAACCGTCTTGGCCTCGCCCAGTGGCTGACCGACCCGAAGCATCCCCTGACCTCGCGCGTGGTTATTAATCGTCTTTGGGCTCAAGTCTTTGGCGCGGGACTCGTCGCCTCCAGCGAGAACCTGGGCCTGCAAGGTGACCTGCCCACTCACCCAGAACTGCTGGACACCCTGGCCGTGGACTTCGTTCGCAGCGACTGGAACACGAAGGCCATGCTGCGGCGCATGGTCCTCAGCGCAACCTTCCGACAGGCCTCGACGCCGACACCGGAAGGTCGCGAGAAGGACCCATCCAATCGCTACCTCGCTCGTGGCCCCATCCTCCGCCTCACGGCCGAGATGGTGCGCGACCAGGCCCTGCTGGCCTCCGGCCAGCTCGTCGAGAGGGTCGGAGGCGCCAGCGTTCAGGAGTCCGCCAAACGGCGCAGTGTGTACACCTACCGCAAGCGCACGGCACCACCCGACGACATGCTCATCTTCGACGCAGGATCGCGCGAGGTCTGCCAACCCAAGCGACTCAACACCAATACGCCGCTGCAAGCCCTGGTTTTGCTGAACAACTCCGGCTTCTTCGAGTCCGCCAAGTACCTCGCCTTGCGCGTGAGCAAGACCTCCGGCGACCCCGCGGCCCAAATTGCCGAGGCCTTCCGACAGGTCTGCACCCGTGCACCGCGGCCCGCCGAGCTCGCGGCACTCACGGAGCTTTACGCGATGCAGAACCTCCATGGAACGCAGCTCACTCCAGCGCCCGCGCCAGACTTGGCGCCATCCAAGATATCGTCCGATCCCGCCTTGGCTGCTCTCACCCTCGTCTGCTCCACCATCCTGGCAAGCGACTCTGCCGTCACCTCCCGCTGACCATGTCCGCCCAACTTCCTGCCTACGACCATCTGATGCGCTCCACGCGTCGGCATTTCTTTGGAACCTCGGCCTTGGGTCTCGGTGCCCTCGCGATGCGCGGGATCGTCGGCGAGGCCCACGCGGCGCCGCTGCCGCAGGGCACGCACTTCCCGGCCAAGGCCAAGCGCGTCATCTACCTGTTCCAAGCGGGCGGTCCGTCGCAGTTCGAGACGCTCGACCCGAAGCCGCTCCTCCGCGAGAAGCACCTGCAACCACTGCCCGACTCGGTCCGCCAGGGACAGCGTCTGACCGGCATGAGCGGGTACCAAGCCACGCTCTCGCTGGCGGGCTCGTTCGTTGATTTCAAGAGGTACGGCCAGAGCGGCATCGAATACAGCGACATCATGAGCCATACCGGCCGTTTGGCCGATGAGCTCTGTGTCATCCGCTCGATGCACACGGAAGCGATCAACCACGACCCCGGTATTACGTTCTTCTGCACCGGCAACCAAGTGGCCGGTCGGCCCTCGATGGGTGCCTGGGCTTCTTATGGTCTGGGCAGCATGAACGAAAACCTGCCGGCCTTTATCGTTTTGGTCTCGCAAGACGCCAACAAGGATCAGCCGCTCTATTCGCGCCTCTGGGGTTCGGGCTTCCTGCCTTCCGAACACCAGGGGGTCAAGTTCAAGGCCGGCACAGAACCGGTACTCTTCCTGACGAACCCGGAAGGCGTCTCGCCCCACGCCCGCCGTGGCATGCTCGACGCGCTCGGCAAGCTCAACGCCGACCAGCGCAACACCGAACTTGATCCTGAGATCGACGCACGCCTTGCGCAGGCCGAGATGGCCTACCGGATGCAGACCAGCGTGCCGGAGGTGGCCGACCTTTCCCAAGAATCGCCAGCGACCCTCGCGATGTACGGCGACAGCGTGAAGACACCAGGTTCTTTCGCCGCGAACTGCCTTCAGGCCCGCCGACTTGTCGAGAAAGGCGTGCGCTTCGTGCAACTCTTCCACCAGGGCTGGGACAACCACGGCGGCCTTCCGGGCGGCATCACGCACCAATGCAAGCAGACCGACCAGGCTTCGGCGGGGCTCATCCAGGATCTCAAGCAGCGCGGGTTGCTCGAAGACACGCTGGTCATCTGGGGCGGCGAGTTCGGTCGCACCGCCTACGGCCAGGGTCGGATCAGCAAAGACTCCTACGGGCGCGACCATCACCCCCGCTGCTTCAGCCTCTGGATGGCTGGTGGCGGCGTCCGAGGTGGTCATGTCCACGGCCAGACCGACGAGTTCGGCTACAACATCGTTCGGGATCCGGTCCATGTGCATGATTTGCACGCCACGATGCAGCACCTCCTCGGTGTCGATCACGAACGCCAGACCTTCAAGTTCCAAGGGCGCTACTACCGCCTCACGGACGTCGCGGGCAGCGTGGTCAAAGCCGTGATTGCCTAAGCGGAACGATTCAGTTGGCTCAGTCGGCCGCGGTGGAAAGCGAAACCGATCGACTTAAGTTTTTTGTTGATCAGCCCTCCAAGGCGACGAGCTTCTGGAAATCATCCCTCCGCTTCCCAATTTCTTGGACCGTACAAACCTCGCCCCAGTCCGACTCATCCGTCTCTTGCGTATTGGGGTCGCCCTCATTGTCGGCTTCGGTCTCGCCAACCGCTCGATCGCTCTCGAGATCGTCCGCCCGCCCGCCTCCCAAACGATCTTCCTGGGCGATCCGGTGAGCTTCCGTGTCGAAGCCCAGGGCCAACCGCCCCTCCAATACCGCTGGCTGCGCAACGGCAAACCGATGGACGGGGTGTCCGGCCCCGATTGGACCTTCGTCACTTCAGCCGCGGATCACGACGCGACGATCACCGTCGAGGTCATCGACAGCACCCTCCGACTCACAAGCCCAGCCGCCCGATTGACTATCGATCCTGGGCTTCCGGGTGCCTATCGGACCAATCGTCTGGTCGAGGTCGTCCACCCGTGGCAATACCGGGTGGATGGCGTGCTGCCCCACCCGCAGTGGCCAGGATGGAGCGATACCAGCACCGGATGGACCACCGGCGGCGGCGTGCTGTACGTCGAAGATTCCGAGCTTCCAGGCCCCAAGACGACCCTGCTACCGGCGACCGCCGGGAAGCTGCCCTCGACGGCCTTCTTTCGAACCACCTTTGTCAATTCGATCACCAACGCCCACTCCATCGAACTGGTCGCGAGCCTGCTGGTCGACGACGGGGCGCTGGTATTCCTCAACGGTTCAGAGGTCCAGCGCCTCGGCTTGGACGAAGGCACGGTGCTTCCGACCACCCAAGCCAGCCGGGGTGTCGGAAATGCCGCCTGGGAGGGCACGTTCCCCTGGGCGGCCACCGGCCTGAAGCCGGGAACCAACACACTGTCTGTCGAGGTGCACCAGTCGGGCTCCACCAGTTCCGACCTGGTGTGGGGACTCATCCTCGATGCGGTTTGGCAGGAGCGGGTGCGCGACACGCTGGCCCCGAGGGTCGTCTCCGTCACACCGCCGATCGGGTCCGCCGTCGGGGCGGCGCCTCGACTCGAGGTCTTGTTCACCGAACCAGTCCAAGGCGTCACGGCCTCCGCCCTCCGACTCAACGGCGTGCCAGCCACGGTCGTGACTGAATTGAGCGCCAACCGCTACGCCTTCGATTTCGGCTCTGCTCCGGCAGGCACCGTTGCACTGGCTTGGTCGACAGAACCGGGAATTACCGACCGTTCAGCCGGTGCGAACCGTCTCGACACTCGAAGTTTCTCGAACCCGGTCGAACCCGCGATCCCAGCCACCCGACTGGCCTTCGCCACGGTAGGCCAGTCCAGCGACGCCTCCGCCGACACCGCCGCGACGTTGGCCATCGACAATCGGGAGACCACCAGCAGCCGGACAGCCGACTTGCCTGGCAGCCACTGGTGGGGACACCTGTCGCGCATCCACCGCTTGCAGCGGGTCGAGGGCGTCCAACCGGCGGCACCCGACGACGCCCTTGGCCGGGGCTACGTGCTGCGTCTCCTCCGCATGGACGACCAGGTGGTCTTCGAGCAAGACCTGCCCGACGTCGGCCCGGGCGGCACTTGGACCATCGACCTGCCGGCCGGGGTCATGGCCCGTACCGTCTGGATCGGACTCCCCGGCGATCGAACCAACGGACGCGGCACACGTCAGGTCGCCCTGGCTGAAGTGCGCGTCTCCGGGGTGCCAGATATCCCGTTCGGCCCTCCGCCCCCGGTGACGGGGACGCCGCTCGACCGGTTGGTGGTCTCGAACAACCTGGCGTCCTTCAAACGCAGCACGATGCTGCGACTCACCGATGGACTCGCCCCGGCCTCCCGGGCCAACGACGACAAAGCATCCACCGAGACCAAAACCACGGAACGGACGGTTGACGGCTACTGGGAGGTCGATCTTGGAGGCACCTTCGCCCTGCACGGCATCCGTACCATCGCCGCTTCCGGCATCGGCGGACGTCTCACCAACGCCACGGTCCGGCTCTTCGACGAACAGCATGACTCGGTCTTTTCCCGGAGGATCTCCGGCCGCCCCGACACGTTCGACACCGACTTCGGCGGGCCGGTCTTCGCGAGGTATGTCCGGGTCGGGCTCGAGGACAAGCGGCGGACGGACCCGGGCGGCGGCATCGAGTGGTACATCGGCTTCCGCGAGGTGGCTGTGTTCGGTCGACCCACCAACGAGGTCGGCATCCTGAGCTTCGAAGCCGATGCCAGCACGACCGGATCGACCCAACGAACCCTGTCCTGGCAGGTCGAGGACGTGCTCCGGTTGGAGTTGCATCCCGGCGTGGGCTCTGTGGGGTCGCTGACCTCGGCCGACGGAAAGGGTCTGGTCCGGTTGACGCCCGCGCGTTCCACCGAGTACCTGCTCGTGGCCTCCAACACCGCCGGAATCTTCGTGCGCGCCGCCTCGGTGGAGGTTCCGGGTTCGTCCCTGCCGGTGCGCCTCGACGAGTTGGTTGCGGCCAACCGCTTCTCGTTGGCCACTGCCTCGGGCGACGCGACCGATTGGATCGAGCTCCGCAACCCGGGCAACCAGCCCGTGGACCTCGCAGGGTGGAGCCTGAGCGACGATCCGACCAAACCGCGCAAGTGGACCTTCCCCCGTTGGGTGCTCGAACCGCACCAGTCGCGGGTCGTCTTTGCCTCGGGCAGCGACCGAGGCCTCGACGCGTCAGGCGACCTGCACGTGGGCTTCAGGCTGTCTCGGGCCGGCGGTGCCTTGTTGCTCGTCCCGCCCGCCGCCTCGGGCGAAACGCTGCAGCGGGTGGACTACCCCGCCCTTGGCAATGACCTCGCCTACGGCCGTGATCTGGCCGGCAATTGGCGGATGCTCGACCCGACGCCGGGCCGCCCGAACGTGGCTGCAGCCCACCAGGGATGGGTCCGCCAGCCCGACTGGAGCCACGACCGGGGATTCCACGAGAGTCCCTTCCGCTTGTTGCTCACCGCCCCCGACCCCGATTCGACCATCCTCTATTCGACCAACGGGACCGAGCCGAGCCTCGTCTACTCCAACGGCCTCGATGTGGCGCGGACGATGTCCGTCCGCGCCCGTGCGGTCCGCCCCGGCGCCCGCCCCTCCCCGGTGCAGACGCGCACCTTCGTGTTCATCGAGAGTGTGGTCGCCGCGCCGTCGATGAACCGCACGATCACCCAGAATGCCGCTCTGGCCGCACGACTCCGAACCGGCCTGCGGGCGATCCCCACCATCGCTCTGTCGCTGCCCGGGCAGCCCGATTACCAAGAGAAGCCTGGGTCCTTCGAGATCCTCTGGCCCGACGGACGGGAGTCGGTGCACGTCAATTGCGGTCTCTCGCGCTTCGGCAACGCCTGGACCTCGTTCGACAAGCGCAGCTTCCGGGTCAAATGCCGCAACCGATACGGCGACGACGCGATCCGGGCGCCACTGTTCGACGGTTTCGACCACGGGAGGACTCCGGTCCGGTCCTTCGACCAGCTCGACCTGCGATCCGGTTCCCACGACATGTCCGAGCGCGGCTTCTACATGGCCGGCCGCTTCGTCGAGGACAGCATGCTCGATATGGGCAGCCTCAATCCCCATGGCCGCTTCGTGCACATGTACGTCAACGGGGCCTACTGGGGGCAGTACGATTGCCGGGAGTTGCTCTCGGAGCGCTTCCTCGCCGACTACCTGGGTGGATCGCGCGACGACTACGGCGCAGTCATGGGCAACGACAACGTGACCGACGACTTTGTCATCGGCGCCCCGGAGCCGCCCAACCTCGACCCCTGGGAGCGCGCCCGCGCCGACCGGAACAGCTATCAACGGGTCCGCACCCGGCTCGACGTGGCCCACCTCATCGACTTCATGCTGCTGTGGACCTACGGCGACTGCGAGTCGGAGTTCCGGAGCTGCGGCCCGCTCGAACCCGGCACCGGCTTTAAGTTCTGGATCGCCGACGCCGACGGCTTCTTGCGCACCAGCGCGCTCAACCTCAACCGGACCGATCGCGAGGGACCCGGAGGGTTCTTCGGGTCGCTGGGGCGCGAGGGGAACCCAGACTTCCGCACGCTCTTGGCCGATCGAATCCATCGCCACTTCTTCAACGACGGCGCGCTCACGCCGGCGGCCTTGGAAAACCGTCTCAATCTTCGCATGCGCGAGATCGCCGACAGCCTTGTGGCCGAGTCGGCCCGGTGGAACCAGCGCACACCGGCCTCCTGGGAAGGCGCGGCCGCCACGATCCGCACGCAGTTGTTCCCACGGCGCACGGCCTCCCTGCTGGGCCAACTGCGCGCCCGGGGCCTGTACCCCAGCTTCGATCCGCCGAAATTCGATGTGCGGGGAGGCACCGTCGCATCGGGGTTCCGCCCACAGCTTAGCGCCCCGTCGGGCACCATCTTCTACACGCTCGACGGCAGCGATCCGCGGCTGCCCGGCGGGGCCGTCTCACCGGCCGCGAAACTCTGGGCTGCCGACGCGCTGACGGTGGAGTCGGACCTGACCGTCACGACCCGCGTCCGTTCCACGTCCGGCGCTTGGTCCGCCGTAGACGCCGCGACGTTCCGAATGCGCGCGCCGCGCCCACCAGGACCCGGCGACCTATTGCCCGTCGAGATCCACTACAACCCTTCGACCGGCGGCGAGTCCGAGTTCATCGAGTTGCGCAACACGACCGCCGACCCGCTCGACCTCTCACGCTGCACCTTGTCCGGCGGCGTCAGCCTGGTGTTCCCGAACGCGACCGTGGTGGCCCCCGGCGGATCCCTGGTCGCGGTGCGCGACCCGATCGCCTTCGCCACCCGCTACCTGGCACCCGGCTCGGCCGGCGCCCGGGCAGGCATCCGCACGGTGGGACCGTGGGTCGGGGCACTGAACAACTCCGGCGAACGCCTCGCCCTGCTCGGAGCCGACGGCTTGGAACTCTGGTCGGTGACCTACGGCACCCAGGCCCCCTGGCCGGTACGCGCCGATGGGGACGGTCGCTCGCTAGTGCTGGCCGAGCCCTCGACCTCACCTACCACGCGGGATGCCATCAATGCCTACCTGGCCGACGGTCGACGCTGGTTCCCGAGCCTCGCCGACCACGGCACTCCGGGTTGGACGGACCCGTTCCGGGCCTCGGTGACGGTGACCCTGGACGGACCCGAGCTGCAGTGGCCTGCCGTCTCCGGCGAGAGCTACCGCGTCGAGTCCACGGAGCGCCTGGCCGATCCTCTCTGGAAGGTTGTCGAACAGGGACCGGCACCCCGCGACGAGATCCGTCGTCGCCCCTTGCTGCCGGCCCCATCGCCCGGATCGCCCGCCGGAGCCGACCCGTTGGCCGACCCGGCGCGCTTTTACCGGGTTCTTTGGATCCGGTGACCCAGCGAAAAATTGTCCCAAAATAGCAACGGCTCACTCAGGCCGCTGCGGACCCGGAGCCCAGGACCAGCCCTGAAATGCCGCCCCACGAGCTGCCTAAACCGATTCGGGGATCCGATAGCCTTTGCGGTAGGCGGGCTTGAGCAACGCATTGGCCGAAGAGTTGTTGGTGAAGCGCTCGTGTACCGGATCGAAGAACAACTGCTTCTGTCCAACCCGGTAAGAGATGTTCGCCAAGTGGACCAAACAAGCGCTCGGATGCACTTTCGCGATTTCGGCATTGGGAGCCTGCCGGGAGCGGATGCAGTCAATGAAGTTGGGTTGATGCCACTTGTCCGGAAAGTACCCCTTGTCTTGGTCGATCACTCGCCCGCCTTCGACGACGACTTGCCAACCACACCCATGCCGACCGAGGTACATCATCGCCTTGGTGCCGTAAATCTCGACCCGCGTGGCCGACGTCGGCCAGTGGGGCCACTTGTCTCCGTAGCGCACTTCGCTAGGGAATTTGCGCAAGTAGGGAGTGGCGTTTCCGCTTTCGCAGGTCATTGAAAAGTCCCCGTAATCGTAGGTGATGCACTGGAACTCCGGCACCTCGCGCTTCGACTGGAAGGCATAATTGCCACCAGTGCAAAGAACGGAACGTGGGTGCCCGGGATCGCCCAACACCATTCGGGTGAGGTCAATTTGATGACTCGCGTCATCCGCCAGCGTTCCGCCTTTGTAGTCCCACCAAGGAAGCCAGTTCATGTGACGTCCCGCGTTGTAGGGCACCTTGGGCGCCGGCCCGAGCCAGGCATCCCAATCGAGACCTGCGGGCGCCGGCCCATCGGGCACCGGTTCCCATCGTGAGCCATCAAGCATGTTGTACACCTTGACGTGAACGATGCGGCCCAACTTGCCGCTGGCGATGTAGTCGCGCGCCGAGGCCGCATACGGACCGCTCCGATTCTGGAAACCCACCTGCACGATGCGGCCATACTTGCGAGCCGCCTCGATCATCTTACGCCCCTCCCAAATCGCATTGCAGGGGTTCTTCTCAACGTACACGTCCTTGCCCGCCTGACAGGCCATGACCGTGGCCAGAGCGTGCCAGTGTTCGGGCGTCGCAATGACCACGGCATCCACCTCGCGGTCATCAAGGGCCACCCGCATGTCGGAGATTCGCTGGGGCGCCCGCTTTTGGACCCGGGCCAGATCCTTCATGATGCCGTCGCCACGATCCTTCCAAATATCGCAGACATACTTGAACTCCACCCCGGGCAAACGGGACATCCCGGCTGAATGATTGGAACCGCGACCACCGGCTCCAATGAGCGCGAGAACCACGCGTTGAGAGGGCGCGGAGGCAGCCGTGGCACTATCATTGGAAGCACGGGTCGAAACCGCGGCGACGCTAACCGCCGAGCCAGCCAGAAAATGGCGCCGAGAAAGTAAGGGAGAGCTCATGGGAGATTTAAAAAGATTACAAACCTAACGACGCAAATCCATCCCCCTTTCGACCTACATTCTTAGAAGATCAGACTTTTCCTCCGCCGATTTGCGCGACTACCCGGTTTTGTGGCTGACGCGGATTCACCGACTCCTGTAAACAGTGGCCGATGCCCCGTCACTTGAGCTCCCGTTTGGGACCCAATCTGCTCCTCAAGGGGCCGTTGCGGGCGTTGTTCATTCTATGGCTGCTGGTGAGGCGAGTCCCCCTTCTCACGGCCCAATCGGGGGATGCCTCGATCGAGTTTTTTGAATCACGAATCCGCCCCTTCCTCATCACCGATTGTCAGGAATGCCACGGTCCTAAGCACCAGCGGGGCGGACTGAGGGTCGATTCTCGCGAGGCCCTGCTCCGTGGTGGCGACTCCGGCCCGGCCGTAATTCCAAACAAGGCTCAAGAAAGCCGCCTGCTCCGGGCCATTCAGCACTTAGAGCCCGACCTGCAAATGCCTAAGGAACGCCCGCGCTTGCCGGAGACGGTGATTCGCGATGTCGCCCGCTGGATCGATGCCGGAGCGGTTTTCCCAGTGGCTTCCGGCTCTTCGGCGAACTCAACCAATAACTCTTCGGCATGGCCTCGTGTTTTTGAAGCCCGCCGGCAGTGGTGGAGTTTTCAAGCCCCCATCCACCCCGCCATTCCGCCGGTCAACCACCCCAATTGGTCAGTCCACCCGGTGGATCGATTCATCCTGGCTCGCCTAGAGGCTGAGGGATTGCAACCGGCTCCTCCGGCCGAACCCCAAGTCTGGTTGCGGCGGGTGCATTGGACCCTCACCGGACTCCCCCCGGAACCGGCGAATGTCGTCGCCTTTCTGGCCGATCCCTCTCTCGAGGCCCGAGCCCGGGTGGTGGATGCCTTGCTGGCCTCCCCGCGGTTCGGCGAGCGGTGGGCCCGTCACTGGATGGATCTAGTGCGCTTCGCCGACTCCTATGGTCACGAGCAGGACTACACCATCCCGTATGCCTGGCGCTACCGCGACTACCTCATCCGCGCCTTCAATGCCGACGTGCCCTACGACGTGTTCGTTCAAGAACACATAGCCGGCGACCTCCTCCCGAACCCGCGACGCCATCCCGGAATGGGTTTCAATGAATCAGTGCTCGCGACCGGGTTCTGGTACTTGCACCAGGCCACTCACGCTCCGGTCGATCCGCTGCAAGATGAGGCAGATCGCATCGACAATCAGGTCGATGTCTTTTCCAAGACCTTCCTGGGTCTCACGGTAGCCTGCGCGCGCTGCCACGATCACAAGTTCGATGCCATCTCCACCCAGGATTACTACAGCCTCAGTGGATTCCTCCGCGCCTCAAGACAGGACATCGCTTGCCTTGATCCGGATGGAACGCTGGAACCCCGCCTCAATTCCAGAATCCAAGACGACCCATCCATCTCCAAAAAACTTCGCAACATTCTGCGAGGGGCCTTGAAAGACGCCACCCCTCGCGTGGCCCCCTACCTGATTCAGGCGCAGGAACTCCTCCGCTCGAACATCGCGTCGAACGCATGGCCCGTGGAGATTCTGGCCACCGCACGACGCCACAGACTCGATGCAGGCATCTTAGATCGCTGGGTCGCAGAAGTCCGGACCGCAACCCCGGCGGCCTCGAACCACCCGCTGCGGCCTTGGCTGGATGCGGCAGACAAACCGGCGTCTACGGTCACACGATCCAACGGATCCGAATCTATTGCGGCCACCACCAACCCTCCCCCGTGG
>Ga0209444_10000671_pt1 | contig 18959 bp, 12 predicted proteins | sample LauGreFaBDMM15DN_2_FD_188215 | JGI IMG/M metagenome (GOLD analysis project Ga0209444, IMG submission 188215) | Freshwater lake microbial communities from Lake Michigan, USA - Fa13.BD.MM15.DN (SPAdes) (version 2) | ecosystem: Environmental > Aquatic > Freshwater > Lake | place: Lake Michigan...
TGACCCCATGACTTGAACGCCTGCGCAGCGGCCTTCATGGCACGGTCAACATCTGCGGCGCCACTTAGCGCGGCCTCTCCATATTGCTGTCCAGTTGACGGGTCGATGATTGCGGTTGTCTGACCGTCACTCGCATCGACATATTCACCATTAATAAAGTTCTTGAAACTCTTCATTCTCTAAGGATTCCACATATCAGACCATGGCGTCCACACTCCACCTAATTAGTGGGATATACCTAGGACATGGCAATGATTGCATCTATTGGAGTACCACGAGAAGTAAAGACAGCTGAGGGTCGCGTGGCGATGACTCCGGACGGTGTCAGAGAGTGCGAGCGGTACGGCATAGCCGTGTGCGTGGAAACTGGTGCTGGCGAAGGTGCCTCTATTTCAGATTCTGATTTTGTTGCAGCCGGAGCGACAATCGTTCCCACTGCTGCTGACGCATGGTCGCAACCGATGGTGGTGAAGGTTAAAGAGCCAAAGAAAGAAGAATTTGGTTTCCTTCGCCGTGACCTCACGTTGTTTACGTACTTGCACCTGGCGGCATACCCGGAGGTTGCTACAGCACTCATTGCCGCTGGCACCACATCGTTTGCATACGAGACAGTACAAATGCCAGATGCCTCATTGCCGTTGCTCGCACCAATGAGCGAAGTGGCGGGCCGATTGGCGCCACAAATGGGAGCGCACTTCTTGGAATCACACAATGGTGGACGCGGAGTATTGATGGGTGGAGCACCCGGAGTGCGTCCCGCCAAGGTTGTTGTACTCGGCGCCGGAAATGTCGGCTGGAATGCTGCGTGGATTGCAGCAGGCATGGAGGCAGAAGTTATTTTGATTGACAAGAACATTGATCGCTTGCGATACGTAGACCAGATACATCGGGGCAGAATTTCTACTCTTGCATCTAATCGCGGTTCTATTGAACGAAGCGTTCTGGATGCAGACCTTGTTATCGGCGCCGTACTTGTTGCAGGTGGTCGAGCACCTGTTGTTGTCAGTGAAGACATGGTTCGTTCAATGAAGCGTGGCGCTGTCATTGTTGACGTGGCCGTAGACCAAGGCGGATGCATTGAAACCACACACGAGACAACCCATACAGACCCCGTTTATGTGCAACACGGTGTCGTGCACTACGCCGTAGGCAATATGCCAGGCGCCGTTTCACACACCAGTACATATGCGCTGACAAACGTTACGTTGCCGTATCAGTTAGAGATTGCCCGAGAAGGCGCGCGACGCGCTGTTGAAAAGAACCCTGCTCTTGCACACGGGCTCAGCACTCGCCATGGTCATGTGACCTACGAAGCAGTAGCAACTGCTCTATCCCTACCGTTCGTTACGCCGCAGGATGCTGTCAGCGAATAGGTTGTAGCGATGGCATCGCTTGCAACTGACCTACAAATCCCCAAAGTTCCACTCATCATTGACCAGCAACGGTCAGATCGTCATGCTCTATTGCGAGGGATTGCGAAAGACAGCTGGCTCGCACGCACCGATATTGGGTATTCAGTCCTGACCTATGAATCGGTCATGGGAATTCTGCGCGACAAGAGATGGCACTCAGCCACTGGCATGATTGCGCAACTGCAAGGAATCACCGATGAAGCTTTTCTTGGCCGTCGCCAAGTTTCTATCTTGAATGCAGAAGGTGACGTGCATGTTCGCTTGCGACGCCTAGTTGCACCAGCATTCTCACCTCGCAGCGCTGACCGCCTTCGCCCGTTTATGCGTGAGACCGTGAATTCACTTCTTGACCCGTTTGCTGCTTCTGGCAAAGCCGAAGTGGTGAGTGACATCTGTGAGCCGTACCCCATTCCTATTATTTGCGAGTTGTTGGGTGCGCCAAAAGAAGACTGGAAACTTTTTAGCCGACTGGCCACTGAGATCTTGCTGATCTTCAGCGAAAATTTGGCAGAAAATATGTCGGTCTTTATTGCCGCACAGCAAGAACTTGAAAAGTACACCGAAGGACTCATTGAAAAACGCAGAAGTGTGCCAGCTGATGACCTCATCACTGATCTCATCGCAGCCGAAGAGGCTGGCGACAAACTCAATACTGAAGAACTCACAATGATGGTGGACGCTGTCATCGTTGGCGGGACTGATACCACTCGAAATCAATTAGGTCTTGCACTCGCCCTGTTTGCCGAATATCCGGAGCAGTGGGCACTACTTGGCAAGGACCCCTCACTTGCACAACGCGCAGTTGAAGAAGTGTTGCGTTTCTCTGGAGCCGTTGGCGGCACTATTCGATTCGCATCGGAAGATATTGAATACAATGGAGTGTTATTTCCTAAGGGAACATTTATGAGCACGTCTATGAGTACTGGTAACTACGACGCCTCTGTCTTTCCCACGCCAGAAAAATTCGACATCACCCGCGAACCAGTCGGACAGCCTCACTTATCGCTTGGTGCTGGTATTCACTATTGTCTCGGTGCATCACTTGCTCGCGCAGAGCTGCAAGAAGCATTCACTGTGTTGTCACAGCGCATGTTGAACTTAGAACTCGATGGTCCCGTTGTCTACAAACCCTCTGGCGTTGGTATTTTTGGGCCAGCGTCACTTCCAGTGAAATTCACTGCGTCGAACTAGTCACAGCAACTATCACGCCAACCGCACGTACGACATTTGAAGTGCGCATGTTCCGGCGTGAGATCACCAGTACATAACGGACATTCAGCGAATGTGCCGTACCGAGTACGGCAACTATCAACGTTGGTCGTTTCGGACGTAACTGTGGTGGGTGAATCTATTTGCACCCTGTCATTATTGTCACATTCTGACCCGTGCGCGTGGACCAACACGCCAGACGCATGCAGAGAGAAGTAGCGTCGACTCGTCCCTTATGAACTCATCTCCCGAACCAGATCGCACAGACCGTAAACCTGGCACTATCAGTGCGGCCTTGAGCTACCGAGATTTCCGAGTGATGTGGATCAGCAGTTTTCTGTCAAGCATCGGAGTATGGATGCAGCAAGTGATCTTGCCGGCCTACATTTATTCTCGAACGGGCAATGCCTCGACGGTGGCCTTCTTCACTTTTGCCCAGTTGGGGCCTTTGCTTCTTTTGTCCATTCCTGCAGGGGTGATGGCCGACAAATTTAACCGCCGCAATTGGCTGATATTTGCGCAATGCATCCAGATGGCAGGGTCCGTAATGCTCGGAATCCTCACTTCTATCGATAGTTCGATTGCGGTTCTGTTTTTCGCGCAGCTCACGGTTGGCATTGGCAATTCGTTCAATGCTCCAGCATTCTCTGCGGTCTTGCCAAGCCTTGTGCGCCCAGAGGACCTTGGCGGATCCATCAGCCTGTCGTCTACGTCAATCAATGGCTCGCGAGTAGTTGGCCCAATCCTCGCTGCACTATTGATGCACTGGGGTGTCACTACCTCACAGGTGTTTTTCATCAACTCCTGCACTTATCTCATTGTTATGTCAGCTGTTGTTCGCATTGCGCTACCGGCGGCAAAACGCACTCAAGAATCTGGTTGGAAGTCTTTGACCTTAGGCATACGTACCGCACGCGCCCGCCCGGTGCTACGAAGACTGCTTGTCACAATGTTTTCATTTTCACTTTTTAGTCTTCCCTTTGTCGGATTATTTCCCGCCGTTGCTGACCTCACATTTGGCATCCAGCCACGCACACCTGTGTACAAATGGCTCTACGCCACATGGGGACTTGGGGCAATGTTCGGAGCACTTGCAATTGGCACTGTGTTGGCAGGAGTCGACAAGAGAAAGGCTGCACGCGGAGGGTTTGTATGTTTTGCAATCTTCATGACTGCATTTGCCTCTGTGCGCTCCACTCCTCTTGCGTTCATCACTGGGTTTTTCCTCGGAGCGTCATACTTCTCAACAACAACCGCTCTCATGACGATTTTACAAAGTCGCCTTGAGTTAGAGATTCGTGCTCGTGTTTTGTCGTTGTGGTTTATGGCCTTTGGTGGAACAATCCCCATTGGAAACTTGATATTCGGACCGATCATGGACCGCGTCGGATCGCGTCCCGTTTTATTGTTTGGTGCGGCGTGGGCACTTTTTCTTGCATGGTCCTGCAATATTGAAAAGATCGATCTGCACGTCGATTCTCAGACCACTAAAACTTGAACGACTCGCTCTGCAGCCGCAACGCGCGACCCCTTGACAAGTACAACGGTAGTTGAATCATGACCATTCAAGATGTTTGCAATATCGGACAGCGACAATGCGCTGGTTCCGTACAGACCGGTCTCTAGAGCCAGCAACTCGATTCCCAACTGCTCACATAATTTTGCAATCTCCTGATGAGCCAGGTCTGAGTGAAGAACCTCAGCCATAACCCCCAACACTGCGTATCTCTGCTTGGCCGGAGTCTCTGCCACAGTACGTAATGCAGCAGCAACTGACACTGGGTTTGCGTTATACGAATCATCAAGAATGCGAATTCCATTCCGACCAATGACCCACTGCATTCGTTGACTAGCACTTTGTGTATTCGAAAGCGCCTCAACACATTGGGCAATTCCGATTCCACATGTAATGCCAACAGCGACAGCCGAAGCAGCATTTGACGCCATGTGAATTCCTGGTAGCGGAACAATGCCGACTGCGCTTTCATTGCCCGCCATGAAACGCACCGTGCAACAGCCGCGTTCATCCGACGAGACAATCTCCCATCGAACTGCAGCAGTTTCAGAAGATCCAAAGGTCATGACGCGCGCTGCAATGCTGTGCACGGTTTTCATTGCATTGACAGAGTCTGAATTAACAATCGCAATCCCGGATTGCGGCAGGGAGTGGAGCAATTCAGCTTTGGCACGAACTACTCCTTCGATTCCACCCACTCGCTCGCTATGTGCATCACCAACTTCAGTAATGACCCCGATTTGCGGTTGACCGACGTCGCACAATCTGGCAATTTCACCGAGGCCGCGCATTCCCATCTCCAGAACCAACGCTTCGCAGGAATCGGGTGAATTGACAATCGTGACAGGAACCCCAATGTCATTGTTCAAGGACTTTTCAGGTCCGTGTGCGTTCGCATACTTTGATCGCAGAACAGCCAGAACTAAATCTTTTGTGCTGGTCTTACCAACTGAACCTGTAATACCAATGACCCGACCATCAAGAGTTGTTGCGAGACGATCACGACAATGACGACCAATTGCGGTTAATGCTGCATCACAATCATCAACTTCGACACATGTCAAAGCGTCGATAGATTTTCCTCGCTGCACGATGGCAAATGGTGCACCGGCAGTAACTGCGTCACGAAGATAATCATGACCATCCGCTTCGCCGCCCAACGCCACAAACGCTTGGCCGTGGCGCAGGGTTCGAGAATCAAAAGCAATGCCTGATGCCTCACAATCAAGCCCCACAAGCGTTCCATGAGCAACTGATGCCACTTCAGAGGCGGTGATGAGCATGGAACGACCCTAGTGGCGAGTACCGTCTTACCGATGGACACCACCGACCGGCGCACCACCCTTGTGGTTATTTTCGGTGGGCAATCAGCGGAACATGACGTGAGTTGTGTGACTGCCGCTCATGTTCTTCGCGCGGCGAACCCCGACACCTATCGCACCATGCCAGTTGGCATTGCCCGCGACGGAAGATGGCACCTGCCTGATATGGCCGAACTACCTCACGGTGGTGTTGACCCTGCGTCGGTACCAACACATCTGATTGCTGCGGGAACAGTGACTACACCAACAGTTGTTTCCCTGTTGGCCGAATCTGGCCCCATCGTTGTGATGCCACTGCTTCATGGTCCACTTGGCGAAGATGGAACAATCCAGGGCCTCTTAGAAATGCTCGATCTTCCCTATGTCGGTAGCGCGGTCTTAGCGAGCGCAGTTGCTATGGACAAAGGTGTCTCGAAGTCTCTTTTTGCACACGCGGGAATTCCACAAGCACGACATGCCACATTGCGAGAGGACACAGTGACGACTGACTTCCTGAACGACGTTGTTCTTTCTCTTGGCTTTCCGATGTTTGTGAAGCCAGCCAACATGGGCTCTTCCGTCGGTGTTTCAAAAGCACATGACCTGGATGAACTTGGCGCAGCAGTACGACTCGCTGCTTCCTATGACCAGTGGATTGTGTGTGAAGAAGCAATAGTCGGAAGAGAAATTGAAGTTGCAGTTATCGGCAATCGCACTCCGCGTGCTTCAGTTGCCGGTGAAATAACTCCTGGCAATGACTTCTACGACTACGAAGACAAGTACGTCACCGATGCTGCCACTCTGAATATTCCAGCGCGACTTACATCCGAACAATCTGATGATGTTCGTGCGTTAGCAATCGCAGCCTACGAAGCGTTGCATTGTGAAGGAATGGCACGAGTTGATTTCTTCTTTGAAGAAAACGGTCGTGGTTTTCTCTGTAACGAGATAAACACAATTCCTGGCTTCACACCAATATCAATGTACCCGAAGTTGTGGGCGGCCTCAGGTTTGGCCTACTCCGATCTCATTGACGAACTAATTGTTCACGCACTAGAACGTCACGGTCGACGCAAGCGCAACACGACGCACTAACTGCCAGCGGCAGGAATGTTGATTACTTGACCAGGTAACAGCAATTGGCTGCTATCCGGCCAATTATTTGCAGTCAATAACGAACCGAGCGACACGCAGAAATTTTTCTGAATTTTGTAAAACGAGTCGTTCGCAGCAATGGTGTACGTACCAGCAGGCCGAGTACCGCAACCAGGGCCGACTGGCGCAGCCGGCACATTTGTAGCTCCTGGTGTAGTCGGATTTGCCGGTGTGGCATTGGGATCAACAGGCGCCACTACTGCTTGCGGCGGTATCCGTAATGTTTGACCAGGGTAGGGAAACTGAGCCGGACTAACCATTGCGTTGTACGCCAACAATGTTGTGAGCGAAATCCCGAACCTATTAGCTACTGCAAGTGGCGAATCGCCCGCAACCACCGTGTATACCGTTTCGGTACCCACAGCATTAGAAGGCAACGTAGTTGTAATGCCTGGCAATGTGCTTGCAACCGGAGGAATAGTTGCAAAGTTGGTCGGCGTTACGTTCACAACAGTGGTGGCAACACCCAATGTGTCTCCCCCACATGACGAAAAACCGAATCCAGAAATCATGACTAGGGCCAGAGCAAACGAAGTGGACTTCGATTTCGAAAACACGCGGCTACCTAACACAGGTACTAACAGTAGAGCCTGAGAGGGCCCAAAGGGTGACGCTTCGCCACCGCCAGCATCACATCAAGGGTCGCTCGGTGGGAAGGATTGGCGACGGTAACGATGTTTCACCCATGAGATAGGTGTCAACGCCAGCAGCACATGCACGGCCTTCAGCAATCGCCCACACGATGAGGCTTTGGCCACGACCCATGTCGCCCGCCACAAAGATGCCCGGAACGTTTGTCTGATATTCGTTATCACGGGCGATATTGCCTCGTTCATCAAGGTTGACACCCAACTGACCAAGCCATGAACCCTTGTCAGGACCAACAAAGCCCATTGCAAGAAACACAAGGTCAGCAGGAATCTCTGAATCGCTTCCTTCTTTCTTTACGAATCGACCATCAATCATTTCCACTTCGTGGATTAAGAGTGCGCGCACATTTCCGTTTCCGTCATCAACAAACCGTTCGGTGTTAACGCTGAAAATACGCTCGCCACCTTCTTCATGTGCTGAAGATGTGCGATAGATCAAGTTGTACTGTGGCCATGGGTTACCCGCAGAGCGAGTCTCTGGAGGGCGAGCCATAATCTCAAGTTGAATAACCTGCGTGGCGCCTTGACGCAATGCTGTTCCTAAACAGTCAGCACCTGTGTCTCCGCCGCCAATAATGACAACGTTTTTTCCCTTGGCATCTATTTGATTCGACACATCATCGCCCTCTTGCACCATGTTTGCCATTGGTAGGTATTCCATTGCCTGGTACACACCATGAAGATCACGGCCAGGAATCGGAAGATCACGCCATGATGTCGCGCCACATGCAAGAACAATCGCGTCGTGCGATGCACGAAGGATTTCCATATCAACAGTGCCACCAACGTCAGCATTTGTACGAAACTCAGTTCCTTCTTCGCGCATCTGCTCGAGGCGGCGATCAAGGTGACTCTTTTCCATTTTGAACTCGGGAATTCCGTAGCGCAATAGGCCGCCTATGCGGTCAGCACGTTCAAGAACAACGACAGAGTGTCCGGCACGAGTCAGCTGTTGAGCAGTAGCAAGCCCTGCAGGGCCGCTACCGATAACGGCAATGCGCTTTCCTGTCTGCAACGAAGGAATCTGTGGAGTAACCCATCCTTCAGCCCAGGCACGATCAATAATCGTGACTTCAACTTGTTTGATGTTCACCGGGTCTTGGTTGATACCAAGTACACACGCTGATTCACACGGTGCCGGGCATAGACGACCTGTGAATTCTGGAAAGTTGTTTGTTGCATGAAGTCGCTCGATGGCTTCGTGCCAATGTTCGCGATACACCAAGTCGTTCCAGTCAGGAATGAGGTTGCCGAGCGGGCATCCGTTATTGCAAAACGGAATACCGCAGTCCATACAACGGCCAGCTTGGCTCTTGAGAATTTCGGCATCAAAAGGTTCGTACACCTCTTTCCAGTCCTTTAAACGAAGCTCGACTGGTCGACGTGTTGGTCCGCTGCGACCCCACTTTAGAAATCCTGTTGTCTCACCCACGGGCTGCCTCCATCACTCGATCGGACGTTTCTTGTTCCGTTAAACCATCAGCCTTAGCCGACGCCATAACAGAGAGAACCAGTTTGTAGTCGCGCGGCATCACCTTGCGGAAATGTGTGACTTCAGTGTCAAAATCAGTCAAGACTCGCTGCGCTACAGCTGATCCGGTGAATTCCAGGTGACGCGCAACTGTTGTACGCAACCATTCAGCATCAATGCCTTCAACGGTCTCAAGTTCCACCATTTCATAGTTCACTTTGCTAGAGAACTCATTCTTTGGGTCATAGACATACGCGATACCACCCGACATCCCTGCCGCGAAGTTGCGCCCCGTTGCGCCGAGAACCACAACGTTGCCGCCTGTCATGTACTCACAACCATGGTCGCCGACACCTTCAACAACTGCAGTTGCCCCAGAGTTACGAACACAGAAGCGCTCGCCCACCATGCCGCGAATAAAGATTTCGCCGCCAGTTGCGCCATAACCAATGACGTTGCCCGCAATCACGTTGTCTTCAGCCACGAATTGAGAATCACGATGTGGGTGCAACACGATGCGACCGCCGGATAATCCCTTACCCAAGTAGTCATTGCTGTCACCTTCGAGACGCATATCAACACCTGACGGCACGAATGCTCCGAAACTTTGACCAGCAGAACCTGTGAAGTTGATAGTGATGGTGCCATCTGGCAAGCCTTCGCCTCCCCACTTCTTGGTGATCTCATAGCCAAGCATTGTTCCGACAGTTCGGTTGACGTTACGAATAGGCAACGAGATAGACACTGGGGTTGCATCAGCCAGAGCGGCCTTTGATAATGCAATCAATTGATTATCGAGAGCATCTGCCAAACCGTGATCTTGAGCAACGGACATGTATGGAGTTGACGAATAAGGATTCTGTGGAACCACGAGCATTGGCGAAATGTCAAGGCCCTGAGCTTTCCAATGATTCACAGCCTTCTCAGCATCGATTAATTCAACGTGACCAACAGCTTCCTTCAAGGTGCGGAATCCAAGTTCAGCCAAATACTCACGAACTTCTTCTGCAATGTATTCAAAGAAGTTAATGACAAATTCGGGCTGGCCATTAAACCGTTTGCGCAATTCAGGGTTCTGCGTTGCAATTCCTACAGGACAGGTATCCAAATGGCACGCGCGCATCATGATGCACCCGCTCACCACTAGTGGGGCGGTAGCGAAACCGAATTCTTCTGCACCGAGCAGTGTTGCAATGATGACATCGCGACCAGTTTTCATTTGTCCGTCTGCCTGCACCACAATTCGGTCACGCAGACCGTTCAACATCAGTGTCTGTTGTGCTTCAGCAAGACCCAGTTCCCATGGGGCGCCTGCATGCTTCAGCGAAGTCAATGGTGAAGCACCAGTTCCACCGTCATGACCTGAGATCAGCACAACGTCTGCTTTTGCTTTACTGACGCCAGCAGCAACTGTGCCGATTCCAACTTCGGCAACCAACTTCACATGAACGCGTGCCAATGGGTTTGCGTTCTTCAAGTCATGAATCAGTTGCTTCAAGTCTTCAATGGAATAAATGTCATGGTGAGGAGGCGGACTAATCAGTCCAACTCCAGGAGTTGAGTGACGTGTCTTTGCAACCGCTGGGTTCACCTTGTAGCCAGGCAACTGTCCACCTTCACCGGGCTTTGCGCCCTGTGCCATCTTGATCTGCAAGTCATCAGCATTCACCAAGTATTCGCTCGTCACACCGAAGCGACCAGAAGCCACCTGCTTAATTGATGAACGCTTTGAGTCACCATTAGCCATTGGTACGAACCGCTCTGGGTCTTCTCCGCCTTCACCGGTGTTGCTCTTTGCGCCTAAACGGTTCATTGCAATTGCAAGGTTCTCGTGTGCCTCAGCAGAGATAGAACCGTAACTCATTGCACCAGTTGAGAATCGCTTCACAATTTCTGACACTGGTTCTACTTCATCGATAGAGATTGACGGACGGTCTCCTGTACGCAGGTGAAACAATCCGCGCAATGTTGCAAGGCGTTCCGACTGGTCATCAACGTCACGTGAGTATTGCTTGAACACGTCATAACGACCTGCACGCGTGGCGTGCTGCAAGCGGTACACAGTCTCTGGGTTAAAGAGGTGATATTCACCTTCACGGCGCCACTGGTACTCGCCACCCAGTTCAATGCGTCGATGCGCACGAAGATCAGGACGTGTTGGGTGCGCCAAGGCGTGACGGGTAGCAACCTCTGCAGCAATCTCGTCAAGACCAATGCCACCTAAACGCGACACGGTTCCTGTAAAGAATTCGTTTACCAATTCAGTAGACAAACCAATTGCTTCGAAAATCTGAGCACCTGTGTAAGAGGCAACAGTTGAAACACCCATCTTCGACATGACCTTCAGAATGCCCTTGCCAGACGCCTTGATGTAATTCTTCACGGCCTTCAATGGATCCATTGAGCCGAGCAAGTACATGTCGTTGGAAATAATATTTTCAACGGTCTCAAAAGCAAGGTATGGGTTAATTGCACCGGCACCAAAGCCCACCAACAACGCCATATGGTGCACTTCGCGTGCGTCGCCGCATTCCACAACCATTCCTACTTGCGTACGGCGCTTCTCACGAATGAGGTGGTGATGAACTGCACTTGTCAGCAACAGTGATGGAATTGGTGCAAACACCTCATCTGAGTTGCGGTCTGACAACACAATGATGCGTGCACCATTAATGATTGCTTCTGTTACTTCAGCACGAACATCATCAAGCGCTGAGCGCAAGCCAGCACCACCATCGGCCACGCGGTACAAACCACTGATTACTACCGCTGCAAGATGCGGATGCGTGTTGTCATCGTTGATGTGAATGATTTTTGCCAAATCATCGTTATCAATAATGGGGAATGGCAGAACAAGTTGGCGGCAGCTCTCTGGCCCAGGGACCAACAGGTTTGCCTCTGGCCCAACGCTGGTGCCAATAGCTGTCACCACTTCTTCACGAATTGCGTCAAGTGGCGGGTTAGTGACTTGCGCGAATAACTGCTGGAAGTAATCAAACAACAAGCGCGAACGATCTGACAAAACAGCTATCGGAGTATCTGTTCCCATGGAACCAAGTGGCTCAGTCGCAGTTCGTGCGGTCGGACCAAGAATGACCTTGAGTTCTTCTTCTGTGTATCCAAACATCTGTTGACGGCGCATCACGCTGTCATTGCTGTGAACCACATGCTCACGATCCGGCAACGACGACAGTTCGGTGAGGCCTTCTGTCAACCACTGCTCGTAGGGGTGCTGTGCAGCCAAATCAGCTTTGATTTCTTCGTCATCAACAATGCGACCAAGTGACGTATCAACAAGGAACATCTTTCCTGGCTGCAAACGGCCCTTGCGAATAACTCGCGATGGTTCAATATCAAGAACGCCAGCTTCAGATGCAAGAACTACGAGGTCGTCGTTCGTGACCCAGTAACGACCCGGGCGCAAACCGTTGCGGTCAAGAACTGCACCAATCAATGTGCCGTCTGTGAATGCGACGTCTGCTGGACCATCCCATGGTTCCATCAATGAAGAATGGAAGCGATAAAAGGCACGCCGTGCTGGGTCCATGCTGGTGTTGTTTTCCCAAGCCTCTGGAATCATCATCAAGAGTGCATGTGGCAGTGAGCGACCGGACAAGTGCAACAGTTCAAGCACTTCGTCAAAACTTGCAGAGTCGCTCATGTTTGGCGAGCAAATTGGGAAAGCACGCTCGAGACCAGGAATCATGTCGCTATCAAGCAATGCTTCGCGCGTCGCCATCCAGTTGCGGTTGCCTTGCACTGTGTTGATTTCGCCGTTGTGGGCGATGTACCGGTACGGGTGCGCAAGCGGCCAAGAAGGAAACGTATTTGTAGAGAAACGACTGTGCACCATCGCGAGGCACGATTCCATGCGCTCATCCCACAAGTCAGGAAAGAAATCTCCAAGTTGAGGAGTCGTGAACATGCCCTTGTACACCAACGTGCGCGATGACAGTGATGAGAAATACGTACGCATGTCACCGACTAGAGCAGATTCGATGCGCTTACGTGGAACAAAGATCTTGCGATCAAGGTCAATACCGTGTGCGCCAGCCGGATCATCAACAAAAAACTGACGAATGATAGGCATCATTGCGCGTGCAGATGCACCAAGACAATCAGGATTAATTGGAACCTCACGCCAACCCAATGGACGCAAACCTTCTTCAGTCATGATTTTTTCAACCGTTGCAACAGCAGTTGCCGCACGTGTTGGGTCAGCGGGCAAGAACACCAACCCTGCTGCATAAGCGCCAGCAGCGGGAAGTGGAAAATCAACTACTGCGCGCAAGAACGCGTCAGGAACTTGAATCAGGATTCCTGCACCGTCACCTGTTTCTGCTTCAGCACCTGTGGCACCGCGGTGTTCCATGTTGCACAACGCGGTAATACCGAGCGTCACGATCTCGCGACTGCGCACACCTTTGATGTTTGCCACAAAAGAAACACCACACGCGTCGTGTTCGAAACGTGGGTCATACAAGCCGTGGGCAAGCGGGAGATCGGAGTTCATAAGCGTTATGTCCTTACAGGAACCGTGCAAGCACGGCGGAGAATCAAAATGTGTTCTCCCGGGACAACGCTGGCCCGAGCAGAGTTAAGACTACCGAGCCAGACGGCCCCTCATCGTGTGATTTTGGACCTACTTGGCGTCGATATAAGCAGGGGCGCGCTTTTCGAAGTCGCTCATCACTGATTCACGCTGGTTATGGCCGCCAACAAGGCCACCAATGATGCGACGTTCGGCTGCGAACTGAGTAGCGGCGAAATCAAGGGTCATGCGATTGAGCAATTCCTTTGCACCACGAACCGCATCAGGGCTGCGCTTGCAGATCTCGGCTGCATAAGCAAAGGCATCTTCGCGAGGGGTGTCGGACAAACGAGTGACAACACCAATTTCATGTGCTTCACGGCCATCAAAGATACGAGCTGACATCACGATGTCTTTCATAATGTCTGGACGAACGAGCCCCTGAAGCAACACTGTGCCTGCCATGTCAGGCACTAAACCCCAATATGTTTCGCGCACGCTGAACTTTGTATCGGGATGTGCGAAGCGCATGTCTGCACCGAGTGCAATTTGGCAACCACCACCAAGAGCGTGTCCGTGTACTGCTGCAATAACTGGCACTGGCACTTCCTGCCATACCCATGCTGATTGCTGACCAAGGTGCGTGATGCGGCCCTCTTCCATGTCGGATGCTGCCGGTTGTTTTTCTTGTGTACTGCGATCGTCGCCTCCGCCCATAGCTCCCATTGAGGCAAGGTCAAGGCCTGCACAGAACGAAGCGCCTTCACCTGACAAAACAACAACACGAATCTTCTTGTTTGTCTTTAGTGACTCACCAGCGTCAACGATGGCCTGAAACTGCTCGCCATCAAGGGCATTGCGCTTCTCGGCACGGTTGAACCGGACATCGGCAATGCCGTCGGATATGGAGATTGTGACTCTGTCGCTCATTATCCAAGTTTGGCATGCCTCGGCTGCTCATTTGTTATTCGGCGCGTGGGAGACTGCCCTCTATGCATTTAAACCTTTCAGCCGATGACGTCCTCAAAACAACCCGCAGCGTGCGCAAGCGCCTCGATTTCGACAAACCGGTCGAACGCGCCATTGTTGAAGAGTGCCTCGAGATCGCCCTCCAGGCCCCAACTGGTTCAAACAGCCAGGGTTGGCATTGGATCATCATTGAAGACGCTGCAAAGAAGAAGGCACTCGCTGATATCTACCGCAAGAACTTCGCAATCTACGCGAGTGCGCCAGGGCGCAAGTATGCCGAGGGCGACACACGCGGAGAACGTCAACCTCTGGTGCGTGACTCAGCTGGTTACCTCACAGACAATTTTGAAAAGTCTCCAATGATGATGATTCCATGCATCGATGGTCGTCTTGACAACTTGCCATCGTTTGCAGCAGCTGGTGCATGGGGTTCACTTCTTCCCGCAGTGTGGAGCTTCATGCTTGCATTGCGTGAACGTTCAATGGGTTCAGCATGGACCACTATTCACCTCATGAATGACGGCGAAAAAGAAGCAGCAGACCTTCTCGGAATTCCGTATGACAAAGTCACACAAGGCGGACTCTTCCCCATCGCGTACACGATCGGTACAGATTTCAAGCCTGCTATCCGCGAACCACTTAGCAAGGTTCTTCACTGGGATAAGTGGTAACCACCTAATCGACCAAGCGGATTCCGCTTGGGGCAATTGATTGCTCTACAAACGGTAAGTCAACAACAAATTCTGTGCGATGAGCCGGAAACACATGTCGCGACACAAGGACGGTTTTCCCGTCAACGCTTTGAGTGGTTCGTTGGCAACGCAACACAGGAGAACCAACCGGAACTTTAAGAAGTGCCGCTTCATCTTGCGTTGCAGCATCTGCACCAATTGTTTGTGTTGCACCCGCAAACGGAATATCTAGCAGTTCGTAAAATGGCGAACGTTCTACATCGGCACGAGACAAATGTTGGCCAAGTTCAGCCGCACACCACACGGTGACAATTGCAAATGGTTCACCATCAGCCAGATTGATGCGGCGAACCCGCAACACCTGAGATGTACCCAAGGCCTTCGCCACATCTGTCGGTGCTTTCTCGAAGGCGAATTCCAATACCTGTCGTTGTGGGGTCATGCCTGATGCCCGCATTTGGTCCTCGATTGTTGCCAAGCGCGCAAGCGGCTGACGCACAGTTTCTCCGGCAACAAACCATCCGAAACCTTGGCGGGCGTCTACAAGCCCAATGTCGCGCAAGACTTCCAAAGCTTTTCGAATGGTCACACGACTGACAGAAAACTCTGCCGACATGTCTGATTCACTCGGCAGCAACCGACCTGCGGCATAGGCGCCAGACATCACCCGACCTTTGAGCTCTTCAGCGATTTGGTGATAGCGAATGGTGCGCACTTGTATTATAGTTGTATACATCAAGACAAAACGCAAGTACCTATTTCTTGCCCTGTGAAAGGCCCACTATGACTGTTTCAGCCGGCACTCCTATTTCTCTCGTGAACGCGGTGTACGCAACGCTTCCTGCCAATGTCGCTCTTGGCCGTGAACGCCTTGGTCGACCACTCACATTGGCCGAAAAGATTCTCATCAACCACCTTGTTGACCCACAGACACAGGAGATGGAACGCGGTCGCAGTTACGCCGACTTCAACCCAGACCGTGTTGCGATGCAAGACGCGACAGCACAGATGGCGTTGCTGCAATTTATGACTGCTGGTTTGCCACAAACACTTGTGCCGTCAACAGTGCATTGCGATCACCTGATTCTGGCAAAGACAGGCGCAAAGCTTGACCTTCGTGATGCAAACGACGCGAACCGTGAGGTGTACGACTTCTTGCGTTCAGTGAGCGCAAAGTACGGCGTTGGTTTCTGGGGTCCAGGTAGCGGAATCATCCACCAAGTTGTTCTTGAGCATTACGCATTCCCTGGCGGAATGATGATTGGTACAGACAGCCACACACCAAATGCTGGTGGACTCGGAATGGTTGCCATCGGCGTTGGTGGTGCAGACGCGGTTGACGTCATGACCGGATTCCCTTTCAATGTTCGCTGGCCAAAAGTAATCGGTATCAAACTCACCGGCACATTGTCTGGTTGGTCAAGTCCGAAAGACGTAATCTTGGAAGTTGCTCGCTTGCTCACTGTTGAAGGCGGAACTGGCGCAATTGTTGAATACTTCGGTGACGGCGCAGACAGCATTTCTGCAACAGGTAAAGCAACGATCTGCAACATGGGTGCCGAAATTGGTGCCACCTGTTCAGTATTTGGATACGACGCAAACATGTCGGCGTATTTGTCAGCAACAGGCCGTGCAGATATAGCGGCTGCTGCAGACAAAGTTGCTGCAGACCTTCGTCCTGATGCTGGTGCTCAATACGACCAAGTGGTCGAGATCAATCTCGATGCATTGACACCGCTTATCAATGGTCCTCACTCCCCTGACCGTGCACACAAGATTGGCGCAAATGGCGTTGGCAAGGCCGCTCGCGAGAACAATTGGCCGCTTGATGTATCGGCAACACTTATTGGTTCATGCACTAACTCGTCATACGAAGACATCACTCGTGCAGCCTCAATTGCTCGTCAAGCTGCCGCAAAGGGATTGAAGGCGAAAGTGGAACTTCTTATCTCACCGGGAAGTGAACAAATTCGCGCGACGATTGAACGCGACGGATTACTTGCAGATCTTGAAGCAATTGGTGCAACAGTTCTTGCCAACGCCTGCGGACCATGCATCGGTCAATGGGAACGTGCTGCAGATATCAATGCAAAGCCGAACAGCATCGTGAACTCGTTTAACCGCAACTTCCCGAAGCGCAATGACGGTTCAGCGAACACTCTTTCTTTTGTGACAAGCCCCGACACAGTGATGGCAATTGCATTGTCTGGCCGTCTTGACTTTGACCCAAGAGTTGACACCCTCACGGCTCCTGATGGCTCAGAAGTAAAACTTGATGCACCAAGAGGAGACATTCTTCCTGCAAATGGCTACAACGAAGGTGAAGACACCTTCACTGCCCCTCCAGCAGAGGGAAGCGACGTCTCAGTTGTTGTTAGCCCTACTAGTGATCGCCTGCAGCTGCTGAGCCCATTCGGAGCGTGGAACGGCAATGACTACATCGGGCTTCCCGTGCTGATGAAGGCACAAGGCAAGTGCACCACTGACCATATTTCTGCTGCTGGCAAGTGGCTGAAATACCGTGGCCACCTTGAGAACATCTCTGGCAACTTATTCATCGGTGCCGTCAATGCATTTGGCGGCGCAGTGGGCGAAGGTCTCGACACCATTGATGGCTCGCACCGTAGCTACCCAGATATTGCTAAGCACTACGGAGAATCCGGTGTGCAGTGGTGTGCAATTGGTGACCAGAACTACGGAGAAGGATCATCGCGCGAACATGCTGCAATGGAACCACGCTTCCGTGGCGGCGTTGTCATCTTTGCTCGCTCGTTTGCCCGAATTCACGAGACCAACTTAAAGAAGCAAGGTCTTGTTCCACTGACATTCGCTGACCCGAAGACGTACGACCTGATTGAAGAGACGGACCGCATCAATGTGCACAACTTGCCACCAGTGCCTGATCAGCCAGTCATGTGCTCAATCACAAAAGCCGATGGCACAACTGTCGAGTTCGAAGCAAAGCACACATTCAGCCCAGAGCAAGTGGCATGGTTCAAGGCTGGATCAGCGTTGAATATTGTTCGCGCAAAAGTTGCAGCTCAGAAATAGTTAGTCGGTTCCCGGACGTCGATCATCTTCGGCGTTCGGGTCACCCGCATAGTTCGACGGGTATGAACGTCGTAGTTCTTCCTCTGTCGGCTGGTAATACTCACGCCCCTCTGGTGGAAGCAACGCGCTAATTGCAGACATGATTGCAGCAGTATCTGCATCATGGTCTGTGTAGCCAAGATGCACCGGCGGCCCCACCACGATGATTACTTCTGGTGGTGACGTGACATTCGTAATGTTCGGAAGCTTGGCACTGCGGGGCCACACTTTTTCAGTCCCCCAGATTCCGATAGGAATAATAGGCGCGCGCGTGGCGGCAGCAAGTTTCGCTGCACCCCATCGGCCCTTCAGAATCGGATCAAAGAAAGCGTGTCCGCGAGGAATAGTTCCCTGTGGCATTAACGCAACAAGATCACCGGCGTTAATGAGTTCTGTTGCTGCAAGCAATGGCTCATCACTTCCCGTGCCTCGCTCGACACGAATGCCACCAAGCGCAGTTGCAATGGGACCAACGACCGGAGCGTCGAACACTTCTTTCTTGCCCAAGAAACGAACAGCGCGACCAGTCTTTGCAACAGCGAGAGACACTGCCGCAATATCAAAATAACTGCGATGGTTTCCGCACAGAATCGCTGCACTGTGTTTCGGAATATTCTCTGTACCTGTAATTGTGAATCGTGCATACGGGAACACTTCTGGGCGAGCAAATTTCATGAGCAACTGTTGTGCTTCTAAGCCAATAACTGGCACCTTTGCCACGCCATGCGGAACATCAAGGTGCATCACTGGCCAGCGACGTGCAGCTGCCATGAGGCGAAGGCGCCAGTCAGGGTTCACGCAATGCGGGAACCCCACAGCAGCGAGCAATGGTTCATCAAACACACTGTCGCTGTATGCATACGAGCCAGACAGATCAACGTCATTTTCTTGTGACCACGCACGCACAGCATCGCGCTTTCCACGTGACCACACATACGTACCATCAAGTTCGCCTGTGTATAC
>Ga0209444_10000674_pt1 | contig 18902 bp, 22 predicted proteins | sample LauGreFaBDMM15DN_2_FD_188215 | JGI IMG/M metagenome (GOLD analysis project Ga0209444, IMG submission 188215) | Freshwater lake microbial communities from Lake Michigan, USA - Fa13.BD.MM15.DN (SPAdes) (version 2) | ecosystem: Environmental > Aquatic > Freshwater > Lake | place: Lake Michigan...
CCAGAAATCAACGATCCGCACAGATCGGGATCAGCATCCAGACCTTGGGGAACTGGGAGCGTGGCGGCGTGAATGTTTGGGACGATGCCGAGGTGCGCACCAAGATTGCTCGATGCCGGAATCTGCCGAAGACCCTCAAGGACGAATGGAAACCTGTGCCGGCTACACCACCATCCAGCGACCCAATTGAATCGTCAGATCACACTGAGCGTCTGATCTTTGAGCTGGCGCATTGCACGGATAAGCACGACGCGCAGAGGATTAAAACGCAGATTGATGGACTTGTGAATGCGTTCAAATTGCGGGAAGCTGCCGGATCTTACGTTAGCCGAGCAATGGTTGAGGAATCAATGCTGCGAATCGGCGCAGCAGTAAAGGCAGCGATCATGCGGATGGAAGCTGATCTCCCGCCCATGCTTGAGGGGATGACGCCAGCCGGAATGCAGAAGGTCATCCGAGCAAAGGTCGACGAAACGATGTCCATGCTCAACGACGAATCGTCAAAAATATGGGAATATAACTTAAATTAAAAATGATCGAATCTTTTCTTTTCAATGTAGACCAATACAGAACAAATGATTTTAATCCAAATAGATCAAGTACATGCGATTCTGGAACAAGGGCAGAAATGTTTGTTGCAATCGAGGCAGCAAAAAATGGTTTTTCAGTTTTTTTCCCTATTGGACATAGTCAAAAAGCAGACTTGATAATCTGGAAGCCGCCAATGCGACCACTTAGTGTGCAAGTAAAAAAAGCCACAATACAAGAAGGCGGATCTTACAAATTCATGATTGGATCTGGAAAGCCTAGTTGTGCAGCAAATCCAAATGATTATGGAAAGCGATACACTAAATATCAAGAAGATGATTTTGATATACTTTGCGCAGTAATTGTTGAGCGTAATTCCGTTTTAATTTACGATCTAAAATCAATAGTTGGTAAATCATCAATACGTTGGTCACCACATCGCGGCATCAAAGAAAACGATTGGAATATAAACCCGTTAAGGCTATAAATATCAAATCAAACAAACTAATTGATGCATTCCGCAAGGCAGTCAGACCACCAGCTCGCCTATCACCATCAGCATGGTCATCGGGACGCATCGCAATCCAAGATGGACTGACGCCAAAATTTCAGATTGAGAACGCGCCGTGGCAGCGCGAACCACTCGATATCTTGGCCGAGTCTGATGCCAAGGAGATTGTCTTTCTCGCACCGATCGGAACTGGCAAGACGACCTTCATCGAGGCTGCGCTGCAATACATCATCTCGGAAGATCCTGGGCCAACCTTGCTCGTCGGCCAAACCGATGACGACCTGCGCGACTGGGCCGAGACTCGCATGGATTATGCGATACGCAACACGCCGGAAACCGCAGCACTCCTGCCGGAAGATCGCCACAAGAAGCGCAAGATGCAGATCCTATTTCCGCACATGTCGCTGTTCTTAACTGGCGCCAATCTATCTGGACTACAAAGCAAGTCGATGCGCCGTGTTTTTAATGACGAGGCGTGGCAATATAAGCCAGGCATGCTCAACGAATCTCGCGGTCGATTACATGATCGCTGGAACCGCCAATTCTTCATCCTCTCGCAGGCCGGCACCAAGGGCGACGACCTCGACAAAGCATGGCAGCAAACCGACCAGCGTGAATTCTCTTTTCCCTGCCCAACATGCACGACAATCCAACCTTGGAAATGGTGCAATGTGGCGATCGACGACGACGAGGAAATGTCACTCCTCAATCGAGCGCAAACCGCAAAGCTCAAATGCGACAACCCAGACTGCGACTGGACATGCGCCGACAATACGCAACAGCGTCGAGCATTGGCCGAATCAGCGTCCTACATTCAGACATCAAATGGTCTACCTGGTCACGTTGGATTTCACTACAATGTCCTCTGCAACTGGCGCAAACCACTCTGGGAAATTGCACTACTCAACTTGGAAGCGAAGGCCGCGATGAAGGTTGGCAACATTGATCCGCTGCGGCAATTCATCCAGAAACGTCTGGCCGAGAGCTGGGAAGAGGATCTTACAGACAACCGACAAGCACTTGTCGGTGATGGATATCGACTCGCAGAATTCTCTCAAGGTCAACTCGTCGAGAATGAAACCTATCGCTTCATCACGGTCGACGTGCAGCGAGATCACTTCTGGGTAGTCTGCCGGGCATGGCGATCTGATGGATCATCACGCTTGCTGTTCTTTGGACGCATGGAAACTTACGACCAGATCGAGGAACTGCGCCGGCGCATGAAGGTTTCACCCAAGATGACGTTCGTCGATGCTCAGTATAACACGGACCAGGTATACTGCGCCACATCATCGAATGACTGGACTGCGCTGCACGGATCTGGACAGGCATCATTTGCGTACAAGAAGCAAAATGGTGACATCATCCATCGAGCATTCTCCAAATTTTCAGAGGCATCTGCCACCAATGGACGCAAGGCGCGATATGCATTCTGGGCATCCGATCGGATCAAGGACATCCTGCATGCTCATCGAACTGGACAGGCACAATCATGGGAAATCCCGGACGATGCACCAGAAGAATACCTCAAGCAGATCGACTCGGAAGCGAAGCGTGAGATCGTCAATGGCAAGACTAAGCAGGTCGAGTATCGCTGGGTCAAAGTACGACGAGACAACCACGGATGGGACGTTGAGGCGATGCAGATCGTGGCAGCATTGATGCTCAAGATCATACCTGGCTTTGATGTTTGACATCTGATGCCATGTGAATGGCCGCGACGACTTACTCCACAGCACACAACCTATACCAATGGGCAGTCGGTGATGCGTCACGCGTTGCTGACATTCGTGCAGCATTTGATTCTGCGATCTCTGGCGGGGCGCTTACAAAGGGCGGCATGGATTCGATTACCAGCGCTGGAAAGAATGGGGTCACAATGTCAAAAATTGTCCAACTCGACGAGTCATCGAGGCAAACCGCATTGCGTCTGGCACTCAGTTGGCTCAATCAAGGATTTGCTCCAGGCACAAGATCACGCGGACTCTTTTGACATCCTCTGATCCACGATGGCAATTCTCGATCAATGGGGCAACACGGCGGTGATGCAGGCGGCACGTTCCGCCAACCGCTACTCACGCGATCGTCCTTGGGAACCAGTCGAGCTAAAGGACATTGGCAAACTTGTCCCTTATAACGATCGTCACACTTTGCTGTCGGCATCGCGTCGACTATTCCTCAACCTCGGGCCGGCGCGTGGCGCCATCGAACAGAAGGCAATGTATGCAGTTGGTCGAGCCTGGGCGCCGAAATTTACTGGCACCGATACCGAATTCGGGAAGATCGCTGCTGATTGGCTCAAGAACCAATGGTACGCCATTGGTGATGTTCGCGGTGGCATGCATGATTTCAAGACATCGCTCTACTTGCTGTCGACCGCAATCGACCGTGATGGCGAAGGATTCATTCTACTCACTCAAACGCCAGATGGATATCCGCGTTATCAGCACATTCCATCACATCGCATTGGCACACCGAGAGAACTGAATGCCTATCAAGACACGATTCAATTTCACGGCGGCACCTTGATCGATGGCATAGTCTACTATGCAAGTGGTGCGCCGAAGGAATACATCGTCCTCGATGACGACAACAACGCAGCCGAGTATCTCGATGCTGCCAACGTAATCCACCTTTACGATCCATCTTGGCAAGAACAGGGCCGCGGATTACCCGCTTTTACCCATGCTCTCAACGATCTGCGAGATATGCTTCAGTCACACGACTGGGAGCGACTCGCGCAGATGATGCTTTCGAGCATTGGTCTGATCGAATACAACGAACATGGAGGGCCAGATCCCGACGATCCGAGCAACATCCTAATTGGCGACAGCACGACCGGGCAAGGAATGACGTATGAGACGATGGATGGCGGCGCTATCCGCTATTTTAAATCCAACTCGGGAGGCAAACTTGAGACGATCAAATCGGATCGTCCTGGTGATGTCTGGGAATCTTTCCATGATCGCATCATCCGCTCTGCTCTCGCCGGCATCAACTGGCCGTATTCACTCGTCTGGAAACCAACCGGACAAGGAACCGCGGAGCGCAGCGAAATCGGCAAGGCTCAACGCGCGGTCGAGGATCGCCAGGACATCCTTAACTACGCAGCCACGCGTATGGTTGGCTATGCAGTCGCCAAAGCTCAGAAGCAAGGCATCCTGCCACAATCGGAAGACTGGTGGAGATGGGAATTTACTTATCCTGCGAAACTCACGATCGACGATGGCCGCGTCAGCAAAGAGCTGGAAGCCATGTGGAAAATCGGAGCCAGGAACATGCGCGATATCGTCGGCATGATGGGCAAATCACTTGAGGAACATTTGATGGAACGCGCCGAGGAAGTCGCACTACGCAAATTGGCAGCGCAATCCGCAGCCGAAAAATACGGCGTGGTGATCGAGGATCGAGAAATGTCAATGCTTACGCCAAACGAAACTGCACCAACTGAAGTATTCGATGCCTAATCTATCAATCATCTGCGACATCGAAGGCGCTCTATTCAATGGAGAATCGCCGATTCAAGAAGTCATCGACTACATCACCGCTGAGTCGCTGGAGTATCAAATCCACATCATAAGTGGTCGCCAAGATTCACAGATGCAGGAAACCATTGATCTGCTCAACGAGTATGATGTTCCGTATTACGACATCCACTTAAGCGATTTCCCAGAAGGTGCCGAGGTGGAATATAAGAAATACAAGGCGAAGAAATTGATGGATGAAGGCTATGATATCGTCGAGGCGATCGACAACGATCCTCGGGCGCGTGAGGCATATTCATCACTTGGAATCGAAGAGGTCACCAACCCATCGGAAATCACAAAAGAATCAGAAGAGATCGAAGATCAAATTGTCGATCTAAAGCCAACCGCGGCAATGGCAGCAGAAGCATTACGCGGATTACAATGGAGGCAAGAATTTAGCAGAGGCGGAACTGCCATCGGAGTTGCTCGCGCTCGCGACATCTCAAACAGAGTCAATCTTTCAGAAGAAACTATTGGCCGAATGGTCAGCTTCTTTGCACGACATGAAGTCGACAAGCAGGCATCTGGATTCTCGCCTGGCGAAGATGGTTATCCATCAGCAGGAAGAATCGCTTGGGCGCTATGGGGTGGAGATGCCGGCAAGTCATGGGCCGAAACTCGACTCAAACAAATCAATGCACAACCCGAACAATCAAAAGCAATGAACTACCTTTCAATCGAAAACAAAGTCGGCAAAGTGAAGCTCAATGAAGCTGTCACGCCATTCTCAATCGACACAATCATCGAGGAGATGGGCCGTCTCTATGGACAAAACGCAATCGGCACAGAGATCGCCGGCGTGACTGCAAGCGCAGATGGCGCTCTTGAGGAAGTGATCATGGAGATCAACTCTGGCGGTGGATCTGTGCTAGATGGATACCGGCTTTACTACGCGATCCTTGCCATGCGTGATCGTGGCGTCAAGGTCACAGCCATCATCAACTCACTCGCAGCATCAATGGCATCGGTGATCGCCATGGCTGCGGATGAGATCCATATGGTCAAAGGTGGCCAGATGATGATCCACGATGCATCACTCAACTCCAGCGGCAATGCAAGCGAGCATCTGCAAGTGTCAGAATTTCTTGATGGAATCTCTGACGAAATCGCAGACATCTATTCTGGCAAGTCTGGCATGGACAAGGATTTGATCCGCAAAATGATGAAGATGGAAACATGGCTGAATGCTGACAAGGCATTCGCGATGGGTCTGATCGACAAGGTCATAGGTGCTAAATTTGACACAATCCCAAAGGCAAGTATGAGCATCCTCGACAAACTTTTGCCAAACGCAGAACTTGCTTCCAAAATTGAAGCAAAAGACAGCGAAATCAAATCGCTTGAAGCGTCAATTTCAGAAGTCAGCGCAAAATTTGCGATGATCGAAAACGAATTGCAAAATGCCATCACCGAACTCACCGCGGTAAAGGCCGATCTTGATGAAAAGACCGAGGCACTCAAAGTCGCCGAGGAAAAAATCACCGAGCAAGAAGTCAGCATCACTGAACTTGCTGAAAAATCCGAGGCATCTGCTGAAAAGATTTCGCTTGAGGCATCTCGTTTACTCGCTGCCACAGGTCATCCAACTCCAGTTGCTGAAATTGGAGACGATGCAACCGCTCAAGTCGATCACTTTGCAATCATGTCCAAGCTCTCACCAGAAGATCGCTCGGATTATTACACCAAAAACCGCTCAAAAATTCTCAGTCTCTAACTAACAAAATACAATGGCTACCGTTTCATTCAACGACACGATCTTTGCGCAAGAAGCACTCAATGCTTTTAATGCTGCATTGTCACCTATCAGCGCATTCTCGCGCAACATCAGCAGCGAAGCTCGCAATAAGGGCGACGCTATCGTTGTTCCGTTCATCTCCGCGCTTACCGCAACAACCTTCAACGCTACTACTGCCAACTATCAAACTGGTGGCGGCGCAGTAACAAGCAACACGGTCAGCTTGAATCAGCACAACATCGTCACGATGGATCTGACTGACATCCAAGTTGCTAACTCGTCCGGCGCACGTTTCGACGCAATCGCTGCCCAAGCAGGCCGCGCACTTGCTGCGAAGGTTCTCGAGAACATCTGGAAGGTTATCACCACCAGCAACTATGGTGCTGCATCGGTGACTACCTCGGAAGCAAACTACACGCTCGCTCAGATCATCGCATTCCGTAAGCAACTCTCGCTCAACAATGTTCCTCTCGACATGGTGAGCTGCTTCTTCAATCCGGTTGTCGGCGCTGCACTCCTTGGATCTTCCAACGTCCTGCAAGCCTACGCATTCGGTAGCGACACGGCAGTCCGCACCGGCTCGCTTGGCAAGCTCGTTGGATTCGACACCTACGAAACCAACATCCTTCCAACCGCATCTACCTCGCTTGTTTCGTTTGCTGCTCACCCAGACTCGATCAATTTGGCAATGCGTTATCTCGCTCCACAGGATACTTCCATGTATCTCGCAGCCGAGCAAGTCAGCGCGCCTAACGGAATCACGATGGGCTATCGCCGCAGCTTCGACCCAGCGAAGGGCATTCACTACGGAGCATTCGAGTGTTTCTATGGTGTTGCAACTGGCTTGACACTCGGCTTGGTTCTTGGCACAAAGCCATAAGCATTCTCTGGTATTGGTGTTCAAAAACCTCATCTCGGATCACTCCGAGGTGAGGTTCTTTTTTTGACATCTGCGATTTGTCAGATGCAAAATGATATCAGTCTCTGCATAATTGCAGGCAATTCGGAAAGCGTGATGCGTAGGTTCCTCGCCTACTTCTCGCCACTCGCAAGCGAAATCAATGTCGTGATTGCTCCAGGCAATCAAGAGCCGGATCAAACCGAGCAGATTTGCTTGGATGCCGGCTGCAATGTCCAGCGATACACCAACCGCATTGATTGGCCGCACGTCGATGATTTCGCAGCAGCGCGAAATCAAACAACGGAAATGGCGACAAAGCCATGGGTCATGTGGGCCGATACCGACGACATGATCGACGCGGACTCAATCCAGCAGATCCACTTGCTTCTCAAGGATCTCGATTCAAAAGAAATTGATGGCGTACTTATGCCATACGTTGTCCCGGAGGATGGCGTCATCAACTGGCGGGAACGCATCTGGCGTCGAGGATCTGCCAAGTGGGAAAATCCGATCCACGAATGTTTGCGATTCTCGGAAGATGCCAAACTGATCCGATTCGATTCGGCAAAGATCACGCATGCATCCGAGCGTCGATCCGCTGCCCGGGACGAGCGCAACTTGCGAATCTTGGAATCCATCGCGCCAGAAGATCGGACGATCTCGCAAAAATTTCACATCTTCCAGGCTCTCATTGCGCTGGATCGGAATGCCGAGGCGATCACGGCAGCATTGGAATTTGCGCAACTCCAAGACACCGGGAGGAATGAACGATACGAGGCATTCTTTCAACTCGCACGTCTGGCCGGCGATCCTGCGGTCAAGAAATCCATGCTTCTCCAGGCGCTTGCTACCGATCCAACTCGACCAGAAGCATACGGCGAACTCGGACTGGCATCTGTCCCAGACGATCCTGCTGCTGCGCTCGGATGGACTGAGGCTATGTTGGCGTTCAAGGTGCCACAGGAGGCGCCTTGGAACCTGCGACGTACATATTACGGTCATCTAGGTAAAAGCCTGCGCAGCATGGCTCTACGGCGCAATGGACGCGATGCCGAGGCTGACACTCTCCAAGACAATCACTTCATCAAAAGCGGTGCCAAGATTTCACTCTTGCATGCTACCCGCGGCAGGCCGGCACTCGCATGGCGTCAGCGCATGGACTGGCTGCGCCTGGCAAGCGATCCAGATTCCATCGAGCATATTTTTGCGGTCGATGCCGACGACGAAGAATCTCACATGCTCTGCATGGCCAAGAGCGTGATCGTCGCAGAATCCGCAGGGCCGGTGGCAGCATGGAACCTTGCAGCCAAGATGTCCAAGGGCAAGGTGCTGGTGCAAATGTCCGATGATTTCGAGGCATTCCCTGGCTGGGACAAAGCGATCCTCGATGCTATTGGGCAGACACAAATATCATCAGTTCTCGCAGTCAGCGATGGTCACCGAAACGACAAATTGCTCTGCATGGCGATTCTGACTCGCCAACGATACGAGGATCAAGGCCACCTATTCCATCCAGAATTCTTTAGCATGTATTCGGACGATTGGTTCACGCATTGCGCCTATCGCGACAACGTGGTGATTGACGCAAGACGCTTCATCACATTTGAGCATCGTCACCCGGCATTCGGAGGCGCCGAGATGGATGGCACCTACGCCAGATCCAACTCTGACGATAACTATAAACACGGCAAAGCAATCTTTGATCGTCTCAAAGCAGGAATCAAAATCTCATCCGATGTTCCTGGCTGGTGCGATTACAAGGCGTTCTATTCTGCGATTGCCAAGGTGATTCCAGATGGTGGCACGTTCGTCGAGATCGGATCTTGGATGGGCCAGAGCATCATCCATTTCTGTCAAGAAATCCAGAACCTCGGCAAGACGGTGAATGTGACGTGCATCGACACATTCAAAGGCGAACCCCATCAACCGGCACACGTTGCAATCGTCGAGTCGCATGGCGGGTCGATCCTAGATGAATTCAAGCGCAACATCACCGATGCACAAGTCGATCACATGATCGAGATCATCGAGGGAGACAGCGCAGAATCAGCATCATTTCTGACAGATCAATCGTGCGATGTGGTGTACATCGACGCAGCTCACGACTACGACTCGGTGGTCAGGGACATAGCAGCGTGGAAATCGAAGGTCAAACCAAACGGAATCTTGAGCGGCCATGACTACCCATGGGATGACGTTAAGCGGGCCGTCGACGAATACGCAGCCGCGGATGGATGCGAAATCCATCAGATCGGTCGCGTCTGGATCAAAAATATCAGCAAATGAAACTATCAATCCTCACACCATCAATTCCGAGCCGATTGGCACAGGTCAAAAAGCTCGCAGAGAAATTCAATCATCCAGACGTTGAGCATCTCATCTTTTGCGACAACCGCAAACGATCAATCGGTGCAAAACGGCAGGCGCTCGTCGACATCGCTCGCGGTCAGTACATCGCATTCGTCGATGACGATGATGATGTCACGCCAGAATACATTCCGCAACTGCTCAAGGCGATCGAGCAAAAGCCGGATGTCATCACGTTTCAGCAGAAGGCGATCTATAACGGACTGATCTCAACCGTGCATTTTCGGTTGAAAAATCATGACAGAGTTTTCAACGCTGGCGGCATCACCGAACGCGGAGCATGGCACGTCTGCGCATGGCGTCGCGATCTGGTCGATGGATGCATGTTTGGCGAATCAAACTACGGCGAGGACATCATCTGGTGCAACCAAGCCAGGCAGCGAGTCTCATCCGAGATCCACATTCCAAAGATACTGCATCGCTACACGCATGATGCCGGCACTACAGCAGCTCCAGAAGGTTGACATCACGCAGAGGGCATGAGCATTGTTGACGATTTCCTGCTCGGTGGGAATGACGAGGTTGATTCCGCATTCGGGACATCAACCATGATCTGCGCCGGCCAGACATTCCAAGTTGTGATGAACGACGATCGGAAATCCTACAAAGGCGCACTCGGTGGACTTGAGTCTGACGTGCAGGCCGTTGCAGTTGCGCAGCCTGCCAATGTCACCAATCCGCGGTCGCTGCTCCAGAAACGCTGCACGGTCGATGGCATATCATACCGCATCGCCGAGGTCGCAACTGGCAAGGTCGCAATCTCGTTCACACTTGCAGATCCAAACGAATCGACATGATCTCGGCGAGGATCACACCTAAATCCGCTGCTCTATTCAAGCGACAGATCGCTGAATACGAGCGCAGGATCGGAAATACCGAGCGCGAAATAATGATTGATCTCGGCAAGGTTTCATCAAAGGAACTTGCAATCAAAGTGCAACCATTTGGGATCTCGGCAAAAGTTGGAAAGGCATTTGAGGGATCAATCAGAAAGCAGGTTCACCGATCCATCAAGAATGCCAACATTTACGGGGGATCTCAAAACGCTGCCGAAGCGCATCAATCCAGACGAAATAGAAAAGGGCAAATATCCAACAGGTTGCCAACCGATGGACAATTCAAAAGAACTCCAATTGATCTTTCCGATCGTTTCGATTTGGCAAAGAAAAAAGCGCTCAATGCTGGATTAAGTAAAGGCGCATGGATTCATGCCGGTGAAAGTCTTGATGGGAAGAAGATTGCTGGAATTCCAAAATGGATCAAGCGTCACATTAAAAATGGATCGTCACAAATCGACCATACAAAATCTGGATTCGTGATCTATCTCACCAATCGCATCACATTTATTGCTGCATCAATGCAGGATTCAGACATCAAAAAAGCGTTGGCAACCGCATATCGCAAAAATCTAAAACGCATGCAAATCACACTCAATAAAGTCAAATGACTACCGAACGACTCGAAAACAATCTCATTGCGTATCTGATCGACGTGCTGCCATCAGAGGAAATCTCAATTGTCAGCGAAACAAAGCGTGCTGAGATTGAATTACCATGCTTGAGCGTAGGAGCAGTATCGTCTGAACGCTATGCTGTCGCGCTGCCTGGGCTTCTCAAGGTTGGCGTCGATATCACGCTGCGTTGCCATGCCGGCGATGAGGTCGATTCGGACGTTGCATCGTGGCAAGATCAGATCGAGACCATATTGAACGATCCAAGCACGATCAAATCAACGTGCAATGACGGCATCTTGATTCAGTTCTGGGATTTCCAAGGCGCCACGATGAGCTGGGATGAGTCAATCATGGAGACGGTCTACAAAGCCGAATGCCTTGTGATGCGAATTTGACACAATCGCTTAATCGTATGGCTACACAATTTGGAGCGACTGGATCAAAAGGAGTTTTCGGCATCACCGCGGCAGAAACTGGCATCTTGGCAGACACCGTGAGCTATGCTTACAGCCAAGAATCCAAGGTAGTTCGCAATGTCACCGGCGACACGATCGGCAAGACCTTTTATGATGAGCGCATCGAGGTTTCGATTTCTGGATTTGTTCCAGATTCCAGTCCATTTGCTGGTAGTCTCGCAACTGCTATCACTCTCATCACCGCTCCAACCGATTACCTCAAAGGATCTGTCGGCACGATCACGATCGTCGAATCGGTGACGCGTACTCATACCAGCGAAGATTTCCAGAAGCTGGATATCACCGCGATGAATCACCCGCTTATCACAGCTTAATGAAATCAACCCTATATGATGATTCCAAGATTCGGCTTTACGTCAATTGACGGAAGCGCAGCCGAGGTGGACAACCCACGCTTGGCAGCAACTATTTACGCATTTGATATTCCGCTCAATGCGGCAAACCCATACTCGACTGCTGTCGGTGATGGGATCGAGGGCATCCGCGTGACTTGGCATTTTGAGCAATCATCGCCATCCGGGAACAGCCCGAAACTAATCGCAAAATACTGGAGCGATCCGAAGTGGATTGCTGCAAATCCGAGTCATCCACTTGCATTGTGCAAAGGTGCCTTTGCCTTATTCGATCACCTTGTCCTGGCGATCAAACAAAATCGCGGATTCCCGCTGCACTATGGGCCGGCATGCAAGATCACCAACACGCGCAAAGCCGCGGTCATGCAAGCACTCGGTCATCCGATCATCGGCTGGCTGCGTAACGAGAAGGTGACAACATGGTGCTTACCAGAAGCCGCGGCAACCGACGCGCTGCTCTACGACGACGAGAAACTCTATGAGCGTCTGCCAGATGCTCCAGTCTCATATCTCAAAGGCGCTCTGTTGGGCCACGAAGCGATGACGGTGGCCATGAAGGACATCCAGTTCGCTAGAGTCGAGCATCGCGGCAGAGTGGCTATGATCGGCAAGCATATCCCCAAGAAACAACTCGATCAAATCGAGCGCATCCTTTTCCGCAAATGACAACAAACATCGACACAGAAGACGCCTGGACTGACACGCCACCATCCATCGAGATCAACGGCAAGATGGTGGATCTCAAACCATTCTCCGAACGCATCTCGGCATCCGTATCAACTGCGCTCAAGCGCATTGGCGGCGAAGCTCCAGATCACTTTGCAATCGGCGCTTATCTCATCGCTGCCGGACGACAACCATTTGAGGCTGCGAAGATACTGCAATCTCCAGATGCATCTGCTTATTTCGAGGCCGAGATCCTCGCCATCTCCGAGGATGACTTTACCCTGGTGATGGATTACATCAACCGCGTCATCGAGCGCAGGAACCTATCTGCCGTTGAGGTGGCCACGCAGCCGGGAAAGTAAATGGAGATCCAGCCGGCGACTGGTCATGCATGGTCGACATGCTGGCATCGGAATACGGATGGAGCATCGAAACAATCTCAAGCATACCAATCGACCAAACCAGCCAACTGATCCATGCTCTACTGCATCGTCGTGGCGTTAAAGTATTCCGCAAGCGTTATGAGATCGAGACTAACGTCGAACCACTTGCTGATCGAATCGCAAGAATTATGAACTCGGTTGACATCATTGAATAGGTATGGCCGGATTAACCGTCAAAATCAAAGGTGATGCGTCACAATTCGACAAGACCATGTCGAGCGTTAAGGGGACGATCGGGAGCATCTCAACGCCACTCGGCGCAATCGCAAAGGTGGGCGCTGCAATTGGCGCAGCATTTACCGCGGCAGCCGGCGCAGTTGCTTATGCAGGATACAAGCTCAACTCGATCGGCGAAGAAGGCCGAGCAAGCGATGCCAAGCTGAAGAATGTGGTCAATACGATGGGACTATTTGGCAACCAGGCCGATATCGTCGCAAATCGTCTGCTCGATGTGGCAGATGCAACTGCTCGCAAGATTGGCGTCGATGATGATCTGATTGCATCGACTCAAGCGATCGTCATGTCATTCGAGGACATCGGCAAAACCGCAAACATCACAGGTGGTCTATTCGATCAAGTCACCAAGGCTGCACTCGACATGTCGGTGCTTTTCGGTGGCGATGCCACAAGCTATGCAATCCAGCTCGGCAAGGCTCTCAGCGATCCCGTAAAAGGACTGACTGCACTCAAGAAGACTGGTGCTTTGCTACCAGTAGATATCGATCGCATCGGTCAGGAATTTGTTCGCACAGGTGATAAGGGTAAGGCAATGGCTGATGTCATCGCAGCAGTAAACCGGCAAGTTGTCGCTCAATCAGAAGCAGTTGCCAAGACATCTGAAAAGATCAAGGTGTCACTCGGGCAAATTGTTGAGAGTTTTGCTAAACCATTCTCGGAAGGATTTAATGGATTACCTGCTGCGCTGGAAGCGGTCTTTCCAGCGATGTCTGCAAAGGCTACCCAACTTGGTCAAGTGGTTGGAACATCAATTGCATTGGCCATTGCTGGTGATTCATCCAAATTTATTCAAATCGGAAGACTAGTCGCTGAACTTATTGGGAATGTGCTGAATGCAACTCTTGAGCAAACCGTATTCCAACCAGTATCTGGATTTATGAGGGTGATGGATTACTTTGAGAATTCGATCAGAGGTGCTACTGGATTAGATAAAATCATGGGTCAATCAAACCTTGGCACACGCACTCAATCAATTGTAGACACGGCAGCTTTTTATGCATACAAGGGCGCCGTTGATGACTTCAAAGAAGGAATACAAAATCTTCGCGCAGGCACAAACACCATGACTGCTGCCGGCGGCGATCAATTTAGACCAGTCATGACAGGTGAGAGATCGGTCTTCAGCGATGCATTCGGCGAGAAAGTCGTCCCATTGCTTGAGCAAATCAGAGCAAACACCCAACCACAACCATTCCCAGCAAAATAATATGGCGACAACCTACGGAATATCAACAAGCGAGATTTATCGGCAACCAGGACTGTCGATCGGAATCAATGAGAAAGGCCAGATCGAGGGATCTGGTGAATACATCATTGCGAAGGAGCAGGTCAATTCGATCTTGGTCAAGGTTTATCCTGGTGCATTTGCAACAACCATCGACGATAACATTCCGACATGGGCAGCTAATCTGCGAGTTGCAAGCCACGACATTTCAATTGATGAAGGTGGACTCGCAACATTAAAGATTCAATTTATTGCTCCATCGGGCAGCCAATATGATTCGACATTTCCAAATGTTGTTGAGAATGAGCCAACATATCGTCTTGAGGGAAGGTTATCAGAAAAATCTGTCACCGAGCATCCAAAATTTAAACAGCTTGGAGATGATCAACAAGGTGCACTTAAGGAGTTAATTTCTGGCAATATCATTTGGGCCGAAGATGCATTTACACCTGGTGATTTTAATCTTTATTATCCACGCAGAGAAGATGGATCTACAATTACATTTTATGTAACGCTTGCAGGAGATTCAATTGACTTTGCAAATTTCATCGCAGGTGGAATCACGACTTACGTTTCACCAACAATTACTTGGACAGAAACCGCAGAAGGAAGCTCGCCAATGACATCTGCGCAAGTTAACAAACTGGGCAAGGTTTCAACTCCCAGAGGTAATCCACCAGAACCATCTGGCACTCGCAATTGGATGTTAACTGGCGCGGGACAAGAACAAAAGGGAACAACTGCTGGCGCTATCTACCAGACCACACTTGAATGGACTCTGTCAGAAAAAGACGGCTGGAACGAATTCCTCTACGAATAATGCAAGCAAATCACGGACAGATCCAGATACCACTTCCAAGCATCACGGATGATCCGCGGTGGATTGGCAGATTCTCGCGGGATGTTCGCAAGTCAATTGCGGCATTGCGTGATCGGCAAATCATTGTTACTGGAAAGTACATTCCACCGTTCAAGGCGATCAAATTGCAGATCATCAAGGCAAGCGAAGATGAAATCTACATCACGCCTGGCTATGTAAACAGCACTTACTACCCAACGATCTCTGGCACCTCGATCAACAATGATCCGAGGCCAACGCTTGCCATCAGCGCTGATTCTTGGATCTGGATCAAATGCGTAGGAACATTCGGGACGCCTGACACTTACGTTGTGACGATCGAGAAGACCACATCATCAACGCCACCAGCAGTTTCTGCAATTATAGCAACCGGATTCACATCATGCTTCTTGCTTGGCACAGTCGATTACGCTAGTGGATCAATTGTTGGAATTGAAAACATTTTCTCTGGCGGCAATCTCGGCGTTGAGTCATTTGGCTCGACGAACATGTGGTGGGCAACATGAGAACACCAACGATATTCATTCCGCATGGAGACTACGAAGGTTACTTGAATCGTACGTTTGGACTGCGTGGGTTTCTTGAATTCAGAAATACCTTTGGAATCATTGGATCAGAAGCATCACCAATTTACACCGGCATCACAGTTGTGCGGTCTGGATCGGGGACGAGATCCGTTACGACTGGAGGAATGACTACAACCCAGTCGATCAGTTATTCTCAAAGCCACACCTTTGATCGTGTTTTGATCACCGATCTCGCACTTGATTTCGATACAGCAACACAATTTTCGGATGGTTCTTATGATGAATGCTTCCCAACCGCATCACCTGCTGATGACGAGTCGCTTTTCAAGCATTACGTTTTTGGAATCAATCGAGCAGAGAGATTTCTTTCAGATCCAAGGAGACACCACTTGTTTTTAACCGGAGCGAAGTCATTTACTAGCTTTGGTTATGGCACACAAGTGATCAATTCAAATCCAGCAACGAATTTGACCATATCTCTGACAATAGACTGCCCATTTTTTCACTACGACAATGCCTCCCCAACGCCACCAGCGGTATTGCCAAATGAATACAACCAATGGAACTGCACAATTGGAATTGATCCATCAACAACAGCTTTCGGAATTGATGTCACAGGCTACTCGGACACAAAATGGCGTGATCTGCGCGGAACCTACACGCTGACAAAGAATGACTCTGACATCGATCCATCCTGGACGAGCAATACCGTCTCACATACCACCGAGTGGACGATCTTTTGACATCTCATAACTCTTGATGGAACTCACGCAGTCAATCCTCTCCTACGGCTTGCGGTCGATCGCAACTCCGACAAGCACGAATGTATTCAATGATGTCGAAGTTGGCGTTGCTCAAACGCAAGAGCGCTTTGCTGATGCCAATGTGATCTATTCGCTCCGAGCGGTGATGGCAGGAACCGCATCGACGCTTACGATCACACAAGCCACAGGAGGTTGCACGGCAACCGCATGGGTGGCAGGAACTGCCCAGGTTGAAACTGCCACAGCTGCCGGCACGATAACGGCATCTGGCAATGCGAGTGTGACAGTCACATCCTCAGGATTGCTTGGATCGCCATTGACGATCTCGGTGCCTGTGATTCTCGGTGATACCGCAGCGGTATGGGCAGGCAAAGTTAGAACAGCACTCGCAGCAAATGCAGCCATTGCTGAAAAATTGACGGTTGGTGGAGCAACAACAGCTATTTCACTCACACGTCTACCAGCAACAGTTGGTGGCCTATCAATCTACTCAGCCAATGATGCCACATTGAACATTGCACTTGCCAATGGCACATGCACAGGCATCACCGCAGCTCCGACATCAGCAAATACCACGGCAGGCGTGGCCACATCTGGCGTTACGCTTTTTGATGGAGACGGCAAGGATTTTGAGGGTAATACGCTTCCAGGAATGAATACGATGTATGCACAGTTGATTGTGGTTCCAACTGGCATAATAACATTTGAAGATACTTATATTTCTACGACATCAATTATTAGTGGAGGAAAATTCCTTAAATCTTACGATTATGGAACTTCAGCAGATGGAAACTTTATTTTTTCAAGTCCAGGAATCGCACCAAACGCCACAGAATTTACATTCACCGTACTCGCAGAAGCATAATAATGGCACGACCTGCACAAATCACGCTGCCACCGATCGTCCGTGGTGACACTTGGGATGGTATCTCGGTAAGCATGTCCACCAATGGGTCATCGCTCGATGATTCGCTTACAAGTGTCCGCATGACATTCCATGAGGCCGCAGCAGACACCGACACGCTAACGCTGACCAGCACGGGCGGCGACATTTCGATCACATCTGCTGCCAACTGGGAATTCACCGTTGATTCGATCACGCCATTTCCGCTTGCTGCCGGCACTCAATACTGGAACATCGAGACGACCGATTCTGCTGGATCGGTTAAAACGTATTTTGTGGGAACCATTCAAATTCTGAACGACTAACATGGCCGAAATAGTCACCGCATCTATACTGGCGAACTCTGAGGTTATCACCGCTACGCTCACCAGCGGATCGGAGCAGATGACTGCCATCATCAATGTGGCTGCGCGTGGGCCGATGGGGCCAGTTGGATCTGCGGAACTTGATGAGTTATCGGATGTCTCGATCACCAGCGCAGTCGCAGGACAGGCGTTAATGCGCGGTGCGAGCTTATGGATTAATCGCAGTCTTGTCATCGCGGACATCAGCGATGCGACGACTTCTGTGCCATTCTTGGCAGCAGCATCAAACACATTTACTGGTCTTGCTAGTTTCACAAGCACGACTCGTCCGACATCGAGCGGAACTGGAACGCCAGCAGCGACTAGCTTGATTACGCTCAATGATCAAGGAAACGAGTTTTTACGCAAAGTTAATAAGTATAGCGAGCATGAAATCAACACTTTCACGACCGCAATGCTCACGACCATCGGTGGGACTGCTGGGTCTAGCTCAACGACAGGAGGAGCGGACAGTCCTGCTTGGTCTTTTAGGCCAAGCACTACAGTTGCTTTAGCAAATAATTATCAAGCGTTGGTCGGCCCTTACTTACAGCTCTCAAATGGATCTAATAGATCAACAAAAAACTGGAGTAAGCGCAATTCTCTATCTTTGCGTATTAACAATCCAGCAAATTCATCAGGAACCGTCCGATACTACTGGGGGCCAGTTTCATCCACTTGGGCTGGTGGAACTTTAGCGGTAAAAGGTATTGGCTTTGAGATCGTAAATAATTCGGTGTTTGCCACTTGTCACAACGGCACGACAAAAACAACGTCAGCAACAGGAGTTGCTTTGAGCTTGCAGATTTTTTACGCAATCCACATCGAGTCTGATGGAGTTGGTGGAGTTCGCTGGTGGGTGGATAATACTGAACAGACAGCTTTGACAGGTGGCCCAACTGGAAACTCTGGCACAAGTCAATATGGATTCTGCACAGAGGCAGTAAATCCAGATCCCGCTACAGGGACTTTTGTTAATATCCACTATCTTCGCCTTGCATCAGTAAATTAACACCATGTTTACCTCACTCACTCCCGCTTTTAAAGCTGCTGCCGAGATCGAGCAGATAACTGCTGACACA
>Ga0209444_10000675_pt1 | contig 18886 bp, 18 predicted proteins | sample LauGreFaBDMM15DN_2_FD_188215 | JGI IMG/M metagenome (GOLD analysis project Ga0209444, IMG submission 188215) | Freshwater lake microbial communities from Lake Michigan, USA - Fa13.BD.MM15.DN (SPAdes) (version 2) | ecosystem: Environmental > Aquatic > Freshwater > Lake | place: Lake Michigan...
GTGGCGGCCTTAGCAATGGCCAAGGCTGCGGACCCCTCTATTTGGGTAGGGTTGCCGTGACCAAAGGCCTCGACCATCGCGCGCCAAGCGGCAATGTGGGGCATGTCGGCGGTCAGTTCGGTCACGACGTCGGGCAGGTTCCGGGCCAAGAACCAGACATTCATATAGGCTGCCGCATCGGCAAGGCTGGGCCGCTTGCCAACCAGCCAGCCGGACTTGGACACGGCCAACTGCGCCTCTAGCCAGCCCATCTGAGCACGCCATTGTTGCTTCATCGGCCCCATCGCACCCTTCATGGCAGCGACATCAAAGGGGCGGCCCGAAAGCTTTTCGCGGTCCTTGATGAAGGCTTCGGGTGTCTTGTCGCCCAGCGCGCCAAAGATAATCGGCACAGTGGTTTGGAAGAACAGACGATCGGCCCACCAGTTGATCGGCCAGACCAGGCCGGCCGCATCATCAGGCACCATCGACGGGTTCGCACTGCGCCGCTCGATCTCGGCCATCATCACTTGGCTGTCGCAATAGACATCCGCCCCGATCTGCAGGGCCGGGGTGCGCCGATAGCCGCCGCTCAGGGGCGTGAAATCAGGCTTTGGCATCATGTTGGGGACATGGACCGAGGTCCAGGCCATGCCCTTGAGCCCGAACAGGACCCGGATCTTCTCCGAAAAGGGCGAGGTATCGTAATGATGCAGGATGATGGCGTCAGACATGGGGCCTCCTAGGACGCTATAGTTTTGCCAAGGCTTATGCCACGGAAGGTGGGCCCTTCAACAGCATGGTTCCAGTCTCGGGCCATTCTTGGGCCATTCTTGGGCCAACCTGGGGCCAACCTGGGGCCAACCTGGGGCCATCCGGGGGCCATGCGGGGGCCATCGTCTGACAGGGCGCAAATCTGCAGAATCTGTCCTATATCTTTCCCATGATCACCGACGCGCCCGACATCCCGGCAATAACGCCCCTCAAGGGTATGGACCTGATCAAGGACCAGGCCCTGCGCCTGCCTGACAGTCCCGGTGTCTATCGCATGATGGGCGAGGCCGCAGAGGTGCTCTATGTTGGCAAGGCCAAGAGCCTAAAGAAGCGGGTTACCCAGTACGCCCAAGGCCGGTTCCATACTCAGCGCATCGCCCACATGGTCCATCTGACCCGGTCGATGGAGTTCGTCACCACCAAGACCGAAACCGAAGCCCTGCTGCTGGAAATCAACTTCATCAAGTCGCTGAAGCCGCGCTTCAATGTGCTGCTGCGCGATGACAAGACCTTCCCAGAGATCCTGATCCGCCGCGACCACGCCTCGCCGCAGATCCGCAAACATCGCGGGGCCCACACCATCAAGGGCGACTATTTTGGCCCCTTCGCCTCGGCCTGGGCGGTGAACCGCACGGTCAGCAGTCTGCAAAAGGCGTTCTTGCTGCGCTCGTGCACCGACAGTGTGTTTGAGAGCCGGACCCGCCCTTGCATGCTGCACCAGATCAAACGCTGCGCAGCCCCGTGCGTCGATCTGATTGCGCCAAAGGACTATTCAGTGCTGGTCCAAGAGGCCCACGACTTTTTGTCAGGCAAAAGCCGTCTGGTGCAAAAGCGCCTGTCCCAAGAGATGAGCCAAGCGGCCGAAGATCTGGACTATGAGCGGGCGGCTTGGTTGCGCGACCGTCTGCGGGCCCTATCGGCCGTCAGTCAGGACCAGTCGATCAATCCAGGCACGGTCGAGGAGGCCGATGTCTTTGCCCTGTTCAGCCAGGGCGGGCAGGCCTGTGTTCAGGTGTTCTTCTTCCGCGCAGGCCAGAACTGGGGCAACCGTGCCTATTTCCCTCGGGTGGATCGCCAAGATGAAGACGAGGACATTCTCGATGCCTTTTTGGGCCAGTTCTACGATACCCAGCCGGTACCGCGCCTCATCTTGACCTCGCATGAGGCCCCCAACCACGCGCTCCTGTCAGAGGCCTTCAGCCTGAAATCCGGCCGCAAGGTGGAGATCGCACAGCCCAAGCGGGGCGAGAAGCTAGATCTGGTACACCATGCGCTCACCAATGCCCGCGAGGCCTTGGGGCGGCGGATGGCGGAAAGCTCAGCCCAAGGAAAACTGCTCACGGCGGTCGCCGAGACCTTTGAATTGGACGCTCCGCCCGAGCGGATCGAGGTCTATGACAATTCCCACATCATGGGCACCAATGCGGTCGGCGGTATGATCGTGGCCGGACCCGATGGTTTCATGAAGAACCAATATCGTAAGTTCAACATCAAGGACACCGAGCTCGTCCCCGGTGACGATTACGCCATGATGCGCGAGGTCCTGCACCGCCGCTTTGCCCGGATGGTCAAGGAAGAGGCTGAAGGCACACCAACCCCGCGTCCCGATCTGGTCTTGATCGACGGCGGAGCCGGGCAGTTAGCCGAGGCCATAGCGGTGTTGGCCGAGCTTGGTGTTGAGGATGTTGCCCTCGTCGGGGTTGCCAAGGGGCCGGACCGTGATGCAGGCCTTGAGCGGTTCTTCTTGCCAGGAAAAACGCCGCGCATGCTCGAGCCCAAGAGCCCGATCCTCTATTATTTGCAAAGACTGCGTGACGAGGCCCACCGCTTTGCCATCGGCACCCACCGCGCCAAGCGCGCTGCTGAGATGATCAAGAACCCGCTCGATGAGATTGACGGCATCGGGCCGGGGCGCAAGCGTGCTTTGCTCCACGCCTTCGGCTCGGCCAAGGGGGTCTCGCGGGCCGAGGTGACTGAACTGGAGAAGGTCGAGGGCGTCAGTGGCCCTCTGGCACAGCGCGTCTATGACTATTTCAGGCGGGGGTGAAGCGCGGCCCAAGGCCGTGTATAGAAGGCTGATAACGACGCGAACCCTATTTGACCCAAGAGGCCTTCGATGTTCACTAAAGCGGCTCTACCCAACCTGCTGACGGTCCTGCGTCTGGTTCTAACGCTGGTCATGTTCGCCTGCTTTGCCGCGGTGGCTTGGGTTCAAGAGCAAGGCGCGAGCATGGATCAGGCTATCATCTTCTTAATCCTCAGGGTGGCCCTAGCATCGTTTGTCATTGCCGCCGTGACCGACTTCTTCGATGGCTGGCTGGCACGTCGTTGGAAGGTTGAGAGCCTGTTCGGCGCCATCCTCGATCCGATCGCCGACAAGATCTTGGTCTGCGCGGCGGCCTTGGGCCTGATCGCGGTCCATGTTCAGCCGCCGGTTCTGGTGCCCATCGGGATCATTCTGTTTCGCGAATTTGCCGTCTCAGCCCTGCGCGAAGTGCTCGCCCCGCGCGGCCTGATCCTCAAGGTCACGGCCTTGGCCAAGATCAAGACGGCCCTACAGCTGGTGGCCCTAGGGGCCCTGATGGTGGCGTGGTTTGCCCCAGCCTATGGACTGCACCTAACCATCGATCAGTTTCGTCTGATGGCTTACGCAGCCCATGGCCTGATCTGGCTGGCCGCAGCCGTCACCCTCTGGACCGGCGTGGAATATGGCCTCTTTGCCAACCGCGCCCTGAAGGCGACCTAGGCCCCAGTTTCGACATAGGGGCTGATCAGACCTAGCGGCACGGCGGTCGAGTTCTTGACGCCGCGAATGACGATGCGGCTCTGGACGTTAGAGACCAGCCCCAAAGACAAGAGCTTGTCGCGCAGGAAGTCGTCGAAGGCGTGCATGTCGCGCGTGATAATGCGCAGCACATAGTCTTCCCCGCCGGTCACGGTCGCGCACTGGACCACTTCGGACCATCTGCCGACCGCGATCTCAAGGGCTTCGAGATTTTCCTTATTGGGCAAGGACAGTTTCACCGTCGCATAGACCTCAAAGCCGAGGCCCAACTTCTCGCGGTCTAAGAGGGTGACGCGGCCCTGAATAACGCCCGCATCCTCCAGTCGCTTGATCCGGCGCCAGCAAGGGCTCGATGACAAGCCTACGCGTTCGGCGATCTCGGCCACGGACAGACCCGCATCATGCTGGATCAGATCTAGGATCTTGGCGTCGACGGCATCAAGGGCTTCAGACAAATTTTCCTCCCAAAAGCGGTCTTTTCCGCTTCAATCGTGCCCAAGACCATGCCGCAGCCTGACGGTCGCTGGCAAACCTTTTCGCCTCTGGAGGCAAAACTTCATGTTGATCGACGGATTGTCGCCATTTGGAGACTTTTTTGCCTAACCATTTTCGGCGTCAAAAGGGTTGCGCCGCTTCGTCACGGCGTTATTTAATCGTTTATGGTGACACTCGGATAATCGCAATTATAAAGCGATTTTTCGGGTGATTGATAAACTTTGGAGTGTTGATGTCGGTATTGGATTGGTTGTGCCCCGGGGGTGGCCTGCGACTGGACGGTAAGGGTGTGCGTTTGCGCCCGGCTCGGATGTCGGACTATGCTGCTTGGGCGGCCTTGCGGGGACAGTCCAAGGCCTATCTGCAGCCTTGGGAGCCGGCATGGCCCGATGATGACCTGACCCGCGGCTCCTTTAAACGCAGACTGTCAGCCTATGCCTATGATCTGGATCGGCACATGTCCTACCCCCTCCTGATCTTCCGCGAGACGGACTTTGCCTTGGTTGGCGCCGTCACGCTCGGACAGGTTCGGCGCGGCGTGATCCAATCGGCAACGTTGGGCTATTGGATTGGCCAGCCCTTTGCTGGAAACGGCTATGCCTCGGCGGCCGTCGAGGCTGTGGTGTCCTTTGCCTTTGATCGACTAGGTCTACACCGGGTCGAGGCAGCCTGCGTTCCTGAAAACATTGCCTCTCTCGGCGTGCTTATGAAACAGAGGTTCCAGTTGGAGGGACGCGCGACAAGCTATCTTCGGATCAATGGAGCCTGGCGCGACCACCTCCTCTTTGCCCGCCTATCGCCCGACAGCGCGTCGCAGCCCGACCTTCGCGTCGTCTAGTTCAAATCCCGCCTTTTTTGATCGGATAGGGAGCGCTAGATTAGTGATTCTTAACGTTGCTTGCGCAGATCTGCGGCGAGCCAGATCTAGCGTGGATTATCTTCAGTTATGGCGCAGCGGGCGCAGAACCGGTTTGTCTGGGACGCGACAGCCACGCTGGAAGCGTTGGGTGCCGCGCAGGTCGGCCTATGGTCATGGGAGCCACGTCTAGATAGCCTGCGGCTGACCGGCTCGGTTCGAACGCTTGGCCTTGGCCCCTTGGCGCCTGAATGTACCGCATCGTCCCTATTGGCCTTGACCATGGCGCCAGACCGGTTCGTGGTCGAACAGATGCTGCGCACCCAAGCCCCCGGTACTGAAATCTCTGCACCTATTCGCATGCGCGGGGGCGAGGTCTGTGTTTGGCGCGGCATGTGGCTAGAGGAAGGCGTTCGCGCCGCCGGGGTAATCGTCTCAGAGGTTCAGTTCGCGGCCTCCCATCTGGACCCCCTGACCGGCCTTTTGGATCGGCGCAACTTTGTCTCCCAAGCTCGCGAACAATTGCAGAAACCGGGTTCCTACGATCTGGTGGTCGCGGACCTTGATCGCTTGCGCCGTTTGAATGAAGCCTTGGGCCACGAGCGGGCCGATCTGGTGCTCGCCGCCCTAGGCTCGCGCCTGTCAGCGGCCTTCCCGCCGGGCGCACTGCTCGCGCGTGTTGGCGAGGATGAGTTCGCAGCCCTTGCCCCCTGCGGCGAGGGCGATGCGTCTGAGCGTTTGCGTATGGCCCTCGAGCAGCCCTTGCGGGTTGCCGGCTTTGATATCTATCCAACCTTGTCGATCGGTGCCCTTAAGGCCGAAGGCGGCGAAGATGCGCCAGAAGCCACAGAATTGCTGCGCCGCGCAGAGTTGGCCGTCGAGTCGGCCAAGGGCGGTGGACGGGGCGGGGCAGCAGCCTATGGACGGGCGATGGAAAGCGATGGCCTGTCCAAGCTCGCCCTAGAGGCCGACCTGCGCGGCGCGATCCAGCGCGGCGAGATCGTACCCTTTTTCCAACCCGTCGTTCGGCTTTCGACCGGCGGTATTTCAGGGTTTGAAGCCCTCGCGCGTTGGCGCCACCCCCGCCGAGGTCTAGTCTTCCCAGACGAGTTCTTGCCCCTCTGTAACGAGATGGGCCTACTCGCCGAATTGGGAGCCCACATGTTGCAGGCCTCCGCCAAACAGTTGGCGGCCTGGAAACTCGCCCATCGCGGTGCCACAGACCTAACCTGCAGCGTCAACCTGTCTACCGGCGAGATTGATCGGCCGGGCTTGGTTCAGGATGTTGGCCGGATCATCCGCCAGGCAGGTCTGCCGTCAGGGGCGATCAAGCTAGAGGTGACAGAGAGCGACATCATGCGCGATCCTGACCGGGCAGCCGTGATCCTTGGCCAGTTGCGGGCGGTAGGGGCTGGGCTAGCGCTCGACGACTTTGGTACGGGCTTTTCATCCCTTTCCTATCTCAGCCGCTTACCCTTCGACACGCTAAAGGTTGACCGCTATTTCGTGCGCACCATGACCAGCAATGAGGGCTCAGCCAAGATCGTACGCTCGGTGATCAATCTCGGCGGCGATCTGGCGCTCGAGGTGGTGGCCGAGGGCGTTGAGAACGCCCATGTTGCCCGTCAACTTCAGGATATGGGGTGTGACTATGGCCAAGGCTTTGGCTATGCCCCCGGCCTATCGGCGCAAGAGGCCGAGGTCTATCTCAATGAAAGCTATGCCGATGGCTCAGCCCCGGTAAAGGCCCGCGGCTGAGGCTTACCGAACCATCAGTGGTGATCATGATCATCCTGCGGATCGAGCAGCTTGTGCGCATGGATGATGAAATAGCGCATATGGGCATTGTCCACGGTCGCCTGCGCCTTAGCCTTCCAAGCGCTATAGGCCTCAGCATAGTTGGGGAAGGCCCCAACCATCTCGATCTTGGATAGATCGCGGAAAGCCACGATTTCCACATCAGCCAGTTCGCCGCCAATCAGGAGGTGAAGAAGTTGCTTATCGGGCATGTCAGTTCCTAAGAGCGGTTGCTAAATTCGAGTGCGAAGGTCCGGGCCAGAATCAGCGGATGAAGGGCTGAGTTAGCGCAAATCAGGCTCTTTTGCAGGGGGCTTTCGCGATTATAGCGAAAGGCGAGACCTTGATGGTCTGTCGTGATCGCTCCGGCCTCAGAGGCGATGATTTCTGCGGCAGCTAGGTCCCAATCATTCTTGGCCGAGAGGGCCAGCGCCGCGTCAAAGGTCCCTGCGGCGACCAACGCCATGCGATAGGCGATGGAGTTGCGCGTGGCAAAACGCATCGGCGGCCAAGGCACCTTCCACGCCGGATGGGCGAACATCTTAGCGTCACCGAGCATGGCGCTGTCGCAAAGCTCGGGCGTGCTACTGGGCCGGATGGAGGCGCCATTGAGCCATGCGCCGCCGCCGGATAGGGCCTCATAGGTCTCGTCCAGAGCCGGGGCATGGACCACGCCCGCGACAGGGCGTCCCGCCTCAACCACCGCTATGGCGACACTGAACCAGGGCTTGTCCTTCATATAGGCCGCTGTGCCATCGATCGGGTCGACGACGAATAGCCGCTGCTTGCTGAGGCGGGCTGGATCATCCGCCGTCTCTTCGGACAGCCAGCCATAGTCCGGCCGCGCCGCCATCAGGCGCTCTTTGAGCAAGGTGTCGACGGCAATGTCGGCATTGGTCACCGGCGAGCCGCCCTCTTTGGACCAGGTCTTCAAGCCCTCCTTGCGCATGTCCATGGCCAGTCGGCCAGCATCCAGAGCCGCTTGTCGGATCAGCGCCAGATCATCTCTCATCGCCCGGCAATCGCTACGGCGTCGATCAGTACCGACGGGGCATTAGAGGCGCCGCGCAGCTCAAGGTCTGAGCCGACCACGAGCCGCCTATAGAAATCGATCAGATTGCCTGCGACGGTGATTTCGGTGACCGGATAGGCGGGCGCGCCATCCTCGAACCATTGGCCAGAGACCCCGATCGACCAGTCGCCCGTATTGGCATTGAGCGAGGGGCCAAACATGGAGGTGACCAAAAGGCCGGTCTGGGCATCGGCCATCAGTTCGGCCAAGTCTTTCTGGCCCGGATGGACGGTGACATTTGAGGTCGAGACCCCAGGGGCTCCGGCCATCGAGCGCGAGGCGTGACCGGTGCTGACCATGCCAAGCTGCTTGGCCGAAGCAGTGTTGAGCAGCCAAGTGGTCAGGACGCCGTCCTCGATCAGGTCGATGGCCCGGTTGGCGACCCCCTCATCATCAAAGGGGCTGGAACCTAGACCCCGAACCCGGTGCGGATCGTCGCTGATACGAAAGCCCGGCGAGAACAGGGACTGGCCGAGTTGGTCCTTGAGGAACGAGACACCCCGCGCGACGGCCGATCCTGAAATCGCCCCGATCAGGGGACCAAACAGCGATATGGCCAGTCGGTTCTCAAAAATCACTGGAGCGGTCGTCGATTCGATCTTGCGTGCGCCAAGGCGGGCTACGGCGCGGCGACCGGCCTCTAGGCCCAGGGCTGCGGCATCGGGCAGGTCCGTGTGCCAGCGGGTCGAACGGCCTTCGCCGCCGCGCTCCATGCTGGCACCTTCTCCGGCAATGACCGAGGCGGAAAGGCCAAAGCCAGAGGCAGCATGGGTGCCCATAAAGCCGTCGCTGGTCGCCAGCAGCCATTTGGAACTGGACCAAGAGGCCGAACCGCCATCCGAATTACAGACCCCCTCTACCGTCAAGGCTGAGGCCTCTGCCGTGCGGGCCAGATGCTCCAGCGCCTCAGGCGAGGGTTCATAGGTGTCCAGGAGGTCCAGATCAGGCCGTGGACCCTTGGCCAGAAGGGCCGGGTCCGCCAGACTGGCATAGGGATCTTCGGGCGCAAGGCGGGCCATGGCCACTGCCCGCTCGACCAGCTTTTCACGCGCCTGTGGTGAGGTATCAGAGCCGGAAACGACCGCTTGGCGCTTGCCGACAAAGACGCGCAGACCCAGATCGCGAGCCTCTTCGCGCTCGACCTCTTCGAGGGCGTCCATACGCACACTGATGGATAGGGATTGACGCCGTGCAAGCACCGCATCGGCACCATCGGCTCCGGCCTTGATGGCCGCGCCGATCAGATCATTGAGTAGGTTTTCTTCCATGGCCCATTATCACCCAAGGGCTAGGGTCACGGCAAGGAAAAGGCTCTAGTTTCTAAATCGCGTAGAACAGCAAAACCACAATCGCGAACAAAAACCCGACCCAGGTCAAGAGCGTGCCCCCGGCGCGGCCTATTGAGCTGCCCGCGCTCTGGCTGATCCCGACCGCATGGGCCACGCGGCCAATGACGAAGGCACTGCCGAACAGATGGATGGCCAAGGGCGAGGCCTGAACCACCGCCAGCATGATCAAGGCCGCCATGCCCGGTCCGGCATATTCGGTTGCATTGCCAAAGGCCCGCACGGCCCGCACCAACTCTGGCACCCCATCGTCACCGATTAGGACCTTATATTTGGTTCTTTGACGAACCACCTGCAAGGACAGGACCATCACCACCAAAAGGGTCAAGGCCGTCCAAAGGGCTGCGGCCTGAGCCGATGTCGAAATGGGCATTCTTGCGCTCCGTGCCTTTAAAGCTGAAGCAGCATCGCATGATAGACCTTAATATCTTGCCAAAAAACAAACCCCCCAGCTCATCGCCGGGGGGCTTGGTCTATCGGAGCTTTGCAGACCTAGAGGTCGGCGAAGTCCTTTTTACGGGGGCCGATATAGCCGAACAGATAGGCACCCACCTTGCGGATCTGGATCTCTTCGGACCCTTCAGTGATCCGATAGCGGCGGTGGTGGCGATAGATGTGCTCAAAGGGCTTGTGGCGTGAATAGCCAATGCCGCCATGGACCTGCATGGCCCGGTCGGCCGCTTCGCAGACGAGGCGGTTGGCCCAATAGTTACACATCGACACCTTGTCAGAGAGGCGCTTTTCCACCTCCGGTTTGGGCATCTGATCCATTTCCCAAGCGGTCTTGCGGATCAAGAGCCGCAGCATCTCGCACTGGGTGGCCAGCTCGACCAGCGGGAACTGGATCGCCTGATTGTCGGCCAGAGGCTTGCCAAAGGGCTTGCGGGTACGAGCATAGCGCACGCTCTGCTCGACGCAGTAGGTGGCAGCGCCCAGCGATGAGGCGGCCTGACGGATGCGGTTCTCGTGGACGAAATGCTGAGCCAGCGCTAGGCCCTGACCCTCTGGCGCAAACATGGCGCTGTCGGGGACCCAGATGTTGGTGAAGCTGACGCGGGGGTGATCGGTGGGCATGTTGAAGGTCCACAGATATTCCTCGATCTTCACACCCGGATCATCGGCGGGCACGAGGAAGCAGGTAATGCCGCGCGCTTCGCCATCCTTGCCCGAGGTGCGGCAAAATAGGGCGCAGTGGCTGGCAATATGCATCCCCGTCGTCCACATCTTCTCGCCATTGATCCGCCAGCCCTCGACGCCATCGCGGGTCTCACGCACGGCGCGGGTCTCCATGAAGGTGGCGTCAGAACCATGGTCGGGCTCGGTCAGGCCGAAGGTCGGCTTGAACTTACCGGCCATCATCAGCGGGATCAGAGTGTCACGCTGTTCGGGCGTGCCGAAATCACGCAGCATCAGCACGAAAGGATTGTTGCCGACGATGGAATGTTCGTTCTGAAGGTCATTGTGCAGACCCAGACCCTTGGCCGCCAGATGCTCGCGGATCACCGCCATCCAGAGGTTGGAGCCGTCCTGTCCGCCGAACTCCTTGGGCAGGGCAAAACGGAAGTGACCGGCCTTGTCGGCGAGGCGCTTGGCTTCGCGCAGAAGCTCTTCCCACTCATGGCGCGGCAGACCCTGATTGTCCCAATCGGTGCGGGCATGTTCGCGGCGATGGTCAAAGAAGCGTTCATTGTCGTCTTTGGCCTGAAGCGGCTTGATCTCGGCCTCGATGAACGCATCGAGCACACCAAGATAGTCAACCAATTCCTTGGGTAGGGCGAAATCCATGGACGTTCCTCACATTGTTTTTTCTGTTGGTAAGAGTATGGGCGCCATAGGCCGCGGTGATCAATAGTAACGCTAGGGAAGCTTTGCATTTGAAGTAGGTTCGACCCAAACCGTCCAGCTTTCGAATTTTGCGAACCTCTTGCGAAAGGTGGTTGGCAGGGGGGAGTCGGCCTGATATCTGAGCACTGTTCAGTTTGTATCGGCGCGGTCCTGGGGATAGGTCCGTACTCCTCCGACACCCCATCCTCCCCGAACACGAAAGACCATAAGATGAATCTCAAAACCTTGACGGCTATTGCCGTTCTCACCCTTTCGGCAGGCAGTTCGGCGCTGGCTGCAACCACGCTCACCGCGACCCTTCAAGCACCCGCCGCCAAGGCCCGGGTCGTCGCGGGCGGCGCCGTGTGGACCTGTGAAGGTTCGGTCTGTGTTGCCACGGCCGCTCCGGACAATGTCGCGTCGACCAAGAGCTGCAAGCAACTGGCCAAGGCCGTGGGCACCATCGTCGGCTACTCATCCGCCAGCTTCAGCCTCGATGCTGAAGCCTTGGCCAAATGTAATCTCAGTGCTCGGCAAGCTGCGCACTGATTTTGATGGGGCCAACCAGGTCGCGGGCCTCTCTACCCACTCTGGTTGATTTTAACCCGCAGACCAGAGGTCTTCGAGCATTTGTCTAAATCGGGCGGTCGCTGCAACGGCCGCCCATTTTTTACAAGCTTGACCTCGCCTGACCCTTTGGGCCAGACGGGACAGCCGTGCCCTTCGCGAGTCTTTGATATGCTTTTAACGCCCACCGCCACCTATCAATCCAACGTCATTTTGGGGGCTGAGCCCGGCGCTGTGGCAGGTCTTTTAGAAATGGCGCAAAGGGCCGCTGCCCAAGACCAAGGCGTACTCGTCGTGGTCACCCAATCCATCGAATTTGGACCCTCGACCGCTCCTGGGGATCGTTTGGAGGTGCGCAGTTGGGTCGATCGGGCCACCCGGACCCTGCTCTTTGTACAGGCCGAGTTGGCTCGCCCCGATGGAGGACCTGTCGTCGCGACCGGGTCAGGCGTCTATCGGATCACCTCCTGATCCGGCCCACAACCCTCTCAGCTCCAAGCTGAAACCGTGCTGTTAAAAGCACATTTTAATAAAAAGTTGCTTTTCTTTAATAGTTTTCGGGGCTAAACACCCCCCTGATCAAAGCGGGGGACCACCGAATGAGATTGCGGACGCGGAACGTCCTTGCAGCCTTGGCCTGCGCCATCGGCGTGGTCATGTCTCCCATCGGCGCTGCCCATGCGGAAGGCTATCTGCAATGTGTTCCCTTCGCCCGCACCTTCTCCGGCATTCAAATCTTTGGTGACGCCTATACCTGGTGGCAGCAGGCCTCCGGCAAATATAATAAGGGCTTCATACCCAAGACCGGCGCGGTTTTAGTCTTCAAACAGACCGGCATCATGAACAAGGGCCACGTGGCCGTGGTCAGCCAAGTCCTGACCGACCGCGTCATCCAAGTCACCCACGCCAACTGGTCGGTTATTTCCGGCACGCGCGGCAAGGTCGAAAAGGACGTCACCGTCATCGATGTGTCTCAGCAAGGTGACTGGAGTTCTGTCAAGGTCTGGTATGATCCTGTGCGCGACCTTGGCAATACGGTCTATCCGACCTATGGCTTCATCTATTCTTCGACCCAAAATGCGGTCCGTTACGCCGCTCAAAATGCGGTTATGAATGTCGCCCAGACCGCCTTCAGTCAGGTTGCCGCCGCTGTGCCAACGCCAGGGTCTGGTCCAGCCCAGATGCTCAATCAGGCCGCTGACACCACCGATCAGATTGCGGCCCTCATCGCCTCCCTGACCGGTGGTGAAGAGACCGCAACCGACAAACGCTAGGCTAAGCCCTGTCCGCAGGCGCTGACAGAAAGCAGACTGATGCTGAAACTGCTGCGCAATGGGGCCCCGGCCTTCGACGTTCCGAGCCCTCAATCTGGTTGGCATTTGCCGTCTGATACGGTCTGGATCGAGCTGATCGAACCTACTCGCGCCGAAGAGCTTTTAGTCGAGCAAGCCCTAGGTCTTCTCCTGCCCACCCGTGAAGAGATGGCAGAGATTGAGGCCTCCAGCCGCCTCTATCAGGAGGATGGTGCCACCTTCATGACGGCCACGATCCTGCATAATGCTGATGAGGATGAGCCCAGTTCTTCGCCCGTAACCTTCGTGCTGACGGGGGAGCGGTTGGTCACAATCCGCTATATCGAGCCTCGCGCCTTCACGATCTTTGCAGCTCAGGCTGAGCGCCAGGCGAGCCTTTGCCCGACAGGGACCCACGCGTTCCTTGGACTACTTGATGCGGTGGTGGACCGTACCGCCGACATTCTCGAACGGACGTCCGGCGAGGTGGAGGCCTCGTCCCGTTCGATCTTTAAGCGCCCTCGCGAGGGCGGGTTTGAACAGATCCTAACCCGACTTGGCCGGTCCCAGAGCTTGAATGCAAAGGCGCGGGACAGTCTGGTCAGCCTCGCGCGCCTGATCAGCTTTGCCTCCCTGTCCGAACAGATTGAAACTGACCGCGATCACCGCGACCATCTCAAGAGCCTGCAGCGCGACGTTCAGTCCCTGACCGATCACTCGTCCTATCTGTCGAGCAACATCACCTTCCTGCTCGATGCGGCCTTGGGCCTGATCAATATTGAGCAGAACGCCATCATCAAGATCTTCTCGGTAGCAGCGGTCGTGTTTCTACCGCCAACCCTGGTTGCTTCGATCTACGGCATGAACTTCGAACAGATGCCCGAGCTGAAATTTGTCCACGGCTATCCCATGGCCCTGATCATCATGGTCATTTCGGCGGTGGTTCCGCTCTGGTGGTTCCGCAAAAAGGGTTGGCTGTAGGCGGAAGAAAGAAAATTAGGCCCTCACCATCAGTCATCCTAACCCTACACCTATCTAAGGACGAGGATGATCGAGCGTTCTATCCCCCGCGTGATTGCGAGGCGCACAGCGCCCAAGCAACCTAGGCGAACATCACCACTCTGCAGTGTAAGCCCCCTGGGTTGCTTCGCGCGGCTTGTAATGACGAGAGGAGATGCTGAGGAAGGTTATACCCCCTACATCGAGCGCCGGATCGGGGCGAGGTCGTCGAACTGGGCGTCGCGCTTTTCGGCTTTGGCCTTAAAGGCTTCAGCCATATCGCGGCCTGAGAACATGCCTGTCTGCCAGGTGGCAATATAGTCGAGACTGTCCTTGATCGAATGGTCGCGGGCATAGTTGATCATGACCTTGGAACCAGTCACGGCCAGAGGAGCCTTGCTGGCGATCTCGTGAGCGGTCTCAAGCACGTGGGCCAGCAGCGCCTCGTGGGTCTCAAACACCTCATTGACCAGCCCGATCTCCTTGGCCTTTTGCGCGGTCAGGCGACGGCCCGTAAAGGCCATCTCGCGCACCCAGCCCTGAGGAATCAAACCGCAGAGGCGCGGGAAGGTGCCGACATCAGCGGTCATGCCGATATTGATCTCTTGGATACAGAACCAAGCATCCTGGCTGGCATAACGAATGTCGCAGGCCGAAACCATGTCGACCGCCCCACCGATACAGCCGCCCTGAATGGCGACCAGAACCGGCATGCGGGCCTGATCCAGACAGGTGAAGGTGTCTTGCAGATGGTGCACATGGTGACGGAACGATTCCATCGCCGTGTGGCGGTCCGTCTTTTCGCCCGTGCTGCCGGCCCCATCAAAAACTGACAGTTCCATCCCAGCCGAGAAATGCTTGCCGGTCGAGGAGATGACGATGCAGCGGGCCAAGGCCTGATCATTAATCTGGCGTACAATCTGCGGCAACTCGTTCCAAAAGGCCGGGTTCATACTGTTGAAGGCCGAAGGCCGTGACATCTGAATATGGGCGACGCCGTCTTCGATCGTGACATCAAAACAGGTGGATTCGGTCAGGGCGGTCGGGGTCATGGCTCAGCCTCTATGGTTTGTGACCTTCACCTAAACGCACCGAAGCCAAGGGCTCAAGACAATTGCGCGTCAGGGATGGAATTGATGGGCCACGCTGCTTAGTCTAGGCCTAGGTTAGGAATCGCGTCCCCGCCAGTATGTTTCCCCGTCTGTGTTTTTTAGGTGTTTCATGTCGTCCGAGTCCCTCTCCAGCGTCCCCTTTGCCGAGCCGCGCCGCCGGACCATTTCCTTGGACCCAAGCCGGGGGCCGGGTCTGATGTCGGTGCTGGATTTTGGTGACCCTTCGCGACCCATCGATGTGGTATTTTTCCATGCCAATGGCTTTAACGCCTTAACCTATCGCTCTGTGCTGGGGCCCCTGTCCCGGTCCTTGCGTATCTTAGCGGTCGATCAGCGCGGCCATGGCCAAACGACCTTGACCGCAAAGGTCCAGGGACGGCGGTCTTGGGATGATCATCGTTTTGACGATATTGCCGCGGTCGATGCCCTGGCTAAAGAACCGGGTTTCAAGCCGGTGGTGCTGTCGGGCCACTCGATGGGCTCGACCTTGGCCCTCTATGCCGCTGAGGCCCGCCCCGCGCTGGTGCGCAGCGTGGTGATGTTTGACCCTGTGATTATGGACAAGCGCACACAGTTCATCGGCAGCCTGCCTTGGGTCGGACCGGACCATTGGGCCAAGTCGCCTTTGGCGCAGGGCGCTATTCGTCGCCGGTCAATCTTTGATGATCGCGCTGCAGTGCTGGCGGCCTATACCGGGCGGGGGGGCTTCAAGACCTGGCCTGCGGAGAGCTTGGCCGATTATGTCGAAGGCGGCTTTGTTGATCGTCCCGATGGCACGGTTGAACTGGCCTGCGCACCGGCTTGGGAGGCATCGAACTTCTCCGCCATGGCAAACCGGCCTTGGCCCATCTTGGCCAAGGTTCAGCGCCCAGTGAGAATCTTTCAGGCCGAACATGGCTCCACCTGCCGCGTTGGCCCGCATGAGGATTTCATAAAGACCAATCGGCGCGATGTCTTGAGCATCAGCACCGTACCGGGCACCACCCACTTCTTGCCGCTGGAGCGACCTGATCTGGTCCGCCAAGCCTTGGCGGAGGCCGCAGCCTAAGCCCTATAGGGTCAGGCCAGGCGTGGCCTGTTCGTGCAGCAAAGACTGAGCGGTTTGGCTGATGGGAACGACCTTGCGGGCCTCCAGATCGAAGGTGATGACCACCGCCTCAGAGGTGCCCCAGGCCTTACCGGTCTCAGGGTCCAAGATCCAGTGCAACACGCGCATAGTGCGGTTGTCGGCCCCTTGCAGGCCAGAGCGAACCGAGACCCGGTCGCCCGCCATCGGCCAGTCCAGATAGATCAGGCGATATTCCAGCACCGCGCCGCCAATAGGCCCCAGAGGGATACCGGCATTGTCCGACACGATCTTGCGCAGGGGCTGAACCAGACGGCCTATGCCGTCAGAGACCCGGCCAATAAACTGTTCAGGTCTCATGCGGCCAAAGACGTCGCATTCCTGAGGCATGATCGCCCCCAGCGCAATGTGCTGCATGGAGAGGGCGTCAGCCTGGGCAAGGCTGGCCTGGCTCTGCGCCGAGGTAAGGCTTAAGGAGCGCACGGCGGCATAGGGCGGCACCTCAACCCTCAGGCACTCGGCCCGTTTCAGGATCGTCTCAGGCCAAGCGAAGGCCAAGCCATCGCGGGCCGTGACGTGGGCCACGCGGGTCTGGAAGGTCGCGGCCGGTTCGCCGCTGTCGGAGTGATAGATGACCTGTAGCAGCCAAGCCTCAGTCTCACTGATGCTGATCACTCCGCCCGTCATGTGCAAGGATGCGCCGGCCTGGGCCTCGCGCACGAAGCGGATATGCTGCTCACGGATGAGCAAGGTCGCATTGGCATGGGGGGCAAAGGCAAAGGGCATGCCTAGCTCTGCGGCCAGTCCCGCAAGGCCCTCTGTGGCGCGGGTTATATAGAAGCGCACATTCATGTGCCCCATCTCATCGCAGTCCCAGGTATTAACCCCGCCGCGCCAGATTTCTGTGCCGATTGAGATGATATCGCCCACGCGCCAGTTCCCTAAAGCTTGTCTCTTAGGACCTGTCTAGCCTGTGTCGTAACCGTTCGTCACGCTTAGAAACGACCCCTAGGGGCGGCAGGCCTTGCACAGGCCGTGAGCCTCGATAGTCAGGGCCTGAACCAAAAAGCCGGTCCGCTCGCCGATGGCGGTGATCTCTTGACCCGCGACCGGTTCTATCTCGGCGCTGGCCCCGCAGCAGTCACAGATCAAAAAGGCCGCCGCATGGGCACGGTCGCCGTGATGGCAGACCACATAGGCATTAAGGCTCTCGATCCGGTGGACGAAGCCCTGCTTTTCCAGAAAATCCAAAGCCCGATAGACGGTCGGCGGCTTGGCTGGTTGGCCCTCGACGCCAAAGCTCGCAATGAGGTCATAGGCCTTCATCGGCTGACCACTGACCAACATCAGCTCCAGCACCCGCCGGCGCGGCTGGGTCAAGCGTTCGGCTTGGTCTGAACAGCGCTTCTCTGCTGCTGCCAGCTCCGCCAGCAACGTCTCGCCCGACAAACCAGGGCCGTCGTCATGATCGTGGGCACAGTCATGGCTCATGCCCAAGAGGTAGAGAGGAAGAGGGGGGGATGCAAGTGAAGAGCGCCGTGCTGCCCAACGCCTCTGCCCCAACAGGCCTAATGAAAATCACGCGACCTTGGCAGGATGCGCACATCGCGCGGATGGCGGTGACCGCTGGCATGGTAACTGGGTCGAGCGGCGGACGTTTGGGAGAGGCTTGCCAGATCGCCGCTGCGGTCTTCAAGGCTGTCGGCGACCAGATGCACCACCCCTTCGGCGCGCTGAATACGGCCTCGAATCAGCAATAGGCGCGCGCCCATCGCCACCGGACGGTTATCCTTAAACAGCTTGGGCCAGATCACGACATTGACCGTACCGGTCTCATCCTCCAGCGTCATGAAACAGACCCCCTTGGCCGAGCCAGGCCTTTGCCGCACCAACACCACCCCCGCAGCGACGGCGCGGGCTCCATGGGCCGCCGAGGCCAGTTGCGCGGCGGTCTGAACCCCTAGGCGGCCAAGGTCTTGACGCAGAAAGCTGAGCGGGTGGGCCTTCAGCGATAGACGCAGGGTCTGATAGTCCTGCACCACCTCTTGAGATGGACAAGAGGGCGGCAGGGGCGCAGGGCCATCGGCCTCTTCCAAGCCCATGGCCGCAAAGAGGGGTGCAGGCTCAGCCCTCGGCAGGCCCCTTGCCGCCCATAGGCCCGTGCGCCGGGTTAAGGCGAGGGATCCCAAGGCATCGGCAGCGGCGAGCCCATCCAAGGCCGCGCCGCTAAGGCCCGAGCGACGGCGAAGATCTTCCAGATCGGCATAGGGCTGATCGCCTCGCGCAGCCATGATGGCCAAGGCCCAATCTTGGCGAAAGCCATCGATCTGACGAAAACCCAGCCGTACAGCCCGGCGGCGGGGGCGGCCTGAGGCGGTGGGTGCAGCAGGCGCAGGCCCCTTCTCTTCTAGGTGACAGTCCCAATGACTGGCGTTGAGATCCGGCGGTCGCACCACCACCCCATGGGCCACCGCATCACGCACCAGTTGGGCCGGGGCATAGAAACCCATCGGCTGGCTGTTGACCAAGGCTGCCAAAAAGACCTCTGGGAACCAGCGTTTTAGCCAGGCTGAGACATAGACCAGATGGGCAAAGGAGGCGGCGTGGCTCTCTGGGAAGCCATATTCACCAAAGCCCTTGATCTGGTTGAAGCAGCGCTCGGCAAAGTCTCGCCCATAGCCGCGCTCAACCATGCGCTCGACCATCATGGTCTCATAGAAGGCGATGGTCCCCACGCGCCGAAAGGCGGCCATGGCCTTGCGCAGGCCATTGGCCTCGTCGCCGGTAAAACGGGCCGCCTCCATGGCAATGCGCATGGCCTGTTCTTGAAACAGCGGCACACCCAGCGTCTTGCCCAGCACCCGCGCCAGCTCATCGGGCGGACCGTGATCGGGATGGGGCGAGGGAAAGGCCACCGGCTCG
>Ga0209444_10000677_pt1 | contig 18880 bp, 15 predicted proteins | sample LauGreFaBDMM15DN_2_FD_188215 | JGI IMG/M metagenome (GOLD analysis project Ga0209444, IMG submission 188215) | Freshwater lake microbial communities from Lake Michigan, USA - Fa13.BD.MM15.DN (SPAdes) (version 2) | ecosystem: Environmental > Aquatic > Freshwater > Lake | place: Lake Michigan...
AGGCTCGAAGGTGCTCTACCTCGACGTGAGTCCGACCGAGAAGGCGATGCCGCAAAAGCTGCACATTTCTCTCGACGGCCGCGGTGGCGCGCGCGTGCGCGAGCTCGACTTCGACCTCGCGGTGGTGCCCGTCAGCAGCCGCAGCGCGAAGGGCCTCACGATCACCAAGTGGAATGTGAAAGGCGTGAAGAGGGTGGAATGAGTGGGCGTTTGAGCGCGGCGGTCTGAGCTAAAGCCGGTCAGCCACTTCGGTTCCACGTTAGCCTGAATTGAGTTTGGCCGCGCCGAAGAGTAAGTCGAAGTCGCTGAGGTAATCGCGGTTGGAGGCAATTTTTTGTGGGCGCGGCTAAGCGCTTCCGTGCCGCAGAGTGCGTCCTTCGCTGGTTGGCCCAGCAGCCACGTAAAATTCTACGGAATAAAGTGTATCACGAATTTGGAACAATGTTTTTTCGTAGTTGCCAAAGACAGAGCCTCTCAGCGTTTACTAACTCTTTCTCGTGACGAATTCCAATGACTTTTTTGGCTAAAATGGTTCCAAGGCGATTTTCAATTATTCTCACTTTTTTTGTGGCCGGATTTTGCCGTGCCCAATCCGTTATTCCACTTGTGGAAGGGACTTTGCCGGAGGATTTCTTGCCGGATTTGAAAATGATTTTGAGTTCAGCGCTCCGTCAATCGCCGCAAATGGTGGCGAACGAAATTTATATCGCTCAGGCGGAGTATTCCCGGATTGGCACGGCGGCCCAGCGTTTACCCAGTCTGAGTTCTAGTGCCTCCTATGCCTGGAGCCGGATCACGACGGAAATTCCTGAGCCCACCGGTGGTTTTCGCCCGGGGCAGCCTACCACCAACCAAGATATGGCGCACGGTCCGTATTATGGAGTTTCGGCCTCACAGAATCTATTCACGTGGTATCAGGTCACCAATCAGATCAAAATCGCCGATATCGGCATCAAGATCGCGGAGAAAAATTACGCTGAGGCTTACATCGGCCTCGCTTCGACGATTCGTGGACAATATCTAGGCTTAATTTTCCAAAAAGTCAGTTTACGCAACCAGCGCTTCAGTCTGAATCAGACCGCACGTTTGTTGGCTCTGGATGAGGAGCTTTTGCGGTCGGGGAGCATGGCGCCGGCCCAGCTTATCATACCGCGGGCCGGTTATGCGACTGCGCGTTTGGCCATGGCCCGTTCCGAGACGCTCTATGCTTCGTCGTTGCGGCGGCTCGCGCGCCTCGCCGGTCTCGAATCAATCAATGAGTCGGCCATTCCGCTGGAAGTGCCGAAGTGGTCCGCCGCACCTGATGCGCCGGCCTCGTTGGCGGCCCTTTTTAAGCGCGATGGCGTGGAGATGACGTTCCAGGGACAGGTCAACGCCCTGCGCCTGAAAGAAGTCGATTTGAATTATAAAAACACGAGAACGCGGTTGCTGCCTCGCTTTGCGATTTCGGCCAATGCCTCGAAATATAACAGCCAAACGGTGACGGCTACGACGATCACGCAACAAGCGGCGTTTTCTACCTCAGCCTCGATCGGTGGCTCATGGACGATTTTCGATGGTTTCGCTACCCGTGCCGCCAAACGCAGCGTCCTCGCGGGCAAACGGTTGCTTGAACAACAGCAGAAAAACCTCACCGCGCAGGTCGCCGACCAGCTCGAAACCACGGTCCAATTTATTAGTTTCACCGCGCAAACGCTGGAAATGACGGAAACTGCCCGCCTCGGTTATGCGGGGAATGTAGACCGCGTGCGGGACGAATTTAAGCGCGGGAGCGTGACGGAAGACGCTGTCACCACCAGCCTCATGCAACTTTACGCCCAAGATGCGGCGGTGGTCTCGGCTCGGATTGAGCTGATGAGCCGTTGGTGCGAACTCGTTTCTCTCGTTGGCGTTGACCCTGTCTTGAATCAACTTCCCGCCCGTTATGTCCACTAAAACTGATCGTTCCAATTTAGGCCTTAAACTTGGGCTGCTCCTGCTGCTTTCGCTTGGTTTGGGCGGATATTTTGTTCTAACCGGGCGCGCGTCGGCTAAGGTTGCGATTGTGACCAAAGGCCGCGCCGTCAATTCCGTGCCGGGCACTCTTGTAATCAGGGCAGAATATGAACAACCGCTTGTGAGTGAAATCGCCGGCCGGGTCATTGATAAAGACTTTAATCTCGACCCCGGCAAGCAGGTGAAAAAGGGCGATGTGTTATGCCGCATCGATAGAACCGATACCCAAATTGAAATCGAGAATATCGAAAGCGAAGAGAGCGCCTTGAAACGCCGCATCGAAGTCGGTTCGCTGACCGAGCTCGAGCGTCAAACGGCTCGTGAGGCCCTAGATCAATATGAACGCATGTATAAACTAGGTAGCGTCTCTGAAGCCGATATCATTAAACAAAGGCGCGCTTACAAGGCCATGGAAATTAAAGTCGAAAACGACAAGATATCCAGCCAGGCCTCGTTAAGCAGTTACATCAATCAGCTTAAAGTGAAACGCCGTATCGTCGAGAAAATGACGATCACGGCGCAGTTTGACGGCGTAGTTTCTGCGGTCTTTGTGCATCCTGGTGCCTTGATCAACGCGAACACCTCCTTGGCGACACTGATCACGATCAACCGCGTCGTTGAAGCGAAGATCAGCCAAGAAAACTTCGCCGGCATCGCGCTCGGTCAAAACGCAATCGTGCGTTTCCTTGGCCACGAAGAGGACATTTACGACGCCAAGATCGTCAAGATTATGCCAACCGCCGAGGCCGACACCCAGCGCTATATCGTCCACCTCGATGTGAACGTTAAGGGCCGTAACGAACTGCTTGTACCCGGTCTCACCGGTGAAGCCAGCATTGTGGTGGGCGAGCGCGATGCCGAAGCCCTGGTGCCGCGCCGCGCGGTTTTTGGTAATGGTATCTACGTCGTCGAAGACGGTCGCGTGAAACGTCGCAAAGTGGAGCTTGGTTACGTCAGCCTCAACATCGTCGAAGTCATCAAAGGCCTGAAAGCCGGTGAATTGGTTATCGTGGACGACATCGACAAATACCGCGAAGGTGACCGCGTGAACACCGAGATCGTAAAATAATCAACCCCGACTCTGTAGCTTTGCAGTTTCCTGTTTTGATGTCGCCCAACCTTCGCATCGCTCTGCGTTTTCTCACGGCGAAGAAACGCGCCATGCTCATGAGCCTCTCATGCACCGTGCTCGGCGTGGGTCTCTTCGTGCTGACTCAGGCCACGACGAGCGGATTTGAGGAGTTTTTTATCAAGACCATCCTCGGCACCGACGGCGCGATGCGCGTTGAGGATAAGATCCAAGACACGCTCCGCCAGATGACGGCCGGTGGTGGCTCGGATTTTCAAATCAGCCAACGCCAAGGGCTGAAATACATCGAAGGCATAGAAGAGCCGAAACTTATCATTAACGCGCTTAAAGATTTTTCCAATGTTTCGGGCGCCGCGCCGGTGTTGCGTGGATCGGTCTTGGTGCGCGCCGATTTCAAAAATGAATCGGCGCAGGTATTCGGCATTCACTTAGAGGATCAACTAAAAGTCTCCGATCTCGGGCGCCAGATCGTGCAGGGTGACGTCGCGACGTTTCGCGAACAGCCCGCCGGTGCACTCATGGGTCGGGTGTTGGCCGATCGCTTACAACTTTCTACGGGAAGTTCCTTCATTCTCGAAGCGCAAGGTCAGCGCCTGCGCTACACCGTAAGCGCCATTTACGAAACGGGCGTGGCCGACATAGACAAGATGCGCGTCTATGTCCACATGAGCGAGGCGCGTTCGCTGCTGAAAAAACCCAGCGGAGTCTCGTTCGTGCAAGTAAATTTGTTCGACAAGGATCGCGCACCTCAAAACGCCATGCAAATGCAAGAGGTGCTTAAGCACAGCGCTAGGCCTTGGCAGGAACGTGAAAAATCATGGCTATCGACTTTTCGTGCGCTGCGGATTTCTTCCGCGATCACGGTGTCGGTGTTTACACTCATTGCTGGTTTGGCGATGTTTAATACTCTGGCCATGATTGTCCTCGAGAAGACCAAAGACATCGCAATCCTCCGGTCGATGGGCTATGAACGTCGTGATATCACGCAAATTTTTCTTTGGCAGGCGGGCATCGTGTTGACGATTGGAGCTCTTCTAGGATGCATCGTGGGGGCCTTGTCGACTCTCGGAGTTTCCCATATGCCGCTGCCCATCAGTGGCATATTCAAGACGGAGACATTCGTTGTTTCGTGGAACGGCTGGCACTATGTAGAGGCGATCACGACCGCAGCGTTGATGGTTATGATCGCTAGTTTGATTCCTGCGCGGCGTGCTGCGAGGTTAGAGCCCGGCGATATCGTTCGTGGAACTGCCCAATAATTACTATTTCTGCTATGGCTTTTATTAATGAGCTAGCACTTCGATGTAACGGATTGCACCGGTATCTCGGGCAGGATGATGCTCGGGTTCATGTTTTAAAGGGCGTATCGTTTGCAGCGCGCCGTGGCGAAGTCTATGCGATAGTTGGCCCGTCTGGTTGTGGTAAATCGACGTTGCTTTACTTGCTTGGTCTATTGGATCGCCCGGACGGCGGAGAGATTGAAATTAATGGGCAATTGATGTCCACGTCCGACGATGCCGCTAGGACTGCCGCCCGAGGTGAACATATCGGGTTCGTTTTTCAGTTTCACTTCTTGATGATGGAGTTTTCAGCGCTCGACAACGTCATGATGCCGATGCGCAAGCTCGGTCGCTTATCCCAGCAAGAGATGGTGGAACGCGCCCATTCTTTGCTTTCGTCGGTGGGACTGGGCGATAAAACCCATCGACTGGGCACGCAGTTGTCGGGTGGTGAACAGCAGCGTGTTGCGGTCGCTCGGGCTCTCGCAAATCAGCCGTCAATTATTCTGGCAGATGAACCGACGGGAAACCTTGATGTGAAAAACTCAGGTTTGGTTTTCGACCTGTTGACTCGTCTCGCGAAGGAGAACGGACAGGCCGTTATCTTAGTAACCCATAATCCTGAAATAGCCGCACGTTGCGATTTTACTCGGCCGATGCGCGACGGTCTTTTTGCGTAAAGCCAGTAGGCGGCAAAGGCCCATCGTTCTGGTTTTTAAAGATACCCCTTGGGTCATGTCTGGTGAATAAACTGGTGTAAGGTAGCCATTAAACCGATGTGTAGCGCTTGCCGGCCGCGTGGAATCAAGTTTGCATGACCCTAGTTTAAAACAACTAAAGTTTTTTCTGGGCGACGGTGGCTGGGGCGCGATAAAAATCAAGGCCCACCGGGAAGCTAGGCGGGACGCGACGGCGCGACGGCGCTGCTGCAGGTGGGATGTGGCGGCACCTTGCATTTAAGAATCGAGGGGATGCTCCGGATTGTGCGGTCCGGGGCGCTTTGGCGGGATCTATCGGCGGCGTTCACGTCGCCCAGTTTTCGGGGGCCACCTCAGACGCGCGTAAATTAGTTTTCTTCCGCGATTCTTGTTCGTCGCTTATTAAGAACCAGAAACGGAGCAAACAGGAATTTTTAGTTTACAATAGAAAGTGCTCTCTCTCTTTCTGGGTGCTATTATGCCGATAACCATATCCTCCCTGGAGCAGTCTCCAGACCATGCCACAACCCCGGGTTGCGCATGGTTCGAATCGAGCGCGCGTCGCTTCGGTTCGAACGCGGCATGCGGTAAAGGCTCTGGACTTGTGCTTTCGTCTAGAAATCGAGGACTCAACTTGAAATCAAAAACATTTCCTAGCGAGCTCCGCGGGTTGAATAGCGGTTAAGCCGTCAAATTTCACGTTCCATGTCGAAAATTTTCCCGAAGTCTGCCAATAGCCTTCCGCTTCAAATCATCATTTATTTGGTGGTTTTGACCGGGATTGCGACCGCAGGTGTCACCTACTACATGACGCCGAAGTATACGCGGATCGGGTATGCGCCCGTCCAGCCGGTCCCGTTTAGTCATGAGAAGCACGTCTCCGAACTAGGGATGGATTGCCGTTTTTGCCACAGCAACGTCGAGAAGTCGGGTCATTCAAACGTCCCGACCTCGCAGACCTGCATGAATTGCCACAACCAGATCAAGACCAACAGTCCTCTTTTGGCTCCGGTTCGTGAAAGCTATGCCAGCGGTGATTCGGTGCCGTGGGTTTGGATTCACAAGACGCCTGATTACGCCTACTTCAACCACGCTGCTCACGTAAACCGAGGGGTTAGCTGCGTCGAGTGTCACGGCAAGATCAACGAAATGGAAGTGGTCGCTCACAACCAGTCGCTCAGCATGGCATTCTGCCTTGAGTGCCATCGGAATCCCGAGACGCGGGTCCGCGATCCGAAGGATGTTTATGATCTCAATTCTCAAACCATCGCGGCCAAGGCTGGAGTCGAGGCCGGCGAAAAGTTCGTCCACGATTGGAAGATCAAGCCGCCACAGAGCTGTTCCGGCTGCCACCGATGAAACGCAAATTTGACCATTCCGCCCCGTCCGAAAGCGCGCTCACTGGGCCCCGTTATTGGCGCAGTCTCGATGAACTTACGGCCACCCCAGGCTTCCAGCAGCACTTGGCTCGCGAGTTTCCCGAGGGCGCGTCTACTCTCGATGGGGTAGATCGCCGAAGCTTCATGAAGCTCATGGCGGCTTCGTTCGCTTTGGGCGGTCTCGGTCTTGCCGGTTGCCGCCGGCCTGAGAAGAACATTCTTCCCTTTGGCAAATCCATCGAAGGCGTGATTCCTGGTCTGCCGCAATACTTTGCGACCGCGATGCCGCTCCGGAAATCCGCGATCCCGCTGCTGGCCGAGACGCATCAAGGTCGGCCGACGAAGCTCGAAGGAAATCCGACTTACGCACCGCACGGCGGCGCGAGTTCTCTCCTCGCTCAAGCCTCTGTGCTCGATCTTTACGATCCCGAGCGGGCGACGGTCAACACCAGCAAGGGCGATGTCCTTTCGGCTGCCGCAGCCAACGATCTTTTGGCCGGAGTCGGCAAGACCTACGCTGCGGTCCAAGGCGCGGGACTCGCGTTTCTCGCCGAGCAATCGTCTTCGCCGACGCGCGCGCGACTTGTGGACCAGCTTCGAGCCAAATTCCCCAAGGCGGTTTGGTCGGAATATGAGCCCGTCAGCGATGAACCCCCGGCAGCTGCGGCTCGGGCGGTGTTCGGAGCTGCGGTGAAGCCAATCTATCGTTTCGCGAAGGCGGAGCGGATTGTTTCGCTGGATGCCGATTTTTTAAGCGCCGAGTCGGGTAGCCTTTATTACGCCCGCGAATTCGCCAAGGGGCGTCGCGTAACGAAAAAAGAAGACCCGATGAATCGACTCTACGTGGCCGAGAGTGCGCTTACGCTCACCGGCTCGATGGCCGACCATCGCCTCCGCCTCGCTAGCAGCCATATCTATTCTTTTGCGGCGGCCCTCGCCGGCAAAATCACCGGCGACGCAGTCTATGCGCGCGTCGCTGAGGGACTCGATATCAAGCCTGAGTGGATTGCCGAGTGCGCCGCCGATCTCGCCGCGCACAAGGGCACCAGTCTCGTCGTCGCCGGAGCGCATCAACCCGCAGCGGTTCATGCGATCGCCTACGCGATCAATGCGTCGCTGGGAAACATCGGCCGCACGGTCGACTTCGTCGAAGTCGCCGCCGATGAGTCTGTCTCCATCTCGGACCTCGCCAAGGCCATCACGGCAAATTCGGTCAAAACTCTTGTCGTCCTCGGAGGCAATCCCGCTTACAATGCGCCCGCCGAGCTTAATTGGCCCGCGCTCCAAAAATCCGTCGGCGAAGTCATCCGCTTTGGCTACCATTCCGACGAGACCTCTGCTCTTGCTGGCACTCATCTGGCGGCCGCGCATTATCTCGAATCTTGGGGCGACGCGCGGACCGCCGACGGAGTCGTCGTGCCCGTGCAGCCGATGATTCTACCGCTTTTCGGCGGGATCACCGAAATCGAGACGCTCGCCCGCATTTTGGGATTACCCAAGACTGACGGCTACTCGCTGGTCTTCGACACCGTAACCGCTCTTGGTGGCGGCGACTCGGCCAAGACCTTCCGGCGTTTTCTGCACGACGGGCTGCTGGCCAACTCGGCCTATCCGATCGTTTCGGTAAATCTCTCGGGTCGCGGTCTTGCCCAAGTCCTCGGGAGCGTGGCTCCAGCGGTCGGCGCGCTTTCCAAGGCCAACCTCGAGGTGCGTTTCGTTACCGATCACACGATGGACGACGGTCGCTTCGCCAACAACGGTTGGCTCCAAGAATGCCCCGATCCAATCACCAAGATTTCGTGGGATAACGCCATTCTCGTGAGTCCCCGACTCGGCAAGGAACTCGGCATCGAGCCCAAAGGTTCGTTGATCCAAGTCGCGCGCAAGGAAGAGGCTGACTTTACTCAAGGCGCGGAGAACGCTCATGTATTTACGTTAACCGTCGGCGGTCGCACGGTTCGCGGTCCGGTTCATATCCAGCCCGGTCTTTCTAACTACACGGCCGTCGTCGCTCTCGGCTACGGCCGCACGAAGTCTGGCCATGTCGGGACCGGTGCGGGATTCAGTGCCTACGCGGTCCGCACGGCTCAGGCTCCGGCGTTTGTCACGGGCGCGACCTTGGTTACGACCGGCACCCGGATGAAGCTCGCGAACACGCAGGAGCATTGGTCGATGGAAGGCCGAGACCTGATCCGCGAAGCCAATTACTCCGAGTATAAGGAGAATCCCGATTACGTGCGGGAAATGGGCATCGAGTCCCATGCGCCGTCGAATCTAGGCAAAGTGGGGGAGGCCATGACGCCCGCGCAGCGTGCAACTGAAATCCCGCGCGGCGGCTCTCTCTATGAGACGCCGAAGTTTGATGGGGTGCATCAGTGGGGCATGTCGATCGATCTCAACACCTGTATCGGGTGCAACGCCTGCGTCGTTGCCTGTCAGGCCGAGAACAACATTCCAATCGTCGGCAAGGACCAGGTAATGCGTGGCCGCGAGATGCATTGGATCCGCCTCGATCGCTACTACTCCGACGGTAAGGCCGACGGACGCGCGATGGCCGACCTTTTTGGCGGCGAACCCAGCGGCAACAGCATCTTGCCGGAAGACCCCCAGATTTCTCTCCAGCCAATCGCCTGCGCCCAGTGCGAGCTCGCCCCGTGTGAGATTGTGTGCCCCGTCAACGCGACCGTCCATGACGACGAAGGTCTGAACACGATGGCCTACAATCGCTGCATCGGCACCCGTTATTGCGCGAACAATTGTCCGTATAAGGTTCGTCGTTTTAATTTCTTCGATTACAACCTGCGTCCGCTCGACAGCCTCTATCTCGGCCAACTGGCGCCGAAGGGCATGCCTGAGCTGGTGAAGATGGTGAAGAACCCCGAAGTCACCGTGCGGATGCGCGGTGTGATGGAAAAGTGCACCTATTGTGTGCAACGCATTCAAAACGGGAAAATCCAGCACAAGGTCAAAACGGCCCAGGCCGGCCGACCGTCCGACGTCGTCGTTCCCGATGGCGTGATCAAGACGGCCTGCCAACAGGTTTGTCCAGTCGAGTCGATCGTCTTCGGCAACATTCTTGATCCCAAGAGCGAGGTCTCGGTCGCCAAGGCCCGCGAGCAGGACTACGCGCTGCTCGGCTACCTCAACATTCGTCCGCGCACGACTTACCTCGGCAAGCTGCGTAATCCAAATTCCAAGATGCCCGACTACGCCGCGCTCCCGCTCAGCCGCATAGAGTATAACAACAAGAACCATTCGGGCGATCACAGCTCCAGCCATGGCGAGAAACCTGAGAAACCCGCCAAGCAAAGCGGCGGCCACTCGTCCGTACTCCCCAGTAACCACAGCGGAGGGTTGAGCTAATGGGCGCTCATCACGAGTCTTCGTCTACGGCTCCGGCGATCCTTGCCGAGGTCAATCCCACGGCGCTCCCGCGTGCGATCTTGGTGGAAAACAACCGCAGTTACTCGTGGATCACTGAAAAGATCTGCGGCATCATCGAGGGCAAGACGCCAACTTGGTGGTGGGTCTGCTTCGCTTTGGCCTGTTTCGTTGCGTCGTTTACGGTCGCAGGCATTTCATACCTCGTCGCGACGGGCGTCGGCGTTTGGGGCCACGCCAATCCGGTCAACTGGGCGTGGGACATCGTTAATTTCGTCTTCTGGATTGGTATTGGTCACGCTGGTACCCTGATATCCGCGATTCTCTGTTTGTTGCGTCAGAAATGGCGTACGTCGATCAATCGTGCGGCCGAGGCCATGACAATTTTCGCCGTCGTGTGCGCCGGTATCTTCCCGGTTTTTCACGTCGGTCGCGTGTGGTACGCATTCTATCTCTTTCCGATCCCGAACTCGAATGCGATCTGGCAAAATTTCCGTTCGCCGCTCGAGTGGGACGTATTCGCCGTCTCGACCTACGGGACGGTTTCTGTGCTCTTTTGGTATGTCGGTCTGTTGCCTGACCTCGCAATTTTGCGTGATCGCTTCGAGGCGGCCGGTCAACGGGCCCGCTCGTTTATCTACGGATTTTTTGCGATGGGCTGGCGCGGTTCGAACCGCCACTGGAGCAACTACGAAATGGCTTACCTCGTGTTGGCCGGCATTTCGACCCCGCTGGTTCTTTCCGTTCACACCATCGTCTCGTTCGACTTCGCCGTTTCGCTGTTGCCCGGTTGGCATACGACGATTTTCCCTCCGTATTTCGTCGCCGGGGCGATCTTCTCCGGCTTCGGCATGGTGCTTACCCTGATGTTGCCGCTGCGGGCGGTCTACGGTCTCCAAGATCTGATCACGCAGTATCACATCGACTGCATGTGTAAAATCACTTTGGCGACGGGTACGATCGTCGGCTATGCCTATGGCATGGAGTTCTTCATCGCGTGGTATAGCGCGAATCCAAACGAAGGTTTCGCATTCGTGAATCGCGCTTTCGGTCATTACGCGTGGGCTTATTGGATTATGATTTCCTGCAACGTCATCACGCCGCAGTTCTTTTGGTTTAAATCGGTTCGCCACAACACCAGCCTCGTCTGGATCCTTTCGATCTTCGTTAACGTCGGGATGTGGTTTGAGCGCTTCGTGATTATCGTGACCTCGCTTGCCCGCGACTTCCTGCCGTCGAGCTGGGGCTACTATTCGCCGAGCATCGTCGAGATTTTTACGTTCTTCGGCACCTTCGGTGTCTTCTCCGTGCTGTTCTTGTTGTTCATTCGCTTCCTGCCCATCATGCCGATGGCCGAGCTTAAGGCCGTCACTCCGCAAGCCGATGTTCACGGCGGCGAGAAGCACTAATCGACCTCGACCATGCCTACTTCTTCTTACGGCTTGATCGCCACCTTTGAGACCGCCCCCCAGATTTACCAAGCAGCGCAGAAAGTGCGTGATGCTGGTTACAAGAACTGGGACTGCATCACTCCTTTCCCGGTTCACGGGCTTGATGGCGCGATGGGTCTTGGTCGTTCGCAGGTTCCGCGGCTCTCCCTCGTGGGCGGGATCATCGGTTTCATCACTGGCATGACCATGATCTACTGGACCGGCGCGGTGGACTACGAACTGATCGTCGGCGGCAAGCCCTACTTCAGCCCGATGTTTGCTTTCCCGATCAGCTATGAGCTCACGATTCTCTTCACTGCGTTCGCCACGATCGGCGGGATGTTTTTTCTTAACGGGCTGCCGATGCACTATCACCCCGTATTGAAATACGAACACATCAAGCGCGGGATGGACGACACGTTCTTCATCGTCATCGAGGCACGCGATCCCCGTTTCAATCTCGCCAACACCAAGGCCCTGCTCGAGCAGGCCGGCGGGAAAGCCATCACGGAGCTGGAAGCCTGAGCCATGCGTCACGTCTACCTCGTCACTTTCTTTGTCGTTGTGCTCGGCGTTTCCATTCTCGGACTGCGCGGCACTAAATTCACCTCGGCACCGATGGACGTGTTCCCCGAGTGGGCGTTCCCTGGTATGAAGCACCAGCCCAAGCCCTACGCCCAGGGCACGAGCGCGTTTTTTGCCGACGGCCGTGCCGACCGTATGCCGGTAGCCGGCGCGGTTCAACGTGGTATGCTCCGCGATGACGAGCATCTCGACCACGGCAAAACTGCGACGGGTGCCTTTGCTCGCGGCTTCCCGGCGACGCTGCCGGTTGATTTCAAGCTCTTGGAACGCGGCAAGGATCGCTACACGATCTACTGCGCGCCGTGCCACGGTGCGATCGGCGACGGCAACGGCATCACCAAAAAATACGGCATGGGTGCCACCCCGACCTATCATGACGACCGCCTGCGCCAGATTGCCGAGGGCGAGATCTACCAGACGATCACCAACGGCAAAAATAATATGCTGTCCTATGCGGATAAGCTCGTGCCGGCCGACCGCTGGGCGGTAATCGCCTACGTCCGCGCGCTGCAGCGCGCTCAAACTGGCACCGCGGCCGATGTGCCCGCCGCCCATAAATCGGAGCTTGGTTTAAAATGAGCACGCCCGTCGCCCACCTCTCTCTGCCTGCCGCACCTGCGGCCACCGGCAAGTTTCTCGCGGCCGGTCTCGTCGGTCTCGCGCTCACCGCCGCAGGCGTCGCTGTCTCCGGCGCCCAGCAAGTCGCCTACGCCTACTTGGTCGGCTTCAGCTTCTGGACTGCCATCGCCATCGGCATGATGATGCTGATTTTGATCCACCACATTTTTGACGCTTCGTGGTCGGTTCTCATCCGTCGCCAATTCGAGCACGGCTTGGCCTCGTTCAAGTGGCTAGCAATCTTGTTCCTGCCTTTGCTCCTCGGTTCTTGGTTTTATCAGCGCGATCTCGTGTGGCCTTGGATGAATCTCGAGCACGTTCTGCACAGCGGCCATACCGTCGGTCACGACATTCTCTACACCAAGAAGTCCTCGTTCCTGAACTTGACTATGTTCACGGGCATGACCGTCGCGTTCTTCCTGATCTGGATGTGGCTCTCGGCCCGTCTGCGGAAGGCTTCGTTTAGCCAAGACACGGACGGCGATTTGAACTGGACCCACATGAGCCGCCGGACCGCCGCTTTTGGGATCCCGTTGCTGGCCGTGTCGCTCAGTCTCGCCGCCATCTACTGGATCAAGAGCCTCGAGTATACCTGGTTCTCGACGATGTATGGCGTCTGGTTCTTCGCCAACTGCGTGCGCGGCGCTCTCGCGGTCGGTATTCTGATCATGCTTTGGCTGATTGCCCGCGGCGATTACCAAGGGGTGGTAAACAAAAACCATTTCTACAGCATCGGTCTCCTCACGTTCGCGTTCACCGTTTTTTGGGCTTACGTGACGTTCTCTCAATATTTTCTGATCTGGAACGCCAACGTTCCCGAGGAAACTTTCTGGTACAATCTTCGCGAGGTAAACGCCGACGGTTCGCCCAGCCAGTGGAAATGGGTCGGTTTGCTGATCCTCTTCGGCCACTTCGTGGTGCCGTTCCTTTATCTCCTTTCCTATAAGCACAAGGTCACGCCCTCGAAGATTCGTCCGATCGCGATCTGGATCCTCGCGATCATCCTCGTCGATCTCTGCTACAACATCCTTCCGGCGCTCAAGGACGAGCACCATAACCCGCTGCCTTTTCTTTCCCTGAATCTGCTCTGGATTCTCACGTCGGTCGTCGGGGTCGGAGGCGTGTGCATCTGGTCCTATCTGAAGAGTTTCCCGACCGCCAAGCTCCTGCCGATCCGCGATCCCCGCATCGGCGAATGCCTCACCTACCATGAGTGATTCCCAAATCTCCGCGCCCCGACCCGTCTCGGTAGTCACTGTATTTGCGATTCTGGGCTGCTTTGGGTTGTTCTTGCTCGTCGCCTACTATGGCTACGCGCAGAAGCACACGCCGGCTGCTCACTCGGTTGCGCCGGAAAAGCTGCCCGAAGATCTCGCCTGGAAAGCCACCCACGCGGCCAAGGCCGCCGTGTTGGCCGAGTTGCGCGCCAACGAACAAAAGCGCGCCATGGCTTATGGTTGGCTTGATCAAAAAGCCGGCGTCGTCCAACTGCCGCTGGCCCGCGCGATGGAACTCGTCGTGCAGGAACACAGCGCTCGCAAGTAGTCCTGCCTCTCTCTTTTTTCCAGACCGCGATGTCCACTGATTCGAACGACTCCACCGCCATCGACACTCATTCTCGCGGGCCCTTGCTGCTCTTGCTGGGCTCCGGCGTACTCTGGCTCGTAGTCAGTGGGGTGTTGGCCCTGATCACTTCGATTCAGTTGCACACGCCCACGTTTTTCGCCGATTGCGCTTGGCTCACTTTTGGTCGCGCGCAGGCGCTGCGCGAGACGGCGTTCGTTTACGGTTGGTTGGCCAACGCAGGGCTTGCGCTCGGGCTTTGGATTGCGGTCCGCCTCGGTGGCGAAGCGATGCGTGCCGGCAACTGGGTCGTCGTGGGTGCTGTGTTTTGGAACCTGGGCGTGAGTCTGTCGTTGGTCGGGATCGCCGCCGGCGACGCAGCGGGTCATCCATTCTTCCAGATTCCCTCCTACGCCCAGCCGCTGCTGTTAGTTGCGTACGGCGCGATCGCCGTCGCCGGCGTGCTCGCTTGGGCGGGTCGGCGTCACGAGACCGGGTTTGCTTCGCAGTGGTATGTTTTTGCCGCCTTGTTTCTATTCCCGTGGCTCTTCTCGGTCGCCCAGGTGACCTTGGTGTGGCTTCCGGTCCGGGGTGTGCTCCAGGCCATCGTCGCCGGTTGGTTTGCGCAGGGTATCTATTCGCTCTGGCTGGCGCCGCTCGCGCTCGCCTGTGCCTACTACCTGCTGCCGAAAATTTCGGGCCGGGTCTTACCGGCTTACTCATTTGCGGTCTTTGGTTTCTGGACCCTCATCGTGATGGGTTGCTGGACGGGCGGTCGCCATCTCATCGGTGGTCCGGTTCCGGCCTGGATCGCGTCGGTCGCGATCGCCGCCTGCTCGTTGATGGTGTTTCACTACCTGGTTGTTTTTCTGAACTTTCGCTCCGCAATTGGCGCAAAGAGCTCGGCGCTCTATTTCACGTCGTTCGGCCTCTTGGCCTACCTGTTGTCTGGTTTGGTCGAAGCAGTGATCTCTCTGCGCGGGGTCGCGTTGCACGCCCAATTCACCTTCGTCGAGCAGGCAGTGCAGCAGTTGTCGCTCTACGGCGCGGTTTCTATGGTGTTTTTCGGCGCGCTCTACTTTGCCGTCCCCCGGCTCGTCGGCAAAAACTGGGCGTCGTCGTCTCTGGTCGGCGGTCATGCGTCGCTGGTAACCGTGGGCGTGGTGCTGTTGGTCGTGGCGTTGACCGCGGCCGGCGTTGCCCAAAGCCACATGATGTTCGGCGCGACCCAACCGGCCAAGTTCGCCGAAGTGGCGTCCGCGACCCGCCCTTGGCTACTCGTGGCGACGGCGGCGCAGGTCGCACTCTTACTCGGAAATCTCATGCTGTTGGTTAACTTTGCCCAAACCGTTGCCGCGCTGGTGCCTTTCCGGGCCGCCGCCAATTCCGTCTCCCGTCCGGCGCTCAAGTCGGTACTGTCATGAAAAACGGTCCGCTCTTTTTCCTCGGTCTCTTCGCTTCGCTGACATTTTCGTTTGCCGGCGTGGTGCTGTTTTCCAATTACCAGCTTGGTGGCCTTACGCCGTATTACGACGACAGCGAGGGCAAGTCCTTCCCTGAGCGGTTGCCCGGCGTTGCCGCTCGCGGCCAGATGGTTTACCGCGACCTCGGCTGCGTTGCCTGCCACACGCAGCAAGTTCGTCGGCCCAGTTTCGGCAACGATCAGGCGCAGGGCTGGGGTGAGCGCCAAAGCGTCGCCCGCGATTACATTCACCAATCGTATCCGCAACTCGGTGCGGCTCGCATCGGCCAAGACCTCACCAATCTCGCGGGCCGCAAGCCCAGTGCGCTCGACGCCGAGGACCTGATGAAGCTGCTCTACCTCGGCCAAGGCGCGATGCCCGCCTATACGTTCCTTTTCCAAGACGTGAAGGTGTCCGGTCAGGTTCCGAAGACAGCGCTCAAGCTTACCGGCAAGAGCGCGCCCTTGCCTGGTCACGCTGTGGTCCCGACCGAGCGGGCGCAGGTCTTGGTCGCGTATCTCCTCAGCTTAAACACCGCTTACGATTACCCGGAATCCCGCCCCGTGGTGAAGACGGCAGCCAAAGCGGAGGGAGCGCACAAATGAGCACACCTCCTTCCCCGCAAGGCGACCGCCGCTTCGATTCTGCCGCCAACGGCGACGCTGAGTTGCTCGAGTCGCACGCCAAAGCCGCGAGCAAACAGACCGACGAGAAAGGCAATTACAGTTTGCTTCCGCTCGGTCTCATTTTCGGCTCCAGTGCCTTAATTTTTTGGGCTGCCGTTTACGTCACGAAGTTCTCCGGCCGCTACGATCCAAAGATGTTCGACGAGACCGCGCCGCCGTCGACTGGTGTCGAGGTTGTTGCTAAAGTTGATCCGATTGTTGCGGGCAAAAAACTTTATCTTTCGGCGTGCGTAGCCTGTCATTTACCCGATGGAAATGGGATCGCTGGGGTCAACCCGCCTTTGGCCGGTGCCGAGTGGGTCCTAGGGTCTGAAGAGCGCCTGGCGCGCATTGTAATTCATGGCCTGAAGGGGCCGATAACCGTTAAAGGGAGTCAATACAACGGAGCCATGCCGGTCTTCGGGAAAGTCGCGGGCTCGGGTTATAATTGGAGCGACGACAAAATTGCGGCAGTTCTTACTTATATCCGTCAGGAGTGGGGGAACAAGGGTGCCGCTGTATCCACGGAGCTGGTGACTGCCATTCGCACGAAAGAGGGTGGTCGCAAAGAATGGAGCCCTGAAGAATTGCTCCAGATTCCTTAAGATTTATTCTGGGCTTGGGATTTCTCGGCGTCGTTTGCAATTGGTCTGAGTTTTTGGTTCCAGTCTGATCGGCAAATATTTTGTTAGGCCGATAGGGAGGCGTTGGCGGCTCAATTGCAGAGTCCGTTGCGTGGCCGGAGTAGGCGCCGTCTGGATTATCTCGTGACCTCGCCCGCGACCAAGAGGCAGGCTGTGGCCGCAGCCGGAGCCATCGTCCACGGTTGGTACCCGGAAAATTTCCCGGGCTGGCTTTTGGCCGGGCGATGCCTCTGCTTTGGGCATCATGAGATTCACTCCAATCCGCGCCCTTGTTGGTATTTTTGCTGCGTTGCTGACCTCGGCCTTCGCCCATCAGGCGACGGGCATCAAACTCACCGAGCCGACCGCCGACTCTATCACGGTGTGGACGCGCATCACCCGCGATGCGCAGCGCGTCTCCGATGAAGGTCCATTGCCTTCGACGAAGCTCTTTGATCGCACCAGCGGCCAAGAAATCCCGTTCAAGGACAATGCCACCTATATCAACGCCCGCGCTGAAATCACGTTTCCGCCGGGGGCAGATATGGGTTCGATTCGCGGTGCCGCCCTCGGCGCGGGCGGGCAAACGCGGGTGCGCTATCGGGCGGCGGACCAGAGCGTCTGGGCTTCGACGCCTTGGCGGGATGTCGATCCGGCGCGGGATTTTACGGCGACGTTTGCGCTATCCGGCCTGGCGGCCGCCACCCGCTACGAGATCGTCGTTGAGGCCCGCCAGCGCGTCGAAGCCGCGGTGTTGAGCACCACCCACGGCGGCTTTGTCACCGCGCCCGGGGAAAAGACCGAGGCTGCGGCCAGATTCACGGTGATGTCCTGTCAGGAATACGGTGAGCGGGACCGGCCGGACGGTTTCGCGATTTACCCCGCGATGCTCGCGCTCGGACCCGACTTTTTCGTCAACACCGGCGATGCGGTTTACTACGACCATGGCCCGGTCCACGCGGTCAACGCGGACCTCGCGCGCTACCACTGGGCGCGGATGTATGGCTTCCCCACGCTCCGCGATTTTCACCGGCAGGTCGGTAGCTTCTTCATGAAGGACGATCACGATACGTTGACCAATGATTCGCATCCCGACGACCGCTCCGGCGACCTCACGTTTACGGCGGGGCTGCGGATTTTCCGTGAGCAGACGGCGCCGGCCGAGCCGCCGTATCGCACGCAGCGTTGGGGCCGGCATCTCCAAGTGTGGTTCTTGGAAGGGCGGGACTTTCGCAGCACCGCCGAGGAGGATCGCACGCAGACGCCGGGGATTTTGGGCGCGAAACAATTGGCTTGGCTCGAAGCTACGCTGGCCGCCTCCGATGCGACCTTCCGCGTTGTCATTACGCCGACTCCGATCGTGGGGCCGGACCGGGACAACAAGGACGACAACTATGCCAACAAGGGCTACATCATCGAAGGCGCAAAAGTCCGGGCGCTGCTCGCGCGGTTTTCGAATCTCACGGTCGTCACCGGCGACCGCCATTGGCAGTATGTTTCACGGGACAAGACCACGGGCATCGAAGAGTGGAGCGTCGGAGCCGCGACGGACACGCACGCCGGTGGCTGGAACGAAAAGACCCCGCGCCCCGAGCATCGTTTTCTCCGCACCGGCCACGGCGGCTTTTTTTCGGGCGAGGTAAAGCCGGCGGCGCCAGGCGCGACGCTTGCGCTGCGGCTGCACGCGACCGACGGGACGGTAGTTTTTGAGTCGGTGAAATCTTCCGCGCGTTAAGGAATAATTCTCGTCTCCGGCAGTGCGCCGTGTCTTTTTCGGCTCCCCTTAGATGCGGTTGATTTCGCGTCGATTCACCCCGCCCGTAAGTTCGTCTCGAGAAAATTATTATGCCCCTCCCGACCGTGTCTGTCTGCGCCTTGTGCTGGTTGAGTGTTATCGCCTTTTCCGCGCCGGTTTTTGCCCAACCGGTCGTTGCGCCCGTGCCCGTGCCGCCCAAAGTCGCGGCGGAAAAATCGGTCCCGGCCGAGGCCGTCGTGCTTTCGCCTTTCGAGATCAGTACGGAGAAAGACAACGGGTTTGCCGCCTCCGGTTCTTTGGCTGGCGGGCGCCTTGCCAGCGAACTGCGCGACACGCCGGTCGCTTACTCGGTGA
>Ga0209444_10000678_pt1 | contig 18868 bp, 12 predicted proteins | sample LauGreFaBDMM15DN_2_FD_188215 | JGI IMG/M metagenome (GOLD analysis project Ga0209444, IMG submission 188215) | Freshwater lake microbial communities from Lake Michigan, USA - Fa13.BD.MM15.DN (SPAdes) (version 2) | ecosystem: Environmental > Aquatic > Freshwater > Lake | place: Lake Michigan...
GTACACGGGCGCCCTCGGCAGGAATCGAACCTGCGACCAAGAGATTAGAAGGCTCTTGCTCTATCCACTGAGCTACGAAGGCTTGTATGTAGCAGATACTAGTTTACTCGCGAATCTGATACCCGTTCTTCTGTTAGTTGGTTCGGATGCTCACGACTCCGACTGATCCAAACCTGGTTGGGTTCTTCCAACTTAGCTGAGGTCCACTCTTGGCGGCTGAGAGATGAATCGTTAGCCCTTTAGACATTGACTGCGAGTCGATTGGAAGAACCACTTCCTTAGACCTAAAGTCGTTCTTTCCCCAGTTGACGGTTGCTTGACTGCCTGCAGAAGTTGTTACTGTAACTTGTTGGTTACCACCACTCAATCTGGTGTCACAAGTTCTAAGTTGGATGCGGATGGAACCGTAAGGGCGTCCAAGGCTCATCGGCATAATGGTGAATGCACCATGGTCACCCTTTACCCAGGTTGCTTCTGGCTGATTTTCCATCTCCGATGAGAAACCAATATCGAACTTGCGGTCAAAGTCTTTAACACCATGAGCTGCCCAAAGTAGATCTTCAACACCTGGTCTCGAGTTGTTCCTCAGTTCATCAATTTCCTTAGCAGGGAAAGTTGCTAGAAGTTTTTCGTAATCAAACTTAGGAAGTTCAGGTGGACTCATCTTTAGTGCTTCACCTAGATTTGCTGCAGCCTTGATTCCGTATCTGCCAGTTCCTGCGTAGTAATCCAAATACTTAAAGTGACCTTCTTTACCTGGTGAGTCAAGCCAGATTGCTGGAATACCTAAGCTCTCAGCAAAGATGATTCCGTGAAGAGATGAAGAGTAAACAATCTCTGCGCCAATCATCTGCTTTAGAACAGTAAGTGGATCGTTGTCAGCCGAGATAAAGCTGTCCACTAATTCGTGGTGCCAACGCTTAAAGACAATCTCATCTCTAAAGTGAGGGAGAATTCTGATCTTGCCTCTGGATTGGTTAGCGCTTGCTGACTGCTTCTTTACTTCATTAGCCCAGAGGTATTGCATTAGAACACCTGGGTCAAACATCTCTGTAACGCGGCTGGTGTCCCAACCAGCTTTCTTCAGAACATCCAGAGTCATCGGGCCTCTGACAGCAGTGACCAAGATATCTCCACCTGGGTGGTTATCTAGAGCGTTCTCTGACTTGAGACCTGAACCCCAAATAATATCTCCGCTGTTTGCTCTGTGTAAGACAGAACCAATAGCAAGAAGTTTTCTTTCACCAGGAAGGTTAGGGCGTGGCTTGCCGCCGGTTAGTTTTGCAACCAGCTGCTCTGATGCCTCGTCACCGAAGTTACCTGATTGGAATCGCTGGGTGTGAATTCCTGGGCTCATGACATGGTGCTTAGCTTCCCACCAGAACAATGGAAGTTTTGGAGAAATCGCTTGAGATTCAAATCCCTTAATTGTTGAAGTATCGACTGAACCGACAGGTTTGATCTTTGGTTGCAGAGTTGCCTTCACAGGTGACATGCCAGCCTCCAGGTGAGAAAGATTTCCTGTTGCAACAAAACAGTGTGAGTCATTGAAGCCACCGCTGATTACGAACTTATCTCCAGTAACTGCAAAACCAGTTGGGTAGACAACCCAAGAAGTTGTTGGATTTAGATCGGTTGCTCTGCTGTCTGGAAAACCATGTGCACCTGGATCGCTGTGTGGATCAAAACCTAAATCCAGCGGGTGAGGTAATTCGCTAACTGGTGCGTACGGGTACTTAGCTGAGAACTCATATACAGCTGGAACATACTCAACTCCACCAGGCATGTTGTATCTAGAGTGAACAATGTTTAGGAATCTGTCACCAACCTGAATTGGCTGCGCTCCACCACGAAGTGCTCCAAAGATTTGACTGTATTTAGATTTCCAAGAAGTTAGGTTGTCCATGTCACATAGAACTTCAGTTGCTGATGAATCTAAGTCGACTTTCAAGATGCGGTGAGGGTTAGCAGAGTAAACACCCCAGATCTGGCCTTCGGCTTGAAAGAGAGCCCAGTTCTTCTCTGTCTTTCTTCTCGAAGCTCTAAGCACGAGTTCTCTAGCAGGTTCAATTGGAAGGCCTGTTTCACTTGAGACCTTAACCAAGAACTGCTGGTTTGGCTCATTTGCGGTGTGCCCGTTATTCCAAATCATGTATGTATCACCGCGAAGGGTGAAAAGTCTCGGGTCAGCAAACCAGTCTTTGCTCTGCTCAGAAACTTTGTCTGAAGCAAAGCTCAAGTGATCTGAGAATGGTTTGGCAGAACCTGGAACTACGTTCAGGTCCTTATCGAGAATACAGGTTGCGATTCTTCGCTTTAGGTCGATCCCGCTAACAAAGCGGTATGCGGCTAGGTAGTTATCCCCTAGGCCAACCAGTGCCATGTTGAAGACACTCAAGGTGCCATCGGCTAGTGATTTCCATTGTGCTGGGACTATAGCTGCAGACTCAATAGACCGAAAAGAAACTTGATTCAACGAATTACTCCACTCCAGATGTGCTTCAAGTCTACCGAGAGGCTGCTTCAAATGACCTCTGGCTGAGAATCAGGAGGGTGTCGTGGGGCAACTAACTATTAGTCAGGTTTGGCTCATTGTCTGGATTGCCGAGAAAATGGATGGATAGACTCGAAATAGTTACCTAGAACAGTTATTATTTACCTAGGTAAATAAATACAACCAGTTGGAGATTAGATGTTTCGCCTTGCTAAATTAAGCCTTGCTAACCGTTCGGTTATTGCCCTATTCACAGTGATTCTTTCTGTCTTTGGGTTTATTTCCGTTGGACAACTAAAGCAGGAGCTCTTCCCTTCTCTTGAGTTCCCTCAGGCAGCGATCGTAACCACCTACCCAGGTGCATCTCCTGAGGTGATTGATTCACAGATCAGTCGTGTGATCGAGAACTCAGTGGCAAACCTAGAAGGTGTCACCACTACTTCTTCAACTAGCCAGAGCGGTATCTCAACTGTTCGTGTTGAGTTTGAGTATGGCAATACCTCAGCTAAGGTTTCTGAACTTCTAAACAACGCTGTTGACTCAGTGAAGTCAACTCTTCCTAGCGAAGCCAAGCCAAATGTAATCGCAGGTGGTCTAGGTGGTATCCCGGTTGTTGTTCTCAGCGTTGCTTCAGACACTGGTGACAATGCAGAAATTGGAAAGATTCTCCCTAGCGTTGCTGATCAACTCTTCAATAAGGTCAATGGAGTTAAAGACGTTCAGGTAGTTGGAATCCGTGAGTATCAAATCAACCTAACTCTTCGCCCGCAGGTTCTTGCAGCCAACGGCCTAACTGCCCAGTCCATCACTACAGCTCTGAAAACCAACGGTTTTGTTTTCCCAGCTGGAATTCTTGAAGATAAAGAAGGACAGATAACTGTCGAGGTTGGAACTCCAGTTGAATCAGTTGAAGCTCTAAAATCACTTCCGCTTCAATCAACAGTGCCAGGTGCAAGAATTCTGACCATTGGCGATGTTGCAACTGTTAAATACGCATTAGCACCTGTTGATTCAATTTCTAGAGTTGATGGCAAGCCATCTCTTGCTATCTCAATTACCAAAACTCAAGAAGGTAACACTGTTTCAATCTCTAAGGCAATCAAGCCTTTGGAAGAAGAGCTAAAGACAAAACTTGGTGGCAATGTCACAATCAAGGAAACATTCAACCAAGCACCATTCGTTGAGAAGTCAATTGATGACCTTATCCACGAAGGAGAGCTAGGTCTTCTCTTTGCAGTCATCATCATTCTGATATTCCTAAGATCATGGCGTTCAACTCTTGTGACAGCCATCTCTATCCCAACATCACTTCTAGTAACCTTTATCGGCCTTTCTGGTTTCGGATACTCACTGAACCTATTTACCCTTAGCGCTCTAACGATTGCTATCGGTCGTGTGGTGGATGACTCCATTGTGGTTATTGAAAACATCAACCGACACCTCTCCTACGGAGAGAAGAAGATGGAAGCCATCATCAACTCAGTCAAGGAAGTCTCTGGTGCCGTAACAGCAGCTACTTTGACAACAGTTGCAGTATTCCTACCTATCGCAGGAGTTGGCGGTCTAGTTGGTCAGCTGTTTAGACCTTTCGCACTTACCTTCTCACTAGCGCTAATCGCTTCACTGTTTGTCTCTCTAACCATCGTTCCGGTTATTGCTACCTGGTTCCTAAAGGCTCCGGCAGTTGAGAAGACACTTACCGAGGCAGCAGCTAAGAAGCTTGCCGCCAAGGTCCGTGCTGAAGAAGAGGAGAAGGAGCGGAAGTCACTTCTCCAGCGTTCTTACCTGCCTGTTCTGAAGACAACTCAAAAGCGTCCGGTAATTACTTTGGTTGCTGCATTCCTAATCTTGATCTTCACCTTTGGTTTGGTGCCTTTCATCAAGACCAACTTCATTGGTAGCTCAGGCTCAACAAGCTTCAGCCTTGAGCAGACTTTGCCTTCAGGTGCAACCCTAGAAGAGAAGCTCATTGCTGCAGAAGGCACCGAGAAGTTACTTCTTGCAACCAAGGACACCGTTGCAGTAACCACAACTATTGGTGGAACCAATGACAACAGAGTTGCCTTTGGCCAGAGCGCTAATGGTATTCAGATTCAGGTCTCAACTAAGGAAACTGTTGACGGAACTGTCTTCCAGAAGAAGATGGAGGACGAGTTCAAGAAGCACCCTGAACTTGGAACTGTTCTCTTCCAAACTGGTGGTTCATTCGGTTCAAGCGGAAACGTTGACGTAACTGTAACAGCTAAGACCGATGAGCAGCTTCGTGCCGGTATCGCTAAGGTCACCGCTGCACTTGACGGAAAGATCGACAACATTGGTGACAAGATCACAACCACTCTTAGCGAGAAGCAGAGAACCCTGAAGGTAACAGTTGATCGTGCTGCTGCTGCCAGAGTGGGTTTGAACGAAATCACTATCTCAACTTTGGTTGCCGCCGCAATGCGACCACAGTCAATTGGCTCAATCAACATCGACAACAAGGCGACTAGTTTGATTATCAAATCTGGTGACAAGCCTGCAACTGTTGCTGAAGTGAAGGCGATTGGTATTCCAACATCTCTTGGTTACCTTCCACTTTCAAGATTGGCTGATGTTGAACTTGTTTCAGTGCCAACCACTGTGACCACTCAGGATGGTGATCTAGCTGCAACTGTTTCACTAACCCCAGATCCAAAGGCTAGCTTGACAGGCATCACTGCTCAGGTTGCTGCACAGATTGACACCATCAAAGATGACATGCCAACTGGTTCAAGCATCCTCCCTATCGGTGGAGTCTCAGCAGACCAGGCAGAATCATTTAGCCAACTTCTTCTAGCCCTTCTTGCTGCTATCGCGATTGTTTACCTGATCATGGTGGCAACCTTCAGAAGCTTGATTCAGCCGTTGGTATTGCTAGTTTCAATTCCATTCGCTGCAACCGGTGCATTCGTTGCACTACTTGCAACCGATACAGCTCTTGGTCTGCCAGCTCTAATTGGAATGCTGTTGCTAGTTGGAATTGTTGTTACTAACGCAATTGTTCTTATTGACCTCATCAACCAATACCGTAAGCAAGGTATGCCGCTTGAGGACTCAATCATGAACGGTGCTCGCCAGAGACTTCGTCCTATCCTGATGACAGCTCTAGCAACCATTGGTGCTCTAAGCCCACTGGTTCTAGGCATCACTGGTTCTGGTGGATTTATCTCCCAGCCTCTAGGTGTCGTTGTTATCGGTGGTCTGTTCTCATCGACCATCCTTACCCTGATCATCGTTCCAGTCCTATACAGACTGATCGAAGGTCGTAAGGAACGTAAAGAACTCAAGAAGGCAGCAAAGGCTAAGCCAGCGAAAGCTGTCAAAGCTCAGACTGCCTAAGCGCTAAGGCTAAACTTAACAAGGTCACCCATGTCGGTGGCCTTGTTTAGTTTGAGAGAATGATGAATCTACCTGAGTATCTAGTCTGGATTGACTGCGAGATGACTGGGCTAAACCCAGACACCGAGTGCCTAGTTGAGATCGCTGCAGTGATTACCGACACCGAGCTAAACGTGGTTGATGAAGGTATTGATCTAGTAATCAAGCCAAGACCTGGAACTGTTGAAGCAATGGGCGATTACGTCCGCAAGATGCACACTGACTCAGGCTTGATTAGAGAATTCGCTAATGGACTAGAACTTGCTGACGCCGAGGCTCAGGTCCTTGAATACATCAAGAAATACATCCCAACCCCTAAGACCTCTCCCCTAGCTGGTAACACCATTGGCACCGATCGCATGTTTATTTCTAAATACATGCCAGCCCTAGATTCCCATCTGCACTACAGAAACATCGATGTTTCAACCATCAAGGAACTGTCTAAGCTCTGGTATCCACGTGCATACTTCCAAGCCCCTAAGAAAGACGGCGGCCACAGAGCCCTAGCAGACATCCTTGAATCCATTGAGGAGCTCAAGTATTACCGAAGCACCGTATTCGTTGAGGCTCCAGGCCCTAGCACCGAAGAGGCTCAGGCTATCGCGGGCTCGATTAGAAATGATAAACTCTAGAAGTTGATTTCAGTTCGCTGAAAAACACATGGTGGGTATAGCTCAGCTGGTAGAGCGCCTGGTTGTGGTCCAGGATGTCGCGGGTTCAAGTCCCGTTACTCACCCCAAGTAAAAACCCGAGGTTTAGGCCTCGGGTTTTTTAGTTTAAAGACTTGCTGCTCGTTCGAGAACTAGTTCTCTCACTCTGGCAGCATCTGCCTGACCCTTCATCGCCTGCATTACTGCACCGATTACTGCACCAGCAGCTTGAACCTTACCTTCGCGAATCTTCTCAAGAACATCAGGTTGCTTCTTCAGTGCTTCATCGATAGCTGCAATAAGCGCACCATCGTCAGAAACAACTTCTAGACCTCTGTCCTTAACAATCTGCTCAGGGGAACCTTCACCAGAGAGAACTGCTGACAGCACTTCTCTAGCGATGCGGTCATTGATCTTGCCTGATTCAACCAAGGTGGCAAGTTCTGCAACCTGCTTAGGTGTGATGTTTAGTTCAGAAACATCTTTGTCTTCAGCATTTGCAATACGAGACAGTTCACCGGCATACCACTTACGTGCAGCCTGTGGCTTTGCTCCATTTGCAACGGTCTCTTCGATTTGATCCAAGAGACCTGCGTTTACAACATCTCTGAATTCCATCTCTGCAAAACCCCACTCGCCAGCTAAACGCTTACGTCTTGCTGCTGGGTTTTCTGGAAGTGCCGCTCTCAATCTCTCGATTAGATCAGTTGAAGGCTTAACTGGAACTAGATCTGGTTCAGGAAAGTATCGGTAGTCATCAGCATCGGACTTAGGTCTTCCAGAGCTGGTTGCACCCTTGTCTTCGTGCCAGTGACGGGTTTCCTGAATGATGGTTCCACCGCCGGAAAGGATGTGTGCTTGGCGTTGGATTTCGTATCTGACAGCACGTTCAATTGATCGAAGTGAGTTGACGTTCTTGGTCTCTGTTCTGGTGCCAAGTTTCTCTTGACCGTGCGGACGAAGAGAAACGTTAGCGTCACAGCGAACGTTTCCTCTTTCCATACGAGCATCTGAAACACCAAGAGCTTTAACAATCTCTCTGATTGAACGAACGTAAGCAGCAGCAAGTTCAGGAGCTTCTGCTCCTGAACCAAAGACTGGCTTAGTTACGATCTCAACCAGTGGCACACCAGCTCTGTTGTAATCAACGAGCGAGTATTCAGCACCCTGGATACGACCGGTTGCACCACCGATGTGAGTTAGCTTTCCGGCATCTTCTTCCATGTGTGCTCGTTCGATTAGGACGTTGTATTTGTTACCACTAGGAACTTCAACTTCAAGCGAACCTTCAAAAGCAATTGGTTCATCGTATTGCGAGGTCTGGAAGTTCTTAGCTAGATCTGGGTAGAAGTAGTTCTTTCTAGAGAATCTTCCAGTTGGTGCAATCTGGCAGCCAAGAGCAAGACCTATTGAGATAGATGACTCAATAGCCTTCCCATTAACCGCAGGAAGGGAACCAGGTAGACCTAGACAGATAGGACAGACGTTGGTGTTTGGTTCATCACCAAAGTCATTGCGGCAACCACAGAACATCTTGGTATTGGTGTTTAGCTCAACGTGGACCTCTAGACCAATAACTACCTCAAAAAGCTCTAGAGCCTTCTCATAATCCATCAAGTTTGCTTTAGCCATTAGTTCACCTTCAGTTCTGGTGCGAAGTCCATCATGCGCTTACCCCAAATGCCTTCGAGGATTCCCTCTAGAGCTGCACCAACTTCATACAATCTCGCATCTTCGTGTGCTGGAGCTAGGAACTGGATACCAACTGGGAGATTATCCTCATCAGCTAGACCAATAGGAACAGAGATACCTGGGATACCAGCAAGGTTGGCAGGAATGGTTGCAATGTCATTCAAATACATAGACAGTGGATCAGCCACCTTCTCGCCAAACTTGAATGCAGTGGTTGGAGCTGTTGGAGAAACGAGAACATCTGCCTTAGCAAATGCTGCGTCAAAATCACGCTGGATAAGAGTTCTAACCTTCTGTGCTGCACCGTAGAACTTATCGAATGAACCAGAAGATAGTGCGTAAGTTCCAAGAATGATTCTGCGCTTTACTTCAGGACCGAAACCTGCTTCACGGGTAGCGGCCATTACTCGTTCAATAGTTGGTGTTCCAACAGGTGCTACACGCATACCAAAACGAACAGAGTCAAACTTTGCCAGGTTGCTTGATGCCTCTGCAGGAAGGATTAGGTAGTAAGCATCGATTGCGTATTCAAAACTTGGGCAATCAACTTCAACAATCTCAGCACCTGCATCGGTAATCAGTTTCAGCGCTTCTGCAAAACGGTTACGAACACCCTGCTGGAATCCATCTCCAGAAAGCTGCTTAATAAGACCAACACGCTTTCCCTGAAGCGATCCTCGCTTAGCTGCTTCAACCATTGAACCTAGAGAACCAGGAAGTGAAGTGCTGTCGTGTGGGTCATGTCCTGCAATTGCATCTTGTAGATAGGCAGCATCTAGAACATTTCTAGCTACTGGACCAATCTGGTCAAGAGAAGATGCAAGAGCAATCAAACCGTATCTAGAGACAGCACCGTAGGTTGGTTTGATTCCAACGGTTCCGGTAACAGCCCCTGGGAAACGAATTGAACCACCGGTGTCAGAACCAATAGCAAGCGGTGACTGGAATGATGCCACAACAGAAGAAGAACCACCACCGGAACCACCAGGAATTCTTTCTAGATCCCAAGGGTTCTTGCTAGGTCCATATGCAGAGAACTCTGTTGATGAACCCATCGCAAATTCATCCAGGTTGGTCTTACCCAAAATTGGAAGCAACTGATTTCTAAGTTTGGTAACTACGGTTGCATCGTAAGGAGGAATCCACCCTTCAAGAATCTTCGAACCTGCAGTAGTAGGGGCATCGGTTGTTGTGAGGTTATCTTTCACAGCAATCGGGACACCGGCTAGATCTGGAAGCTTCTCTCCCGCTGCACGCTTGGCATCAACTTCTCTAGCTGTTGCCAAAGCGCTCTCGCCACTGATGTGTAGGAAGGAGTGGACAGCATCGCCAACCTTGGCAATCTGGTCTAGGTGAGCCTGTGTTACCTCAACTGAGGAAACCTCTCGCTTGGCGAGTAGGTCGACTAGATCTGAGGCGTTTAGCTTGATCAAATCTGACATGCTCTCTACTCCTCATCCAAGATGGCAGCCACGCGGAAACGGCCCTGACCAGAGTCTGGAGCTCCAGATAGGGCCTGCTCTTGGGTTAGTGAAGGCTCAACCACATCTGGTCTAAAGACGTTAGCCAATGGGATTGGGTGGCTGGTGGCAGGAGTGTTCCCGTCAATGGCCTGGGAGATCTTTGCTACTGAATCAACGATTACGCCTAGTTGCTCAGTAAAACGGGCAACTTCAGCGTCATCTAGGTCAATTCGGGACAAGCCAGCCAGATGGCGAACTAATTCGGGGGTAATTTCAGACACTTTTTCCTCAAACTCTTCTAACGAGTGTTGGTTCAAGTATATCGGGACTAACGCCCTAATCATTACTGGGCTAAACTTGTCTGGTTGCCCGAATCTAGGGCTAGAGAAGTTTTTGCAGGAGAAACCCAAATGGCTGAAGAAGAGACCTTCGACATCGTTATGCGTGGCTACGACCGCGCTCAGGTTGACCAGACTATTGAAGAGATGCGTGCCGAAAACGAGCACCTAAGCACATACAACGAAGGTGCCGCAGCTGAGATTGCAACCCTCAAGGCAGAAGTTGAGAGCCTGCGCGAGCAAGTCAAGAAGAGTGGCGCAACCGGCTACGCAGCACTAGGTGCACAATTCGAACAAACCCTTCGTCTTGCTGAAGAGCAAGCCAAGAAGATGATTGATGACGCTGGTCAGGACGCTCTTCGCATTCGTGAAGAAGCTAAGGGTGCAGCAGATCTGCTAACTAGAACCGCTAAGGACAAGGCAGACAGAATCATCCAAGAGGCTGAAATCAAGGTCGAGGAATCTAAGTTTGAAGTTGAGCGTAAAGCCAGCAGCCTAATGCAGGAAGCTGTTGCAAAAGAAGCGGAAGCTAGCGAGAAGATTCAAACAGCTGAGCGCGAAGCCGCTGCTCTAAAGTCTGACAGTGAAAGATATGCTGCTGAACTAAGAGCACAGGTTCACCGTGAGACTGAACAGGCTAGAGCACTAGCAACTGAACTTAGCCAGAGAATCACTCAGGCAAAGATTGATCTAGAAGCAGAAATCAAGGGTCGTCGCGACGAAGCAGAACAAGAAGCTCTTCGTATTTACCAGGCTGCGGTAGCACAGGCTCAGGCAATGACTGAAGAAGGCTCAAAGACTCTTGCCGATTCAACTGCTAAAGCCGGTGAATTGTTGTCAGAAGCAGAGCGTGTTTCTCGCGAAGCTAGAGACTTCCAGGATGACACTCGTGAAGAATCAAACAAGCGTGCTGCTGATCTAATCAACCAGTCTCGTAGAAGAGCAGAAGCTCTCTCTCGTAAGGCTCAAGGGTATGCAGATAACGCAATCAAGGATGCTCGCGAAAGACTAACTCGTTTGAGTGATGAAAGAGATCAGGTTACTGAGTTCTTAGCAACAATGGACAAGCTAATGTCGACTGAGAGCATGGTTAATTTCGACAACTCAGAGGTTGACGACTCAAACAAGTAGTTTCTGCGCAAACTCTTCTTCTGTTATTACAGGAACATTCAGAGACTCTGCTTTAGCTAGTTTTGAACCAGCATTCGCGCCTGCAACAACAAACGCTGTATTCTTCGAAACACTTGAAGCTGCCTTACCACCGTTAGAGATAATCAACTCTTCAATTTGTTCTCTGGTGTAGTTGGCAAGAGTTCCGGTAACGACGATGCTCAAACCTGAGAACACACCATCAGCGCTTTGGTTCTTACCCGGTCCCTCATGTCCTGGAATCTCTAGAAGCACTCCGGACTTACGCCAAGCCTCAACTAGGTTCTTGTGCCAGTCGACCTCAATCCAGTCCAGAAGAGATCTCGCAAGGATTGGCCCAACACCATCAACCTCGGAAAGCTCAGCCTCGGTTGCTCCAAAGATTCGATCTATTGAACCGAAGTGGCTTGCTAGTGATCTTGCTGCAACAGGTCCAACGTGCCTGATTGAGAAGGCAACGATGATTCTCCAAAGCGGCCTGGTTTTGGCTTCTTCAAGATTCTTTAGAAGTTTGATAGCAACTTCAGCAGGGACATCTTCGGTGTCCCCCTTCTTGCCCTTCTTCCTAAAGAAGTCAACAATCTTGGGTTCGCCATTCTCATCTAATTTTGGAAGACCTGTGTCTGGATCCAGCACCTTGACTCGAATAGGTAGCAGCTGTTCCATCGTCAAATCAAACAAGGTCGCTTCGGATTTGAGTGGTGTTGTTGCCGGGTCAACCGGTTGGGTAAGCGCAACAGCTGCGACATAACCGAGAGCTTCGATATCCAGCACTCCCCTAGAACCTATGTATGCAACACGTTCACGAAGCTGGGCTGGGCAGTGCTCTGAGTTCTGACACCTGAGGTCAACATCTCCTTCAGATGAAGGAGCAAGCTTTGCGCCACAGTCAGGGCAAGTAGACGGCATGACGAACTCTCGCTCTGCACCTGTTCGAAGTTCAACGACAGGACCAAGAATCTCTGGGATTACATCTCCAGCTTTTCTCAGCACCACAGTGTCGCCAATGAGAACACCTTTAGCCTTGACTACGTCTTGATTGTGAAGCGTTGCAAACTCAATTGTTGATCCAGCGACTTTTACCGGAGCAACCACTGCGTAAGGTGTTGCTCTTCCCGTCCTACCAACAGATACACGGATGTCTAACAACTTGGTGTTTACCTGCTCAGGTGGATACTTGTATGCAACTGCCCAGCGAGGTGCGCGAGCTGTGTATCCAAGGTCGCGCTGTTTCTGCAGCGAGTCAACTTTGACTACAACGCCATCAATTTCATGTTCGAGTTCATGACGTTTCGCTTGGAAGGAGTTGATGTATTCAACTACCTCTTTAACGCTTGAAACCACTTTGTATTTGTTTGAAGTTGGTAATCCCCAACTCTTCAGCAGTTCATACAATTCACTCTGGTTCTTAAGTGGTGCCTCGGGCCAGGCTCCAACACCATGCACCAGCATCTGCAAAGGTCTGCTCGCTGTGACACTCGAATCTTTTTGTCTAAGCGAACCACTCGCAGAGTTTCTAGGGTTAGCAAAAGGTGCTTTACCTTCTGCGACCAAACCCTCGTTTAGCTTTGCAAAGTCAGCAACACCAAAGAATATCTCTCCTCTAATTTCAACAACCTTAGGGTGGTCTTTACCTTTGAGTTGCTGTGGGATCTGCTTGATGGTTTTTACGTTGTTGGTGACATCTTCTCCAACGACTCCATCACCTCTAGTTGCAGCTGATACTAAATTGCCGTTTTCATATCTCAAGTTGATAGCTAGGCCATCAATCTTTAGTTCACACAGGAAGCTATCTGCTTCGACACGATTAGCCCAGGCAGTTAGTTCTTCTTCGTCAAACGCGTTATCCAAGCTCCACATACGGTCAAGGTGTTCAACAGGAGCAAAGGTCTCATTGGCATTACCACCGACAATTTGAGTTGGGCTATCTCCTGTAATGAACTCTGGATGCTTTGACTCAAGTAATTCAAGTTCCTGCATGAGAGCGTCATACTCGGCATCACTGATCAGGACAGTGTTCTCCTGGTAGTAGGCGCGACGATGCCTGTTGATTTCATCAACTAGGTAAGCGATACGCTCTGCGGGATTTTGGGGCACTGAACAAGCCTAAATAGTGCTACTGACCGACAGGGCCAGCACTCGCCGAACCTGTGGAAAAGGCATCAACTGCAGAGACTGTGCGATCAATTGTGGTCTGAGCTAGCACTCTCGTACCTAGATAAACAACTGCTGTCTGGCCAGGAGCAACTCCAAGGATTGGCTCTTCCAGTCTCATGACTAGGGCACCGTCAACTGCTGCCACCTTTGCTGGAACTTGCTCGCCGTGCGCTCTGACCTGCACATGTGCATCAAAGAACTCTTCGGCATTGTCCTTAGGCTTTCCACACCAGGTGAAACGATCGCCACTTAGCTCAACTACTGCCAAAGCCTGCTGAGGTCCAACAACTACCTTGTTGCTGTTCACATCAACAGCCAAAACATATCTAGGCTTACCGTCAGCTGCTGGTTTACCTAGTTGAAGACCCTTGCGTTGACCAACTGTGAAACCGTGAGCACCTTGGTGATTACCTAGGACATTGCCATCCATATCTACGATGTCACCGGCAGTGCTACCCAATCGTTCTGCTAGCCAGTCTTGAGTATCACCTTCAGGAATGAAGCAGATGTCGTACGAGTCAGGCTTAGCTGCAACTGATAATCCTCTAGCTGCTGCCTCTGCTCTGATCTCATCTTTACTTGCAGTATGACCAATAGGGAACATTGAATGCATTAGTTGATCTGCAGTTAGCACGCCTAATACGTAACTCTGGTCTTTGGCTAAAGCCATAGATCTGTGAAGCTCTAGGTTTCCTTCTTCATCAGTTAGAAGGCTTGCATAGTGACCTGTGCAAACAGCATCAAAGCCAAGAGCCAGTGCTTTTTCTAGGAGAGCAGCGAACTTGATTCGCTCATTACATCTCATGCAAGGGTTAGGTGTTCTACCTGACTGATACTCACTGATGAAATCATCAACTACTTCGGCTTTGAACTTCTCGCTGAAGTCCCAAACGTAGTAAGGGATACCAATTAGGTTTGCTGCTCGTTGAGCATCCATGCTGTCTTCAATGGTGCAGCAACCTCTAGAACCAGTTCTAAGAGTGCCAGGCATACGACTTAGAGCTAGGTGAACACCAACTACTTCGTGCCCTGCTTCAACAGCGCGTGCAGCAGCAACAGCACTGTCAACGCCACCACTCATTGCTGCTAATACCTTCATGCTCTAATTCTCACTCATTGTTAACTAAGACCGGCCTTAAGCGTGGCATCAATAGCTTTAGGAAGAGAAGTTAGAAGAGCTTCAATATCTGATTCAGTGCTCTCGTGACCCAGAGTTATTCTCAAACAACCCTTAGCCTCGTCTTCAGACCTACCCATAGCGATAAGAACATGAGATGGTCGGTTGACTCCAGCCTGACAGGCAGAACCAGTTGAGACTGAGATTCCATCTTGATCCAGCAGGAAGAGCAAAGAGTCCCCTGAACCTCCGGCAAGAGTGAAGTGAACAATGTTGGGAAGAGTGTCAGCCTTCTCAGCAGTGTGAACTAAAGCTGAGTTGATGGTCTTAGCCCTCTCAACCAGGTTGTTCTTTATGCCAGCAAGTCTTGCTCGTTCCTCATCAAGAGTTCTAACCGCAATCTCGGAAGCCATTGCAAAAGCCTTTGCAGCTGGTGCGTTCATGGTTCCTGATCTCATGCCACGCTCTTGACCGCCACCGTGAATGATGGAGACTAGCTTGGTTGCTCTAGAAACAATCAGTGCACCGATTCCAACCGGACCACCGAGCTTATGTGCTGAAATGCTCATCGCTGCCAACCCGGACTCTTTGAAACTGGTGGGTAGATGCCCAAAGGCTGCCACTGCATCTGAATGCACTGGAATACCAAAGGCGTTGGCGAGTGCAGTGATGGCATTGATGTCTGTTACGACGCCTGTTTCGTTGTTAGCCCACATCAAACTAATCAAAGCTACTTTGCTGTGGTTTTCTTCTAAATACTTTGCCAACCAAGCAAGATCTAGTTCTCCATCGAAACTAACTGGAACGAGTTGAACTTCTGCACCTTCGTGGGTTTCAAGCCATTCAATTGGGTCAATGACACCGTGGTGTTCTGTTCCAGCACTGATGACAACATTTCTGTTGGCATCTTCATCTCTTCTTTGCCAGTAGATACCTTTGATGGCTAGGTTGTCGCTCTCTGTTCCACCTGAAGTGAATAGAACTTCGCTGCGGTCACAGTCAAGAGATTTAGCAAGAGACTCACGGGCTTCTTCCAAGACCTGTCTAACCTGCTGACCTGAACTGTGAACCGAAGAAGGATTACCAATTAGCTTCAGTGTGTCGATGTAACACTCGAGCACCTCCGGTCTAATCGGAGTTGTTGCGGCGTTATCTAAATAAACTCTCACTTTAGAACATCTTTACTGCTAATAACTTACGAGCTGAGATAACACTTGGGTCATTCTTGCCGACAACTACGAATAGCTCAAGCAGGTGTTTCGAGATAGTTGCTCTCTCTTCTGCATTCGATTTATCAAACCAATCCAACAGCAGATTGAAAGCAGAATTCGCATCACCTATAGCTAGGAAGAAATCAGCTTTCCTGATTGCGGCAATGTGATTTTCAGGTTCAATACCTAGTTCTACTTCAACATCACCTTGGTAAGTTCTTTCAACCAAACGAACCTGAGCCAATCTTTCACTGAGCTGTTCATTGCCAGGGTTGGCTTGTAGCTCTGCTTCATAGATTTTCACAGCAGCGCTGAAATCACCAGTGTCCATTGCATCAAGAGCTGCCTGTTCAACTGCACTAAGTTTTGGTTCTTGAGGAGCGGCATCACCGATTGTTAGCTGACCATTAATACCTTGACTCCTGGCAACTTCAACCAACTTGTCCATAAATACAGCCAAGTCATCCTCGTCTTGATCACCTTGGAATAATGGCTTCGGTTCTCCAGCGAGAATCATCGCAACCGTTGCAGGCTCAAGAACGCCAAACGCTTCAGCCATTTTCTGTTGGGAAACAACATTGACTTTGGCTAAGAACCAGTGACCTTCAGCTGCTAGTACTAACCGGTCTAGTTTCTCCGCAAGAGAAACGCTTGACTCATCGGCTGGTGAATAAAAACAAACTACTACTGGAACCGCGCTAGAGAGTTCAATAATCTGGCGGATTACGCCTTCTTCTGCTTCAACGGAGAATCCTGGAACTCTCAGTGAGTTGGTGTTCTCCACCTTCACACCGCTCTGCTCAAGCTTCTCTTGAACCACCTTGTTGGCTAGCGCCGATAGGTCTACTGCTCCTCTAAATGCTGGATTCTGAGTGTTCATCGAAGTGCCTTTACGCTCAAGATTCCCTGCGAGGCACCAAGAAGTTTGATTCTCTGGTTTGATCCTGCAATAGGGACATAGAACAAAAGCATGTTTTCATATTTGATTCTCAAACCTGTTGCGCTACCTGGCGCATTGAGGAGAATCTTCTGCTCGGCTTGGGTCACAGATACAGCTGAACCTCTAACAGTTGGCTTGATGATTGATGTGTCAGTCATAGCAACTGCAACTAGACCACCAGATTTCAAAGTCAACATTCCTAAGATGTTTTTGTCTCCTAGTGCATGCTGGAATGTGATGGTAGCTTTTACCTTCTTCAGGTCTTCCTTCTGAGCATTCTGGTCTGCATTTCTGGCTTCAAAGAACTTGTCTGCTTTGAGGTCAAACTCCTTGGCAAATTTGCTTGATGTCCCCTTGTTCAAAACATTTCCATACTTATAAGGAAGTGAGTCCAACTTAGTTGCGAGAAATGCATTATCTGCTTGAACAGTTAGCGCACCGGTGTCTTGAGCTGCAACCTCAGGGAAAGTATTTCCTGGTAGTAGATCAATCAAGTACCAGAGTTTGTAGTTTTCTCTTGGTGTTTGCTGTTGCAGAACCATCAACTGTGGACCCTGAGTTGTCTCCTCAGATTTGGTAACCAACATGATTGTTCTCGGCTGCCAGGCTGTTTCTTCTTCAGGGAGCTGCATTGGTAGTGAAACCGTTACTGGGTTAGCGACGATGTCGGGTAATGCTTTGATTTTCTTACTCTTTGACTGAAGCAGATAACGAACTTTGCGGATTTCAAGAACTGAGCCAGCTGCTCGCTCAGCCAAAGCCTTTGAGTCTTTCTCAGTGTCTGCAGCCTTTACCTTCGTTGCTAGATCACCGACGATTCTTTGAAGTTGGCTATCTGTAACGACAACCCCAACTTTTTCAAACTGGGTCGCCACCTCTTCGGTTTCAATTGCTTGAGTATTAGCGCATCCATTTAGTAATGCAACAGTGAGTAATCCAACTGGCAGAATTGCAATCTTTGAACGAGTTCTTCCGCTTGCACGTCTTCCGCGCTTTGGAACATCGGCTCTGATTCTTCTTCGATACTTAGGACCTGTCGGAGCCTTAGGGATTCTTCTCCTAGGTCCGCGAAGCTTTCGGATGTTTCTAAAACCTAAGTAGTTCACAATAAGTGAGGCAAGCAAGAATGCTGCGCCTAGACCAAATAGAACTAACGGCCAGTTAATCGGCTGATCTGTCTTCCAGATGATGTTGATATTCTGCGGACCTCGATTGAAACCATCTCCAGCTAGGAGAACTCCAGTGTCTTCAAACATTGCAACTTTGGTTAGCAGAGAAGTTTTCACAACCAGCTGGTTGCGCCAAAGGTCGCTGTCAACTGGGCTTGCGTTGGTTCCCCCTGCTCTGATTGGAAGGGCGACCGGCTTCTGGTTTGCTGGGTTGACCCCAAGTCTTAGGAAGTTGGAGGTTCCAATCCAGTACTGGATGTCTTGCTCTCTGGCGTCTGCATAGAAGATGTTCTTGATTCCAGAAGCCTCAACTGAGACATCACCTTCAAATTTGGTCAAAGTCTCGTGTGGAATAAGGACGTAGGAGTCAGGAGATTCGATCTTGTATGTCAGGCGGCTCTCCGCTGCAGCCTCAAAAGGGCCCTTGATGGCTAAGCCAACAACAAAGGTGACCATGGAACTGATTAGGAGAACCGTGGCAATAACAAAACGCATTGGGCTCCATTCAGGCTAAACTTGGGGGGGTGCGGGGCAGCCCGTACTATTCTACCGAAGCCCTAGGAGAGCACCTTTGGCAGCCGACGAAACCGAGTTTCCTATCGCTGTGCGCGGATACGAGCGTGGAGCCGTAGACGACGCTATCAAGGACTATCGCAAAGAGCTATTGAACCTTACCGGGCTCAATAACCAGCTCTCTCTGGAGCTCCGAGAGGCCCAGAATCGCCTAATTGACCTTGATAAGCAGTTAGCCGAGAACACAGCCCCAAGCTATGCCGGAGTCGGTGCTAAAGCGGCCCAAATCCTCAGTACTGCCGAAGATCTGGGTAACCGAGTAATTGCAGACGCTGAGGCTGAGCGGGTAGCGATTCTGGCTGGTATCGAGACTGATATTGAACAGCGCCGAGCCGATGGCCAGGCTTACTACGACGAATTGGTGGCTGAAGCCCAGCGACGTGCAGACAGAATTATCAACTCTGCAAAGACTGACTACGACGAAACCATGGCTAAAGCCAACATCCAGGCTCAACGTCTAATCGATGAAGCCATGCGCGAAGCCGGAAGCATTAGAGGAGCTATCTCAACAGAGGTAGC
>Ga0209444_10000680_pt1 | contig 18849 bp, 15 predicted proteins | sample LauGreFaBDMM15DN_2_FD_188215 | JGI IMG/M metagenome (GOLD analysis project Ga0209444, IMG submission 188215) | Freshwater lake microbial communities from Lake Michigan, USA - Fa13.BD.MM15.DN (SPAdes) (version 2) | ecosystem: Environmental > Aquatic > Freshwater > Lake | place: Lake Michigan...
GGCTACTGTTTATTCCTCGTCTTCGAGGTCATCAGCCATGATGTCAATCTTGGCTCCGGTTAGCTTGCTGGCAAGTCTAGAGTTCTGGCCTTCCTTACCAATGGCAAGGGAAAGCTGATATTCAGGGACAAGTACGCGCACCTTAGGGTGTTCTCCCCTTACAGCCGCTCCATCATTGACGACGAATGACGCTGAAACCTTGGCTGGAGATAAGGCCTGAGCCACAAACTTAGCGATATCTTCCTCATAATCAACGATGTCGATCTTTTCATCGTTTAGCTCAGCTGTTACAGCTCTAACTCGCTGACCTAGTTCGCCAATGCAAGCCCCCTTGGCATTTAGCCCTGCAACTGATGTTCTCACTGCAATCTTGGTGCGGTGACCTGCTTCTCTAGCAACCTGGACGATTTCAACCTGACCACTAGCAATTTCAGGTACTTCTAGAGCAAAAAGCTTACGAACAAGGCTCGGGTGGGTTCTAGAAACGTTAATCTGGACCTGACCTCTGACGTTTTTATCAACCTTGGTGACATAAAAACGCATTCTCTTACCGTGAGAGTAGTCTTCGCCTGGTACTTGTTCTTCTGGTGGCATGATTGCTTCGGCATCGCCAAGCTTTACATAAACCATGTATGAACGAGGACCTTGCTGGATTTCACCAGCAACAATGTCTTCTACTTTGGCTTTGAACTCACCATAAAGACCTTCATCAGAGATGCCTCTGATTCGCTGAGCAATAACCTGTTTCGCAGCATTAGCTGCAATACGACCAAAGTTCTCTGGAGTCTTGTCTACCTCTGGGACCTTAGATCCATCAGGAAGGGTAACAATAAGTTCGCCTGCTTCATTGCGTTCCTCAGTGTCAGGAACCATGATGACGATTTTGCCTGTCTTCTGGTCTAGAACTGCACGAGCTGGATCTGAATTACCAACGCTCTTGTGATAGGCAGCTTCAACGGCGGCTTCAATAATTTCAACAAGTTCGTTGAAAGGAATTTCTCGATCTCTTTCAACAAGTCGAAGAGCACCTAAATCGATGTCCATGAAACGCCTCCTGGCCGCTAGTAAGTTATGCAAGCCACAAAGATTGGACTATGTGAGCTCGGCTACCGCCAATTCTACCTTGACAGAGCGTCGGTCGCCAGAGCGTCTATCCCAAAGATCTACTTCCCCGTTTTCAAGACCTCTACCCACAATGACTATTTGCGGGATTCCCAGTAGTTCAGCATCACTAAATTTCACGCCAGGACTTACCTTTAGGCGGTCATCGAGAATCACTGACTTGCCCTTCGCTTCAAGCTCTTTAGCCAACTTTGCAGCGGTTTCGTAAATTACATCGTCCTTACCAGCGGCAACAACATGAATATCCACAGGCGAAACAGCAGACGGCCAGATCAGACCCTTTTCATCGTTATTTGCCTCAGCAAGAACAGCAATGATTCGTGTAACACCAATTCCATAAGAACCCATGGTCACAGTGACTAACTTGCCGTTTTCATCTAGAACCTTGAGATCTAAAGCTTCAGCGTATTTTCTACCCAACTGGAATACGTGTCCGATTTCAATTCCTCGAGCTAATTCCAGTGGTCCACTGCCATCAGGAGCTGGATCTCCAGCACGAATTTCAGCTAAGTCAGCAACTCCATCAGACACGAAGTCTCGACCTGCTACCAAGTTGAAAGTGTGCTTGTCTTTTTCGTTAGAACCAGCAATCCAAGAAGTACCTGTAACGACTCTTGGGTCCAAGAGATATTTAATCTTTGACTCAGCTTTTTCACCTAGGAACTGTTTACCATTCTTGACTGGCCCAATGAAACCTTTAAACAGTTCTGGGTGTTTAGCAAAATCTTCATCATTAGCGGTTTCAACTTCGAACCCAGCAAAAGCAATTTCAGCTCGCTTCATTTCTAATTCGCGGTCACCTGGGATACCGACCACCACAAGAGATCTCTTGTGCTTAACATCGGTTAGTGCCAAGACAATGTGCTTCAAGGCAGATGAGGCTTCAATGTCTTTCTTCCCCAGAGAATCTTGAGCAAATGACACAACTGCATTGATAGAAGTTGCACCTGGTGTTGAGTGTGTTTCAGCTTGAGGTAACCCTTCAATGCTTAATGCTTCAGGAGCAGAGATAGTTACTGCTTCGACGTTGGCAGCATATCCGCCAGCTGATCTAACGAATGTGTCTTCTCCAATAGGAGAAGGTGACAGGAATTCTTCTGATGCTGACCCGCCCATAGCTCCAGCATCGGCACGCACAATTACATACTCAATACCTAAACGAGTAAAAATTCTCTCGTATGCATCTCTTTGGGCTTGGTATGAAGCAACAAGTCCTGCATCAGATACATCAAATGAATATGCGTCTTTCATTACAAATTCACGGCCACGTAATAGACCTGCTCGAGGTCTTGCTTCATCGCGATACTTATTTTGAATCTGGAAAAGAGTTAGTGGTAAATCTTTATAGCTTGAGTAAAGATCTTTCACAAGCAGCGTAAACATCTCTTCGTGGGTTGGAGCTAGAAGATAGTCAGCTTTCTTTCTATCCTGCAGGCGAAACAGATTGTCTCCATACTCAGTCCATCGACCAGTAACTTCAAATGGTTCACGCGGCAAAAGTGCAGGGAAGAAAACTTCTTGAGCACCAGCAGCAGCCATCTCTTCACGAACAATCTGCTCTACCTTGGCTTTCACGGCAAGGCCTAGAGGTAGCCAGGTGTAAATGCCCGGTGCTGCTCTTCTGATGTATCCAGCTCTAACGAGAAGCTTGTGGCTATCTACTTCAGCTTCAGCAGGATCTTCTCTTAGTGTTCGCAAGAATAATTGCGACATAGAAAGAATCATGAATTAATCTTTCTTCGCGACAACAACCTGAGGGCTGCCGACTAGGCTCGGGTCCATTTCGCCAGCTAGTCTGTTTGCCTCTTCAATGAGAGTTGCAACGATTTCACTCTCAGGGACAGTCTTGATAACTTCACCCTTAACAAAGATTTGACCTTTACCGTTTCCTGATGCAACACCAAGGTCTGCTTCACGCGCTTCGCCAGGACCATTAACGACACAACCCATAACAGCAACGCGAATTGGTACTGTCATGTGCTCAAGGCCTGCGGTTACATCTTCTGCAAGCTTGTAAACATCAACCTGTGCTCGACCACATGATGGGCAAGAAACGATCTCGAACTTACGTGGACGAAGGTTTAGAGCTTCAAGAATCTTTGACCCAACTTTTACTTCTTCAGCTGGTGGAGCTGAAAGTGAAACTCGGATAGTGTCTCCGATTCCCTTGCTCAATAGCGCTCCGAAAGCTACAGAAGATTTGATGGTTCCTTGGAATGCAGGACCAGCTTCAGTAACACCTAGGTGGAGTGGCCAGTCTCCTTGCTCAGCAAGTAGTTCATAAGCACGAACCATGACCACTGGGTCGTTGTGCTTCACAGAAATCTTGAAGTCGTGGAAGTCGTGCTCTTCAAATAGTGATGCTTCCCAAACAGCAGACTCAACTAGTGCTTCCGCGGTTGGCTTGCCATACTTCTGAAGAAGTCTTGGATCTAGAGAGCCAGCGTTGACACCGATACGAATTGATACGCCGGCATCTTTTGCAGCTTTGGCAATCTCGCCAACTTTGTCATCAAATTGACGAATATTTCCTGGGTTTACTCGCACAGCACCGCATCCTGCATCGATAGCTGCGAAAACATACTTTGGCTGGAAGTGAATATCTGCGATAACTGGAATCTGAGATTTCTTAGCAATGATTCTTAGGACATCTGCGTCTTCTTGGGTTGGACATGCAACACGGACGATGTCACATCCACTAGCTGTCAACTCAGCGATTTGTTGAAGAGTGCCGTTGATGTCAGTTGTCTGAGTTGTGGTCATTGATTGAATGGATACAGGTGAGTCACTACCCACACCGACACTTCCAACCTTGATCTGACGAGTCTTACGTCTTGGGGTCAAGACAGGTGGAGTATTTGGTAGACCTAAGTTTATTGCTGGCACTTAAAATCACTTCTTCCTGATGCCAAAACGACATCGACATGGCTTTAGTCTAAACCGCTCGGCTTGGATGTCCCTTGAACTTATAGGGAAAGCGGATTCAGGATGTCCCTGAGCACTAGAACTATGGTCAAAACAATTAGCAGGCTGGCCACAAAGTAAGCAATTGGCATCATCTGGCTAGTGTCAACCGGACGTACCCATTTCTTGCCTCGGACCCTGAATACCCCACGTTTGATTGACTCGTAAATAGCTCCGGCTATGTGCCCGCCATCTAAAGGAACTAGCGGAACCATGTTGAAGACAAACAGGGCAACGTTAAGGGACATCAATAGTCCCAGCTGCGAAAGCATCTTGTCTTCAAAGCTGATTGAGGCATCCGAAGCTATTTGCCCAGAGAACTGTCCTAGCCCAATGATCGAAATTGCACCATTTTCATTGCGTTCAGAGCCAGGTGCTATCTCGGTAAGAGCTGCTCCTGCTTGAAGTGGAAGTTGAATGATCATGGCCGCAGTATCAGACATCATCATTCCTACTTGACCAAGAGCAGAACCAACACTTTGAGGAACTCGTTCAACTTCTAAATAGACACCTAGGTAAGGTCGTGATTGTCCAGCTGATGTCAGCAAAGTTGGCTCAATAGTCAGACTTATCTGAACACCATTTCTATCAACGACAATTGGAACGCTCTTACCAACAGAAGCTTTAAGTTGCGATTCAACATCTGACCAATATTCAACAGGTTGACCAGCAAAGCTCAGAATCTTATCCCCTGGCAATAAACCTGCCTTGCTTGAAGGTGAAACAGGATTCGGATCAGCGCAGTCTTTATTTGTTTCGCTAGGAACACAAGATAAAACATCTTTTACTGTCGAAGTTCTTTCGTAGGCACCGAAACCAGCGAATAACACAACGGCAAGAACCGCAGCAATCACTAAGTTGGCAAATGGTCCACCAAACATAATGATGAGTTTCTTCCAAGGAGCTAACTCATAAAAAGTTTTTCCCTGATCTTCTTCGGCAATAACAATCTGCTCATTTGGTTGAGCACCATTTGTAAGTCTCTGCCACAAGTTCTTCTTTGCATTCGCTGCTTGGGAAGGTGGAAGCATCCCAACCATTTGAATGTAGCCACCGAGTGGAATCAGTTTGATTCCGTATTCTGTGTCTCCCCTTTTTCTTGAAAAAAGTGTTGGACCAAACCCGACCATGTACTTGGTTACTTTTACGCCGAACTTCTTCGCAGGCCACATGTGGCCGATCTCATGGAGGGCAATCGAAACTGCTAGACCTATAAGTAAGAAGACCCAGCCACTGATGTTGTTTATGAAATCCATTTGTCTAACCTAACTAAGCTGACCGACATTCAGTAATTAGTTTCTGTTGGCTATCAGTTGATTGGCAGTTTCTCTAGCCCACACTTCAGCTGCTAGAACTGATTCAAGTGTCATCTCTTGTTCAGGTTTGTGCGAGGCAACAACCTCTTCAATGATTTCTAGAATTTCTGGGAAAGATATTGCTTTGTCGTGGAAGGCATCAACTGCCTGCTCATTTGCAGCGTTGTAAACAGCAGGGTAAGTCAGACCAGCGGAGCCTACCTGTCTTGCAATCTTTACTGCCTTGAAAACATCTTCATCTAGAGGTTCAAAAGTCCAGGTGTGAGCCTTAGTGAAATCAACTGGAGGGCTTACATTTTCAATGCGCTCAGGCCAAGTCATACCTAATGCAATCGGTAGCTTCATGTCTGGCGGTGAGCATTGGGCAATGATCGAACCATCAACAAAGCTCACCATCGAGTGAACAACTGATTGTGGATGGACTGTTACTTCAATTTGTTCAAAAGGAACATTGAAGAGTAGATGAGCTTCAATAAGTTCTAGACCTTTGTTAACCATGGTGGCTGAGTTGGTTGTAACAACCCTTCCCATTGTCCAGGTTGGATGCTTCAAAGCTTGTTCAGGAGTTACCGCCTTGAGCTGCTCCGCAGTGAATCCTCTAAATGGACCACCCGATGCAGTCAAGATAAGTGTCGCCACTTCCTTAGCGTCTCCCGACAGCAAGCATTGAGCTAGTGCGGAGTGCTCTGAATCAACAGGAACGATCTGTCCTGGAGCAGCAGCTTCTGTTACTAATCTGCCACCAACAATTAGTGACTCTTTATTAGCCAGAGCTAAACGCTTGCCTGTTTTCAGAGTTGCCAATGTTGGAGCTAAACCAATAGATCCCGTTATTCCATTGATAACCACATCTGCATCAGTGTTTTCAACTAGAGCTGTCGCTTCATTAGCGCCAACAGCCACATTCTTTTGATTGACTGAGAACTTGCTAGCTTGAGCTGCTAGAAGTTCTTTATTTGAATTACCGGCAAGACCTACAACCTGAAACTTGTCAGGGTTAGCTTCAATAATCTCTAGGGCCTGGGTGCCAATAGATCCTGTGCTGCCTAGGATGATTATCTTCTTCATGTCTCAATCTTGCCATCATCCCCGTATTCCTTGCTGCTAGCTGCCAAGTTCTGTAATCGGTTTAGAAAAGTAAGGCCTTGAAGATAATGTTGACCTCACCTTCAGATTTTCGAAACACTTAGTTTGAAAGAAAGTGCAAGGTTCCCCCAAGGATAGAGCTTGATTATCTGTTGTTCTCAAAACTTTTTTATTTTTGGTGTGAAAAGGATTAGCCCACACAAAGCGGTGAATGTAAGCATAAAGACAGCAAAAAAGTCATTTATGTACCTAAGAAAATTGTCTGAATCTGTAAGGGCATTCACACAGGACCAGATTGTTGCGGCAAGTTGGAGCCACAGAACTACATAAGCAGCCTTAGAAGTGGTTATCCCTCTTCGAATCCTCGTGCTGAAAACAAGAGCAGCAACAGAGAGCCCGAAAAAAGGAATAAAGAGTGCAAAAAGTATGATTCCCATGGCCCTAATTTTAGTGTCTTTGTTCCTATTTGGGGCATTTATATTCACTTAGAAACAGTGGGGGCTGTGTTTGCGGGACTGCGAGAAAACTCTTAAGTAGTGGCTTTTGCAAGGGAAAAGATGCCTAGATACATAGCCTCTTCTAATGAGGGGCTTCTAGCAAGATAAATCTGCGAGGCGTAGAATTAGTACATGACGATTGAACAGAAAAGACTGCTAGTTACTTCCATTCCAGGCCCTAAATCTCAGGCCCTTCATGCACATCGTTTAGAGCACGTTGGCCATGGGGTTGGAACCTCACTACCTGCATACATTGATTCAGCTCACGGAGCGATCCTTGTTGACGTAGATGGCAACCAGTACATCGATATGGGTTCAGGTATTGGTGTTACAACAATCGGACACACAAACCCAGGTGTAGTTGCAGCTGTATCCGAGCAGGTAGCAAAGCTAACTCACACTCTTTTCACTGTCACCCCATACATGCCTTACGTTCAGGTTTGTGAAATCCTAAACCGCCACATGCCTGGAAATTTCGTCAAGCGTTCAGCTTTGTTCAACTCAGGAGCAGAAGCAGTTGAAAACGCAATCAAGTTGGCTAGAAAATTCACCAAGCGCAATGAAATTGCTGTATTCGATCACGCCTACCACGGTAGAACCAACCTAACAATGGCGATGAACTTCAAGAACATGCCTTATGCGGATGGCTTCGGTCCTTTTGCTGGAAGCGTTACACACGTTCCAATGTCTTACCCGTTCCATGACCCTAAAGGAATGACTGGAGAAGAAGCGGCAACTCGAGCAATCAACTACATGGAGAAGAGAGTTGGAGCTAACAACCTAGCTGCTGTAGTCATTGAACCTATTCAAGGTGAAGGTGGCTTTATTGTTCCAGCCCCTGGCTTCCTAAAGACCCTAAGTGCTTGGACCCATGCCAATGGAATCGTTCTAGTAGCAGATGAAGTACAGGCTGGTATTGCTAGAACTGGTCAGTGGTTTGCATCAGAGCACGAAGAAGGATTTGAACCTGATCTAATGACAGTTGCTAAGGGTATTGCCGGTGGTATGCCTATCTCAGCAGTTGTTGGTAGAGCAGAAATCATGGACTCATCTCACCCAGGTGGAATTGGTGGAACCTTCGGTGGTAACCCGGTTGCGGCTGCGGCTGCTATCTCAGTTCTGAAGCAGATTGAAGATGGTGGAGTTCTTGAAAAGGCTAAGCACATCGAGACAGTCATGATGGCTCGCCTAGAACTTATGAAAGCTAAGTACCCAGTCATCGGTGAGATCCGTGGACGTGGAGCCATGATTGCAATCGAATTGGTGCAACCAGGTACCCGCACACCAAACTCTGCAGCGGTAGATGCAGTAGTCAAGCACTCACACCTAAACGGTGTAGTTATATTGAATGCTGGAACCTACGGAAACGTAATCCGCTTCCTGCCTTCACTTGCAATCAGCGATGAGCTTATTCACGACGCTCTAGATGTTGTTGAAGACGGACTCGCAAAACTCTAAAAACCAGAGGACAAAACCCAATGCACTCATATGCAGATAGAGAAAAACTAGCCAAACTATTTGCAGATGAGGTAGCCCTCTTCACAGCAAAGCACCCTGAATCAGCAAAGCTTCATGAAAGTGCGAAGAACGCCCTCATGGGCGGTGTTCCAATGTCATGGATGTCAAAGTGGCCTGGTCCTCACCCTGTGTACGTAACTAAAGCCAAGGGCTCTAGATTTACAGATGCTGACGGCATTGAATACGTTGATTTCTGCCTCGGCGATACCGGTGCAATGGTTGGCCACTCCCCTGACGCTTCAGTAAAAGCTATCTCAGAGCAACTTGCAAAGGGTATTACCCTGATGCTTCCAACAGCTGATGCAGCTGTAGCGGCTCAAACACTTTCAGATCGTTTTGGAATGGCTAAGTGGCAGTTCACGCTTACAGCCACTGATGCCAACCGACACATCTTGAGATATGCAAGGCACATCTCCGGTAGACACAAGGTTGTTGTTCACGACTACTGCTACCACGGAACTGTTGATGAAACCTTTGCTGTTCTCGATGACAATGGCAACACAGTTAGCCGAGAGAACAACATCGGCCCTCAGGTTGATCCAAGCGAAACAACTATCGTTGTTCCATTCAATGACTTGGAAGCTGCTGAAGCAGCATTCGCAACTGGAGAAGTTGCAGCCATGCTTATCGAGCCAGCGATGACCAACATTGGAATTGTTCTGCCAGAACCTGGTTATCTTGAAGGACTGCGAGAGCTTTGCACACGCTATGAAGTAATTCTCATCATCGATGAGACACACACTCTTAGCGAAGGCCCAGGAGGAATGACTGCTCGCAGGAACCTCCAGCCAGATGCTGTCGTTTTGGGTAAGACAATCGGTGCAGGTATTCCTGCAGGTGCGTTTGGTATGACTGCAGAACTAACCGCAAGAATTCAGAAGAGCCTTCACCTAGAACATATTGACGTCGGTGGTGTTGGTGGAACTCTTGCTGGAAATGCTCTTTCCATGGCTGCTATCGCAGCAACTCTTACCAAAGTGCTAACTCCTGAAGCATTCGTATCTATGGAAGCCCTGTGCGATGTTTGGACTAAGAACGTCCAAGACTTGATTACTAAGTATGGAGCTCCTTGGCAAGTTAGCCAGTTGGGCTGTAGAGCTGAATACTCATTCAGATCGGAAGCTCCTAAGAACGGTAGAGAAGCAGCAGATGCAGATGACTTTGAATTACAGCAGTATCTTCACATTCACGCTTTGAACCGTGGAATCTTGATGACACCATTCCACAACATGGCTTTGATGTCACCAGCTCACACAAATGAAGATGTTGAAAGACACAGAGCTCACTTCGAAGAAGCTCTTATTTCCCTGTTTGCTTAGTGCTTCTTTAGCAAGCTACGGCGTTTACGTTCGCCGTTGATCTGAGTAGCCAGTACTAGCAAGATTGCTGCAATGAACACTGCGCTACCAATCACGTTTGCCTCAGCAGGAACGCCTCTAGCTGCTGCTGTGAAGACATAGCGAGGGAATGTCATGTCAGCACCTGCGTTGAAGTTGGTGATGATGAAGTCATCGAAGCTAAGAGCAAATGACAGAAGTGCTGCAGCTGCTATACCTGGAAGCAATAGTGGGAAAGTAATCTTCCAGAACACCTGTCTTGGGTTTGCGTAAAGATCTTTACCTGCTTCTTCAAGCACAGGATCCAAGCTTGCAACTCTTGCCTTTACTGTCACAACAACAAATGAAAGACAGAAGACAATGTGTCCAAGGATGATAGTTCCGATACCCTTCTGAACTCCAAGGCTAAAGAACTGAGAAGCAAGACCTGCACCAAGAACAACTTCAGGAGTTGCCATAGGTAAGAACAATAGAAGGTTTGTTGATCTGCGGAACTTGAAACGGTAACGAACCAAAGCAATCGCAATCATTGTTCCAAGAGCTGTGGCAACAATAGTTGAAACAACACCGATTAGAACTGAGTTACCAAAAGCTTCACAAACACCTTCACGGTCACATACGTTAGTCCACTTATCTAAAGTGAATCCACGCCAAATCAGGTTGGTCTTTAGTGAGTCATTAAAAGAGAAGACGAAGGTGTAGCCAATAGGTATCAAAAGATAGATAAAAGCAAGAACTGCATACAAAGGAAAAGCGTATTTACCCAAACTAAATTTCATTAGAGCAAATCCTCCGTTCCAGACTTCTTCACATAGCCTGCAACAAGAATAAGAATCGCACCCATCAAAAGAACAGAAAGCGCCGAGGCTGCCGGATAGTCATTGCTAATGAGGTAATTCGATTCGATGACATTTCCTATCATGGCCGTTGAACTCGACCCTAGGAAATCACCAGAAGCATTGATATAGTCACCGGCAATTGGAATAAAGGTAAGTAATGTTCCTGAGATGATTCCAGGCATTGAAAGAGGAATAGTTACTTTTCTAAACACTCTTGAAGGAGATGCGTATAGATCAGAACCAGCTTCTAGATAGCGAGTGTCTAGTCTCTCTAGAGATGTATAGAGAGGAAGAGTCATGAATGGAATGAAGTTATAGGTAAGACCAAAGATCACCATGAATGGAGTTCCAACAACATACTGATCTGACTCAAGAAGCCCAAGCTGCTGAAGGGTTGTCACAACCCATGACTCGTTTGAGAAAATCTGCTTCCAAGCAAGTGTTCTAAGTAAGAACGAAATAAAGAATGGTGCAATAACCAAAGTAAGCATTAGCTTCTGTAGCAATGGGTAAGGACGAGCCTTCACACCAATGAAATAAGCAAGCGGATATGAAATAACCAAAGCCAGAATCGTTGCTGCTAATGCGTAGAGGAAAGAGCGCATCATTTGTGGGAAATAATCTGAGATAACTACAAAGTAGTTGTTGATTTCAAACGCTGCTACATAATCTCCAATGAAGCCGTCTGGATCTGGTGCCTGCAGAGAAACCATAATCAGAGCAATAAGAGGTGTAAGGAAGAAAACTCCCAGATAAGCAAGCCCGGGTGCGAGTAGCGCGATCGCTACCTTGCCCGATTTTGTAGGTTTAGAAAAACCTTTTGGCTTACTAGAACTGAAAGCTGCGAAGGCCATCTTCGCTAGACCACTTTGCCTGTGTCAGGTAGATCAGACAATCCAAATGAATGCTCGACTGACCAAGAAATCCATACTTTTTCACCAAGTTCAGTAACAGGTGACTTACCGACGTTTTGAGCAAACACAGTTAGGTTTCCAAGACCTGGAACTTGAATCAAGTACTGGTTGCTAACACCGGTAAATCTGATGTCAATAATTTCACCAGGACCGATGATGTTAGTTGAGGAGCTAGCAGTTGGCTTCTTAGAAGTGAAGGTAGCCTTCTCAGGTCTAAATCCAATTGCGATCTTGCCTTTGTGCTTTTCAGCTCTAGCCTTTGGAACAGAAATCTTGTTTCCTGCAACCTCAATGCTGACTGAGTTAGCTGAACTTGATTCGACTTCACCAACCAAAAGGTTTGATTGACCAAGGAACTTAGATACGAATACAGTCTTTGGTCTGTCATAAAGAGCTTCTGGAGCACCCATCTGTTCAATGCGACCCTTGTTCATAACAGCAACAGTGTCTGCCATGTCCATAGCTTCTTCTTGGTCGTGAGTTACGTGCAAGAACGTAAGACCAACTTCAATCTGGATAGCTTTGAGCTCAATCTGCATCTCGCGACGCAGTTTCAGATCAAGTGCACCAAGAGGCTCATCCAATAGAAGAAGTGAAGGTCTGTTTACCAAAGCTCTAGCTAGAGCAACACGTTGCTGCTGTCCACCAGATAGTTGCTGTGGCTTACGATCTGCTAGGTGAGCTAACTGCACCAGGTTCAGTGCTTCTTTAGCTTTTACTAGCGGCTCGTCAATCTTTCTCTGACGCAAACCGAATGCAACGTTCTCCAACACATTCATGTGTGGGAAAAGAGCATAGGACTGAAACACGGTGTTGACTGGACGCTCGTGAGGCTTAGTCTCTGTTACATCCTCGCCACCGATAAAGATGTTTCCGGATGTTGGAGTCTCTAGGCCAGCAACCAATCTAAGAGTTGTAGTTTTACCGCAACCTGAAGGGCCCAGCAGGGCGAAGAACTCCCCTGCTGGGACGTGTAGGTCAAGCTCTTCAATTGCAGTGAAACCAGGGAACTCTTTGCGAATCTTCTTAAGCTCTAAGTCAGCTCCGCGGGCAATAAACTCCTTTGCCACTACGCGCCTAGTTTGATTTGTTGGAATGCCTTAGTGAATGCTTGTTCTTCTTTACCATCAAGAGCTCTGAAGCCCTGAGTCAAAGACAAGAACTCTTCGCTTGGGAAGATTAACTGGTTATCAGCAAGAGCTGGATCAAGCTTGATAGCTTCTTCCTTCGCACCAAGAACTGGAGTGATGTAGTTCACGTATGCTGCCAACACTGCTGCGTTGTATGGGTCGTAGTAGAAGTTCATTAGCTTCTCAGCGTTCTTCTTGTGAGTAGCTCCCATAGGAATTACGAAACAGTCAGCTGAGATAGTTCCACCTGATTCAGGAAGAACGAAACCAAAGCGGTCATAGCCTGCTTCTGCGTTCAACTGAATGATGTCACCTGACCAAGCGATAGCTGCGATGGTGTCTCCGTTTACTAGATCATCCTTGTAGCTGTTTCCCTTGATACGAGCAATCTGGCCTTCGGTTACCTTCTGGCCAATAACTTCAATTGCAGTCATGAATGCATCTTCAGTCAAGCTGCTTGCATCACCGATCTTTACGCCCTGGTCCATCAGAACAATTCCGACGGTGTCGCGCATTTCACTTAGAACACCAATGCGTCCCTTAAGGGCTGGGTTCCATAGATCTGCTAGAACCGCAGGAGCTTCTTGACCTGTTGCATCCTTGTAAGCCTGCTTGTCGAAAGCAAAACCAGCAAGAATACCCTGGTAAGGAAGTGACATTGTTCGCTGTGGGTCATATGACTCACCTAGGTAAGCAGGCTGAAGATTCTTCTTGTTTGGAAGATTTGCATCATCAAAAGTCTGAACTGTTCCCTGGTTAATCCAACGAGCAGCCATCCAAGAAGTTGGGCAAGTAATGTCCGCACCAATGTCTTGACCTAGTGCTAGCTGGTCCTTGACTTTTCCGTAGTAAGAGTCGTTGTCATCAAAGTCTTCACGGTAGGTAACTGTAATTCCAGTTTCGCTCTTGAACTTTTCAAGTGTTGGGTAGTTTCCATCGTCATCGATGTCTACATAAAGTGACCAGTTGCTCCAAATAAGAGTTGGGTCTGAATCACTGACATCGGTAGCTGGAGTTAGCTTTGGCTTGTCTGATGGAGCACAAGCTGCAAGTAGAGCTGCTGCTGAAGTTGCAACTGCACCACCTAGAACTGCTCGACGTGTGACTTTATGGGCTAAAGCTGCTTTAACCATTTCGCGTAGTTGTGGATCTTCTGGAAGGTTTTGGTTCATAACCTTTTGCTCCTTATATACAAGGGCCGTCAGACGGCCGAGATTGGGCACCGACTGCGCGAAAGAACGCATTGCTTAAAATAATGCCATACCCCACAAGATTTGAGGGCAAAAAGGGCAAATCCGTGAAACTCATTTACAGCCCCTTTCCTACCCAATTGGGCTCAAACAAAGGCTAAAGAATTGGGGTATTCTTGATTTTGGTTGGAGCAAGGTAGCTCCCACCCAGAGGAGAATCATGAAGATCGCTGTCCCTGCAGAGATCAAGAACAACGAATTCCGCGTAGCAATAACCCCAGCGGGAGTCCACGAACTCGTAGCATCAGGCCACGAGGTTTACATTCAAAAAGGTGCCGGCGAAGGCTCAAGCATCTCAGATGAAGACTATTCAGCAGCCGGAGCACAGATCCTCCCTGATGCCGCCACCACTTGGAACACCGGAGACATGATTCTCAAGGTGAAGGAACCTATTGCTAGCGAATATGGCTACCTTCGTCCTGGTCTCGTCCTATTTACCTACCTTCACCTAGCAGCAGATCTAGAACTGACCAAAGAGCTGGTTGCCAAAAAGGTAACCTCCATTGCCTACGAGACTGTCCAGACTCAAAACAGACAGCTACCTCTTCTTGCTCCTATGAGCGAGGTTGCTGGACGTCTTTCTGCACTAGTCGGAGCCCAAACTCTATTTGCTCAAAACGGTGGACATGGAATTCTTCTAGGTGGTGTGCCTGGAACTAGATCTGCCAAGGTAGTTGTTCTTGGTGGCGGTGTTGCTGGAACTAATGCGATTGCCATGGCTGTAGGCCTAGGCGCTGAAGTTACAGTTCTAGATACAAACATCAATCGCCTTAGAGAGCTTGATGCCCTTTATGCAGGACGCTTAAACACTCTTGCAAGCAACAGCTTCGAAATTGAACGAGCAGTAACTCAAGCAGATTTGGTAATTGGTTCTGTGTTGATTCCTGGAGCAAAAGCTCCAAAGCTTGTAACCAATGCACTTGTAAAGAAGATGAAGCCAGGATCTGTTCTAGTTGATATTGCTATTGACCAGGGTGGATGTTTTGAAGATTCCAGACCAACTACTCACGCTGAACCTACATTCAAAGTTCACCAATCAGTTTTCTACTGTGTAGCTAACATGCCTGGTGCTGTTGCTCACACTTCAACCTATGCTCTAACTAACGCAACCTTGAGCTATGCGAAAGCTATTGCTAACAAGGGCTGGTTAGAAGCGTGCAAGCAGGATAACGCTCTAGCACTCGGTCTAAGCACTCATGATGGAGCTCTAGTTAGCCAGCCTGTAGCTGAGGCTCACGGACTTGCATTTGTTGATTCAGCGAAGGTTCTGGCATAGCCAACTGAATCGAAAGATTCTTGAACCATCCCCTGCCCGCAGGAAGCTTTTCATTCCATTGATTCTTAGGTAAACCTGCTGCAAGGTGTTGATCTAGGTTTCCTTGTCTCAAATAGATGAGATTTTCAAATCTGCGTTGAAGCGAGAGCGGCATCAGGAATGAACTCGACATTGCGCAAATAATCTGCCTCCCACTTTGAAAAGCTTCTTCAAGCTCTTGAATAGTTGGACAATCCAAAACAACTGCGTCGGAATTAGTGCGTGCAGATTCACAAAAAGCACTCTTTCCCGAGCCGTTTGCTCCAACTACCAAAAGTGAAGTTCCATTCAACTCAGCGAAACTAAAGTTTTCAAAGCGCTGTTGAATAGGAATATCAAACACTCCCAACAGGGCGTCTTTAGAAATGATTTTCAGAGGAAGTCCATTTGTCCAACCATCCACAAGATCGGGAAACAACTTTGATTCGCCTAAATTGGGGATTGATTTAGAGATTGGAAAGTCAAAGCTCATCGTGCTGCTCCCCCAAATTGCAATAGCTCTTGATGAGTTAGAGACTCCAGCTCTTACTCCTGGTAGTAGAGAAATTAGATCACCTGGATCCATCGCACCCAAAGCAAATCTCATACTCAAGTTAGTTATAAGTGCCCTTGGAATTCCAGAAAGCGATTGGCTAGTGGCAATCAAATGAACGCCAAGTGACCTGCCTCTAGCTGCGATGGCATCCAGAGTCCCAATAGCTAAAGGGTGTGAAGTGATTATGGCTGGCAGTTCATCTGCAAGGACAATCATTCTTGCTAAATCAGGATACGCATCTATAGAAGACACTCCTGCTTGAGCCAGAAGCCTTTCACGCCTCTTCAGTTCTCCTGAAAGATATAGCCAGAACCGCTCATGCCTGCCTTCATCTAGGTCGGTCACTAATGTAAGCGAAGCAGGATGGTCGTTTAGCCCTCTAAGTGCAGCTCCGCCTTTGAAGTCCGCTAACACTAACTGGAGCTGACCCTTGCGAACACCAACCAACATTGAAGAGGTAATGAGTTTCATGAACTCACTTTTACCTGAGCCTGTTGAGCCAACAATGAGAGCATGGGGTCCATCTTTGACTAAGTCGAACTCAAGGTTGTTACCTTCTGCAACACCCGCCCAGAAAGGCAGTTGACCAACACGATTGGACCTGTAGAAAGAAGCCTCTAGCTCCTGAGTTCGATTACGAACTTCTCGTTCTGCAGCAAGTTTGCTGAAGTGTTCAAAGAAGATATCGCTGTATTGGTCTTTGAATAGCCAGCCTGATTTAGGAAGTACTTTGTCACCGATTGCCAAAGCATTAGGGGTAACCCAGAGAGGCTGATCGCTGAAGTCCACATCTGGCTCTTTGCGCTTCTTACGCATCAAAGCCATGGTCAATCCAGCAGATAAAACGCTCACGAAAGTAAATAGAGCAAACTGCCACATGCCAGTTACCAATGCCATGACTACACCAAGCAGTAGTCCAGGGATTAGGGCAAACCAGCGCATGATTAGATGGTGCCCTAATCACAGGGTAAAACTAATGCCCGTTATCTTTATGTGGATAACGGGCAGTTAGTTCTTTAGTTAGAAACTAGTCTCCGATGTAGCTCATGACGTGCTTGATGCGGGTGTAGTCCTCAAAGCCATACATTGAAAGATCTTTTCCATAACCTGAGTGACGGAAACCACCGTGAGGCATTTCTGCAGCTAGTGGAATGTGGGTGTTGATCCATACACAACCAAAGTTCAAGCCCTTGGCGAAACGCATTGCTCTGGTGTGGTTGCTGGTCCATACAGATGAAGCCAAACCATACTTCACATCGTTTGCCCAACGCATGGCTTCTGCATCGTCCTTGAAAGATTGGACTGTAACTACAGGGCCAAAGATTTCACGCTGAATGTGCTCATCGGTCTGCTTCAGTCCAGTTAGAACGGTTGCTTCGTGGAAGTATCCCTTTCCTGAAATAGCCTTTCCACCGATAGCAATAGACGCGTGATCTGGCAGGCGGTCAATAAAGCCTGTTACCTGAGCCAGTTGATTGACATTGTTGACTGGACCAAACAATATGTCATCTCTGCTTGGGTCTCCAGTTATTGCGTTTGCTTTTACTTCTTCAGTAAGCAAAGCGACAAACTCATCGTGAACACTCTCGTGAACCAAGATACGAGTTGCAGCGGTACAGTCTTGTCCTGCGTTGAAGAAACCAGCAACAACAATCTGAGCTGCTGCTTTCTTTAGATCTGCATCTGCAAAAACAATTACAGGTGCTTTTCCACCAAGTTCAAGGTGCACTCTCTTTAGATCAAGCGCTGCACTCTTAGCAACTTCCATACCAGCTCTAACAGAACCAGTAATGGAAACCATCTGTGGAATTTCGTGTTCAATCATTGCTCTACCGGTATCGCGGTTTCCTGTGACAACGTTGAACACACCTGCAGGGAGGAACTCACTAGCAATTTCTGCCAGTAACAATGTTGAAGCAGGCGTTGTATCAGATGGTTTAAGAACGATGGTGTTTCCAGCAGCAATTGCTGGAGCAAACTTCCAAGTTGCCATGTTCAGTGGATAGTTCCATGGGGTTACTTGTCCGATTACACCAATAGGTTCTCTACGAATTGACGAGGTGTGGTCTTTGGCATACTCAGCGGTAGCTCTACCTTCGAGATTTCTTGCAGCACCTGCAAAGAATCTAATCTGATCAACTGAGACCATAACTTCATACTCAACAAGTGTGCTTCGTGGTTTACCAGTGTTTCTAGATTCAACATCTGCCATCTCTTCAGCTCTTGCCTCTAGCGCATCAGCGATTCTGAATAGGGCAAGTTGACGCTCACTAGGAGTTGTCTGACTCCAGGTCTCGAATGCCTTGTCAGCTGCCTTATAAGCAGTGTCAACATCACTCTCGCTAGATACTGGGGAGGTTGCATAAACCTCACCATTAGCAGGGTTGACGATGTCTAGGGTTTCACCTGACTTGGATGCCACATGGCTTCCATTGATGAAGTTCTTTAGTTCCTGGGCCATTTGAAAACTCTCCTTCGAGCCTTATAAAAAGGATAAAAAATCGGTATTTCTGTTGAATAAAGACTAATACAGCCCTGTGTTTAGGTACCAATCCGAAGGTGAAAAAGCCAAAATGATACGGAATCTATACCAAATTGGTAAATTTAGTGCGATTTCTGAAGTGAAATGGCCAAATGTGTGCCAAAATCGCAGTATGGCTAGAACAGAGCGGGCAAAGGCGTCGGTTCTCGATGACATCTCAAAAGAGATCATCGAGCAACTCCAGATTGACGGCCGTAAGCCATACAGCGAGATTGCTAAGGCTGTGGGCCTGAGTGAAGCAGCTGTTCGCCAGAGAATGCAGAAGCTTCATGACACAGGCGTGATGCAGGTAGTGGCTGTAACTGACCCTCTTCAGCTTGGTTTCTATCGCCAGGCAATGATTGGTATTCGTTGCACAGGGGACATGACAGAACTAGCAAACAAGCTCTCTGCAATGCCTGAAGCAGACTATGTGGTTATGACCGCAGGATCTTTTGACATCTTGGTTGAAGTCGTAGTGGAAAACGATCAAGACCTAATCGAT
>Ga0209444_10000683_pt1 | contig 18837 bp, 16 predicted proteins | sample LauGreFaBDMM15DN_2_FD_188215 | JGI IMG/M metagenome (GOLD analysis project Ga0209444, IMG submission 188215) | Freshwater lake microbial communities from Lake Michigan, USA - Fa13.BD.MM15.DN (SPAdes) (version 2) | ecosystem: Environmental > Aquatic > Freshwater > Lake | place: Lake Michigan...
GAAACTGAATGAAGCGGGTCGAGAATGCAGAGTTATCTCGTTAACGTCCTCTGCAAACTATAGGTGCCAAATCAAACCGCACCGACTTCGCCCTAGCTGCATAAGCTAGCCTCGAGGTCCGTCAGCCTAAATCTGATTTCGTTTTAGGTCCTGGCGTCATTTAGAAATCTTGCTGGGTAGCTACGCCTTAGGGCTACTTGGGACTTTTACTCAGGCTGGGCTCGTCGGTTAGGTCGCTTCAAGCTTTGACCGGAGTCGAGTAAAACAGCATTGAAGATACACCCGTAGAAGAGTCAGAATCCAAATATCGGACGGGGGTTCAATTCCCCCCATCTCCACCATGTTCAATAAAGCCCAGGGATTTCCTTGGGCTTTATTGCATTGCTAAAGGCAATGAGCCCGTGTTTTCAAGTAAATTAACACCCAGAGCTTCATTTATCGAACTGGAAGTAAGCAAGATCTGACCATGGAACAATTCACTAGCAATTGCCTGAGCTTGGCACTCGAGCTTCCGATCGGAGACTTGCATGTCTAAGCCAGTTATAGCCGTAGTCGTACCTTCTTATAAGGTGACTTCTCACGTTGTGGAGACTCTTTCAGAAATCGGCAAGGAAGTCTCATACATTTTCGTGGTTGACGACGCTTGTCCGGATGGTTCTGGAAAACTGGTCCAAGAAAAAGTCTCTGACTCACGCGTAAAAGTAATCTTCCACGAGGAAAACCTCGGAGTGGGCGGGGCCATGATTACTGGATATAAAGCTGCCTTGGAAACCGATGCTGACATCATTGTCAAACTCGATGGCGATGGACAAATGGACCCGGCGCTGATTAGTGAGCTAATTGCTCCCATAGTTAATGGTCGCGCTGACTACACCAAAGGAGATCGGCTCGACAGTCTCACTGGATTGAGCCAAATGCCCAGCATTCGTCTGTTTGGAAACGCTGGACTTTCATTACTAACAAAAATTTCGACCGGCTACTGGAACATTACTGATCCGACAAATGGATACACCGCAATCCACAGGGATGTTCTAAAGGTGCTTCCGTTGGAGATGCTCAGCAAGCGCTTCTTCTTTGAATCAGACATGCTATTTCGATTGAGTCTTTACAGGGCTGTTGTTTGGGATGTGCCGATGCAAGCCCGCTATGGAACCGAGAAGAGCAATTTGAGCATCATTAAGACGCTCTGGGAGTTTCCTTGGAAGCACTTCAAGAATTTCCACAAGAGGCTTTTCTATAACTACTATCTTCGGGACGTATCCGCGGCATCAATCGAACTTCCCCTTGGAATCGTGCTTTGGTGGTTCGGTTTGATTTTCGGAATTTCCTCCTACAACCAATCAATGGAGACAGGTGTGGCAGCAACTACCGGAACAGTAATGATTTCAGTTGTGCCCTTGATTCTTGGGTTCCAACTTCTCTTGGCTTTTGTGAGTCACGATGTTTCGTCTGTTCCAAATAGGCCAAAGCACAAGGGAGACATCCAGTGGTGACCAAATCCAAGTTCGAGTATTTTTGGTTGATACTCCCAATGGCCTTTGCGGCGTGGTCCATAAGTAGAGTCTGGACAGTGTTGCCCTCAATCATGGGTGACGAGTACGTCTATACAAGCGCCTCTAAGCACTTGCCGTTTGCAGAGCAATACTTCTCAAATTACATTTTTTCTTGGGTCATGAGCGCTACCAACTTGTGTGGGACGGACTTTTATGTCTGCACCAAAAGCATCAACTCTGTATCTTTCGCTTTGGCGATTCTCTTCACTTTCTTGATTGCCTCCAGGTATCTAACCTTTGGCTGGTCAGTTTTTGTTGCCTCAGTAACGGCATTAAGCCCGATAGCAATTCCTGTTTCATACTTCATGCCGGAAATTATGTATTTCGCAGCGATGACCGGTGTAGTTCTGGTTGCGCTATGGGCGGCTGACAAAGGTAAGTGGCAACTCTGGAGTCTTGTTGGAATTTCCCTAGGGCTTGCCGCGCTAGTAAAGCCGCATGCGATTTTTATACTGCCCGCATTCACCATTTTTGCCTTGGTGGTTTCCTACAAGTTAAACGCTGGTAACTGGCTGGCGGGCCTGAAGGCTGCAGGTGCGGCAATTCTTGGTTTCTTCGTTGCCAAGTTTGGCCTGGGCTTCTTGTTTGCCGGAACCGAAGGTCTGAAACTCTTTGGTGGATATGGATCGCCAGTTGACGCATTAACTTCGGTTGTTGAGAATCAAGCCCCAACGGTGAGTCAAGAAGCGGGCACTCAGGCAACTGGTCTGGAATTGCTTTTCAGCGTAACTTTTGGCCATCTTGCGATGCACCTCGCGGTTGTTTTGTTGATTGCCGGACTTCCACTTCTACTTTCACTAAGGGTCCTGCTGTCTGTCGTGAAAAAAGCTGAGCCTGTCGGTCCAGTTAGCTCGCTGTTTATTCTCGTCGGACTTATTACCTTTTCCATAATCTCCGTAGTTGCAGTTTTCGAAGCTTATGTGACTGTGGGAGGAGACGATCACAGCGACCGGCTCATACTCCGTTACTACGAGTTCTTAATTCCACAGTTCATCGTTATGGGTCTTTTACTTCCAAGGTTCACAGACTCCAAATTGATTTGGCGAGCATTACAGGGCTCCATAATTATTGGAGCCTCATTGTTCTTCAGCATTTTCTACCCGACAAACTTCGATCAGCAGTACGCCGACTCTTCGACTCTTCCAGGACTTGCTGCAAGTGGAGGGTTGTTTATTGCAATAGCGGTTGCAGTTAGTGCGGCTGTTCTCTACTGGATCTTCACTCCAGAAGAAGGCAATGTCATCATGGGGCGTTTCATGATTCCGTTGTTTTTAGTAGTCGCGCTAGCACTTTCTCAGAACAACTTGATTTCCATCAACGGCACCCAGGCTTACTTTGATCAAGCAGGCTGGACATCTCGCGACGTCCTGGAGGGTGTTCCTGGTGATCGAATTATTGTCATCGGCCAAACTCGAACAGAAGTTTTCACCGTAAAGTTCTGGATCGATGAGCCGAACATCAAGGATCTATTGGCTCTAGAAGGTAGCGTAATTCCGGCAGGTAACGTCACGGAGTCTGACTATGTTGTCACGCTTGGAAACATCGAAGTTGATTTTGCTCACGAAGTAGTCACCGAAGGCGAAGGCTTTAAAGTCATCAAGATTGTCCGCTAGTCATGCTGGACACCAACTGGCTACTCCTAAACGGAACCATCCTTTTTGACATCATCGGGACTCTGGCTTTTGCCCTATCGGGGCTTATTGAGGCAGCTCGAAAGAAACTAGATATTGTTGGCATGGCAATGGTCTCTGGTTTGGCTGCTTTTGGTGGCGGAACACTGAGGGACATACTTTTGGACCGCAGACCATTTCTCTGGGTTGAGAATGAAATTTGGGTCTGGATTTTAATCCTGATATGCATCGGCGCTCTAATGTTCATCAGGGCTCGACACCTAGAACCCACCGAACGAGCAATGCAGTGGCCCGATGCCATTGGCCTTGGAGCATTCACTGCTGGTGGAACTCAGCTGGCGTTGACTGCGGGAGTACCGGCCGTGATATCGGTGATTATGGGTGTTCTCACCGCTATCTTCGGTGGTGTACTTCGAGACATAGTCGTGAATGAGATCCCAAAGGCATTTAGCGATCACATGCCCTACGCGGTCATCGCATTCACCGGTGGTTGGGTAGTGGTGGGTTTGAATCTTCTAAACGTTGATGCCTTCGTTGCTGTGGCTGTCGGGGCGATTTTCACAATTGTGCTGCGAGTTCTGGCATTGGTTTTCGGCTGGCGATTGCCGATCTGGAAAATCTAGATTTCCCTAGAGAAAAGTCAAGACATCTTTTAGTGCTGCATAGCCAACAAAGATTGCCGCATCCAAAACAAAGTGCGCAACCACCAGGGGCATTACTCGCCCCCAGCGCTGATAAAGATATCCGAAAAGCAAGCCCATTAAAAAATTGCCGATAAACCCGCCAAAGCCTTGATACAGGTGGTAGCTTCCGCGCAATAATGCACTGATAAAAACCTGAGACTTGATTGAAAATCCTAGGCGCGAGAGCCTATTGAAAAAGTAACCAACTACGATGACTTCCTCTAGAAGTGACGCCCTGACCGCGGCAAACAACAACATAGGTACGGTCCACCAGTATTCGCCAACTGCTGCAGGGATAACCTCGGCTGATAGCCCGAGCTGTCTAGAAACGAGGTACAGCCCAAGACCTGGTATGCCGATAAGTGCTGCAATCCAGGTTCCTCGCCAAATGTCACGACCTGGCTCATTCAGATTTAGCCCAATGAGATCAAATGGGGATTTTTTCTTTTCCCAGAGCAAATACAGCACGAGCGCTACTGGGGCGAGTCCCAGAGCGATTCCGAAAAACTGGTAGCTAAAATCCAGCCATTGCCTGTCCGATAACTGACGATTGATTGTGGCGGTTTGTTGGGCCAGCGAAGTTTCGTCCGTGAGTCTGGCGACAATGGAAATCAGTGAGTAAATGGCGCTTGCACCAAGGCTTAGGGCCAGGACAATTGCCAGCTCAAGTTTGATTCGCACTTTATCCATGATTGCCTAAGCCTATTGAAACTGAGCTAGTTCTCGAACGAGCAGGATTATTCCAGTAACGACAAAGCCGGGGCCAGTGATTGGCCCCGGCTTTGAAGCAGATTACTTACTTCAATCGAAGTGTGGCTCGCTTGATTGAGTAGTTGTTGTCAGTAATTGAACCCTCGGCGAAGTAAATGCGGTAGGTGTTTGCCTTTACTTCATATCCGGTTGGGTCTAGGCGACCTGCATCAGTTTTTGTCAAAACCTTAGGCGTGGCCCATTTCAATCCATTCTTTGATGTTGTGATGTAAAGCTGCTGAGGTTTCCTAGAATCCTTCGAACCTCCGCAGCCTGGTCCATCAGCCACGATCATCACCCAGTTGTTTTTCTTAGTGCTGAGGATCTCGGTGTCTACGTAGCCACCGGTTAGTCTCCAACCTGTTTCCTTGGTGAAGGAAATTCCGTCTGATGAAATGTAGGAGGCGACACTTTCCGGGCAACTAGTTCTAGATGACATATCTGATTCCACGATGTAGATTCGCACACGACCATCGGGCAGCGTGACCGCGTCAGGCACACCCCAAGCCTTTTGGTCTTTTGAAACAACCATGTCAGTTGAAGTCAAGACAGCAGTGCCGAAGCTTAAGCACTCGTCCGTGGTGCAAGGTGCAGACATAATCTTTTGGGAGCTACTGTCGGTGGACTTGAAGTATGCCCTCCAACCCGACTGCGCTTTGGCGATTGTGAAGTCAGATACGGGACCTGCTGATCCAGTCGAGAATGTTTCCTGAATGCAGTTACCGCTATTGTCGCACATTGTGACGGCAGTACCGGTTGGTACCATGTCACTTCTCCAAAGCCTGTCACCTTTAGATGTTTTCTGGACGTGAGGAGATACTCCCTTTAGCCCCAAACTAACTGAGTCCTCAGAAAAGGACCAAGATTTAGCGAAGGCCGCTTGGGCCGGCGCTAGAAAGATCGCACCTAACAGGGCTGATGTTGCAACAGCGCAAGCCAACTTTGTTGTTTTGGTTTTCATTATCTTTACCATTTACTTTCTTGTTTTTTGAGCCGTCACATCTTTTGCAAAGGCACCGTATTGGGCAGCTTTAGTTCATTCGTTCACTAAGAAGTTGGAGCCATTGCTTGGTCCTACTGTTGTAGGCAATGCCAGCGTCTGCTCCAGATCCAGATGGAATGGTTCCGCGGGAAACCTCCACGAAGGAAAGCCCACCGTCAGTACTTTTGAGAATTACTCCGTCGGCACCTCCTGGCCCCTGAATTGAAGCAATAACCCGGATTTCTCCATTTTTCAGTCGAACCGCTCCCCAAGGAAAGGTCTTTGCGTTGGTGAAGAGGGGATTACCAGTTTGGGCAGTGAATGACTTTCCATCTTTCGAGGTCGCATAGATTGGAGTTCCCTCCGAATCAACCCACATCGCCCAGCCAGAGTCTGTGCGAACAACAGTAGGGTCAAAGACCTTTCCTGAATATCCGGTTAAGGCAGTCTTGCCGTCGAACTTGAAAATGATTCCATTCCCGCTTCCCTTTGCAGAAGTTGCGGAGTAGATGTTCGTTGAGCCCTGCATCCAGAAGACACGTATTTGCCCATTAGGAAGTTCTACCGCACTGGGGTCCACGCCATTTGCTCCACCGGGAGCAATGTTGAATCCAGAAACGTGAAGTTTGTACCTAGTCCAGGATTTAGAACCTGCTCGCTGAATCGCAACACCCATAATGTTTCCATTTGCCCAATCCTGGTAGTAGGCATAGGTGTCCCCAGCAGAAGTCACCAGCAAGTTTGGAACGCCAGCTTGGTCCATAAGTGTTTCTGCTCCAGAGAAACTTAGGCCGTCGGAAGATGTTCGAAGCACTGCCCTTACAATCCAAGGACCGTTACCCGATGAATTAGGTGGAGCGGCAACTGGAGTACCGACAGTCTTTGCGACCTTTAAATCAGAAACAGAAGGATTCTTTTTTGAAAGAAGGGCGCCACTTCCTGAATTCAAGTTTTGGGAGGCGACTACTTTGTAGCCGGTCGTGCTTGTATTTGCAGGCTGGGCGGCGTTCGAAGGTGCTGCCAAACTGACAATCACCAATGTGGCTGAAACAGCTATGTTCATTTTCATGGAAACAAACTAGCGGGAAGTTAGTCCGATTTCTAGGTGAATTTGTTGCCCTAAGGGCGGTAATTGTCCTCAAGTTTGCAGGCCCTAGATCCACCTGGGAGTCGGTGCCGGTTGGCGGCGATCAACTTATAGAGTAAATCGGCCGCCCAAGAAGTGGGGGGAGTAGACGCTAGCCAACCAAGGATCCTAAGGATGTGCGAGGGCTGAAGCTTGAGAATTGCGCCGGCAGCTAAGTGGCCGCCAAGGGCCGCAGCGTTTGCTGGGTGCTTTTGTGCCAACCAGATTTGGGACCTGACCTGCTGGGCTGTGAGGCCAAAGGTCTTGGGGTCGATCTTTTGAAAGGCCACGTATTGGGGGAATACAAGGAGATTTTTTATCCCAAAATCCAGACTTAGCTGGCAAAACTGGCAGTCTCCGTCATAAATCAGTACCCGAGATTCGTCCACGATTCCAGCCTAGGTGACCGAAAAGGGCCAACCTAACGGAATGGTTACTATTTTTTGTCTCCCCACCGCGTTAGGACTTGTCTATTTGCTGTCTGGTCTAAGCTCTTGGGGTAAAGTACTTGGCTTTTGAGTCTGAGGTAATTCTCTTCACTTTGGTCCGGTACTGAAACTCAAACTAAGGAGAAACATGAAGAATCGTCGCAGAACAGGCCTAGTGGCACTGTTGAGCGCGGTTGCTGTGACTCTGAGCGGTTGCGCATTGCCATACCAGTCTCAGATCGTCGAAGGAACCACAATCACGGTTGCATTCAACCAGGCATTTGATAACTACAACACAAGCTCCAGCTCAGGTAACGCTACTAAAAACGCGAACATTACCTACATGACCAACTCTGGTTTCCAGTATTACGACAACACACCTGCTCTAATCAAGGACACCGGTTACGGTTCATTCGAGAAAATCAGCGACGAGCCTCTAACTGTTCGCTACACCATCAATGAGGGTGTTAAGTGGTCAGACGGAACTCAGATTGACGCAGCTGACATGCTGTTCCAGTGGGCTGCCACTTCAGGCGCCTTCGCTGAGACCGCTGCAGTATTCTCTCCAGCATCTACTGCAGGTCTAGACCTTGTAACTCAGACTCCTGAGATTGGTGAAGACGGCAGAACCCTTACTTTGGTTTATGACGCAGCCTACGTGGACTGGGAGCTTGCTTTCGGTGTTGGTATGGCAGCTCACGGAACTGTGATGATGGCTTACCCAGAAATCACCGATCCAGCCGAAGCGAAGACAAAGCTAATCGAAGCTATCCAGAACAAGGATGACGCTTGGCTAGCTCCGGTTGCAGAAGCTTGGAACACTGGTTACCAGTTCACTGCTCTTCCAGAGAACCCACTTGTCTACTTGTCCAGCGGTCCTTACATCATTGAGGACATCGTTGCTGACCAGTACATCACTCTAGTTTCGAACCCTGTATATGCTTGGGGTCCTTCACCTAAGTTCGAGCGCATCACTGTCAGATTTATTGCTGACTTCGTAGCTCAGCTTCAGGCTCTAGAAAATGGAGAGATTGACATCGCTACCGGTCAGCCAACCGCTGACTCGCTAGCTGTTGCTCAGGGCATTGCCGACTCAACTGGTGCAACAATTCACCAGGGCGACGAAGCTGTTTACGAGCACGTTGACCTCACCTTCAACAACGGTGGTCCTTTCGACCCTGCGACTTACGGTGGCGACGCTGCTGTAGCTCAAAAGGTACGTCAGGCTTTCTTGTTGACTATTCCTCGTGACGAGATCGTGGACAAGATCATCAAGCCACTAAACCCGAACGCGACTGTTCGTGAGTCGTTCTTGACCATTCCTGGTTCAGAGCGCTACACAGCAATCACCGCAGCTTCTGGTGCAGCTGATGTTCGCAACCTAGACATCGATCGCGCCAAGGCCTTGCTTGCAGAGGCTGGAGTTTCAACTCCAGTTGATGTGAAGTTCTGGTACCCAACTGGCAACATCCGTCGTCAGCAGGAACTCGAGTTGATTCAGAAGTCTGCAGCACTTGCTGGCTTCAACGTAATTGACACCAACGAGCCAAACTGGGAGTTCACTGACCCTAGCATCCACGAAATCAACCCACACGATGCAGTTATATTCGCGTGGCAGTCGACCAGTTTGGCGGTTGCAGGATCTGACCAGATCTTCGCTTCCTACACGGATCCACAGGCCAAGGGTGGAAACTACAGCGGTTACGGAAACCCAGCTATTGATGCACTTCTAGACGAACTAGAAGTCACAACAGACCAGGCAAAGCAGACCGAGATCATGACCGAGATTGAGAAGACCTTGATCGCGGATGCATACGGAACCACAATCTTCCAGTTCCCTGGACTGACTGTTTCCAGTGCGAAGATCTCAGGTGTAAAGCCAAGCCCGCTATCACCTAACTACTTCTGGAACTTCTGGGAGTGGACCCCAGTTAGCTAATAACTGGATATAGGCAGCAAAAGTAGAAACCGGCTGGCAGCTTTCAAGCTGCCAGCCGGTTTTTCACTTTCTGAAGAATGACACCGAGCTCGTTGGTAGAGTTTCGGAAGGTAGTTTCAAACCAATGGAGGCGTTGAATGCTGGCTTTTATCGTCAGGCGATTCTTTGCGACAATCTTGGTTTTGCTAGCCGCTTCCTTCATCGTTTACTTCCTAACGGCAATTTCCGGTGACCCACTTCTGGAACTTCGTGGCTCAAGTGACCCAAACGCCCAAGAAAAAATTGCTTATTTGACAAGAGTTTTAGACCTCGATACTCCGCCAGCACTTCGCTACTTTAAATGGCTTGCCGGTGTCGCGGGATGCTTCATAGGTCAGTGCGATTTAGGAATTGCAGTATCTCGAGGCGAGCAGGCAGTTACCGAAGCACTGGCCGGCGCTATGGTCTCAACAATCCAACTGGTCACCCTGGCAACCATTGTGGCAATTGTGCTGGGCGTTGCAATCGGTATGTCCACAGCTCTTCGTCAATACAGCGGATACGACTACACAGTGACATTCATGACTTTTGTCTTTTACTCACTGCCCATCTTTTGGTTCGCGGTTCTGCTCAAAGAGTGGGGGGCTATCCGTTTCAATCAATTTCTAGGAAATCCCGAAGTTCCCATATGGCTGGCGGTTATCATCGCAATTGGCTCAGGGGCAGCCTGGATGGGAATAGTGGGTGGAAGCTCCAAAACTCGAGCGAAAGTTCTGGGTGTAGCAACGGCAGTGACCTTCTTTGGCCTCCAGGCTCTATTGCTAACTGGTTGGTTCGAGAAGCCTTCGCTAGGTCTTGTGGGGATTCTTCTCGGTGGAATCCTGGTTTCGATAATCGTGATAGCCCTCACCACTGGATTCAGACAACGCGGAATGCTTCTTGCAGCAGCAGCTGTAGTCGTGTTTTGGTTAGCGGTTTGGTATCCGCTTCAGTTCCTATTCTTTTTCATCCCGGAGCTTTGGACTCTAGTGGCCCTGGTTGCGCTGGCCATCGCTGTTGCCTTTATCGCAGGGACTTTGTTTGGTGGAGAGGACAAGAGCCAAATCATTCGAGCAGCAGGGATCATTAGCATCCTTACTCTTGGGTTTGTGATTGTGGACCGAGTGCTTCAGACCTGGACTGACTATGAGCTGATGATTCCGCAGGCTCAGGGGATCATTTCAACAATCGGGGCGAAAACCCCAAATCTTCCAGGGGATATGTGGTTCCAAATGCTAGATAGCTTCGGCCATCTTTTATTGCCCACAATTGCGCTGTCAATTGGATCGCTGGCTGCCTATACCCGCTATGCACGCTCAAGTTTGTTAGAGGTTCTGAACCAGGACTACGTTCGCACCGCTCGCGCTAAGGGTCTGCCGGAGCGCACAGTAATCATGCGGCACGCCTTTAGAAACGCCATGATCCCAATTGTGACAATTGTCGCCTTTGACGTCGGAGGTCTAATCGGAGGAGCAATCATCACAGAGCGAATCTTTGCCTGGCAGGGCATGGGTTCACTATTTAATCTCGGACTTCAGGCCGTGGACCTGAACCTTGTGATGGGTGTGTTTTTGGTAACTGGAATTGTTGCCGTGGTTTTTAATGTTGTGGCTGACATTGCTTATGCCGCACTAGACCCGAGAATTAGGTTGAACTAATGGCGAGCAAGAATATCGAGAACAATTCAAGCGAGGAGCAGGCCGGCATTAGCCAGGGCCAGCTTATTCGCCGCCGTTTCCTAAAGCACCGAGGAGCCATGATTGGTCTCGTAGTTCTGATTTTCGTCATAGTCATTTCGTTTTCCTCTGTCGGCACTGTTTTCGGTGGAACAGGAAAACTAATCGTTGACGCTTCGGGATCTTTCGCAATTGACGGATTTAGAATTCCCGGTTGGTGGAAATACAACTGGTACGAAAACTATGATCTATTGACCGTTGGAGGCACCCCGACGCTCACTTTGTTCCCACCTTCGCTTGGAGAGCACCCATTTGGGCAGGACACACTAGGCAAGGACATCTTTGCTCGAGTCATGAGAGGCATCCAGCAATCGCTCACTGTGATGTTCGTTATTGGTTTGATCACAACAGTTATTGGTGTGGTGGTGGGTTCGATAGCTGGATACTTCCGCGGCTGGATCGACTCTGTCTTGATGCGTCTGACCGATGTCATCATCATCATTCCTGTTCTGATTCTTGGAGCCGTCGTCGGACAGGCCTTCGGTGGCGGAAGTGCGCTGTTTCTTGCTTTCTTCCTGGGGCTATTTCTATGGACCGGTCTATCAAGGCTGGTGCGCGCAGAATTCCTGTCTCTACGCGAGCGTGAGTTCGTGGACGCGGCAAGGGTGGCGGGAGCCGGGCCGGGTCGAATCATTTTTAAGCACATTCTTCCGAATGCAATCGGTGTGATCATCGTGAACACCACACTTTTGATGAGTTCGGCAATTTTGCTAGAAACTTCGCTTAGCTACTTAGGCTTTGGAATTACCGCGCCTGATATTTCGCTCGGTCAGATCATCTCCGAGTATCAAGAAGCCTTCTCGACAAGACCTTGGCTTTTTTGGTGGCCAGGATTTTTCATCATCATCATCGCTTTAGCAATTAACTTCATCGGTGATGGTCTTCGTGACGCGTTTGATCCAAGACAAAGAAGATTCCACATCGCAACTGATGGGCTTGTTGCTGGCTTCAGAAGACTCGTAGCTCGTAAGGGGGTAGAGCCAGATGTTAAGAAATAAAGCCAAGCACGGCAGCTATAACCAAAACGACAAAAGCCACCAGGCGATACAAAACCCAACGAGTCTGGACAATAGGGTTTTCGTTGAGTTGATTTCTGTCCCGGAGCTTTTCCCAGTGGCTGCGAATCACATAAGCGGCAACTCCACTATCGCTACTGGTCAGATCACCTGGTCTGACCATCCCGTTTCCGATGAAGCTGCTTTCTGGCAGATGCTCAGCCTCGGTCTTGTTGGCAAGAAACCCGGCGTATCGAGAAGGCGCTGGAGCAGCCCACGCTCGAACGATTCCAAACTGAGTTTCCAGGGTGAGCGAGTACTTGGTGTCGATTCGCCTAATCGAACTCCAGTTCAACGTTGTGGTTCTAAAAATGTTGTCAACGACAATTTGCGATTCACCCACTCGAATGCTGGGGTTCCAAAACAGCAGCCAGGCCAAATATCCAAACCAGAGGTAGATCCAAAACTTAGCCAGAAAAACCGATATGGGTTCCGTGGTCAGGGCAAAAACTCCAATAGCCGAAAAGGCTATTGCCACAACAGCCATGATTTTGCCCGAGCGGGATCGAAGCGGCTTCGAATTCATTCTGTAAGTTTCACACAGTCAACGCCAGAAGGAGGTCTCGGGCTATGAATCAGGATTCAAAAGTGATTCTAGAAGTCAAGGACCTCGGGGTAGATTTCTGGGTTGAGGGAGAGTGGGTTCCGGCTGCAAAGAACTTGAGCTACGAAATTGCAGCTGGCGAGGTCCTCGCAATCGTTGGTGAATCCGGATCCGGTAAGAGCGCAAGCTCAATGGCGCTACTTGGGCTCACTCCGCAAAATGGCCGTGTTTTTGGAAGCGTGAAGCTCGCAGGTGAAGAGCTGGTAACTGCAACCCCAAAGCGCCTAAGAGAGCTGCGCGGAAGCGGAATAGCGGTCATCTTCCAGGAGCCAATGACCGCCTTGAACCCCGTCTACACAATCGGTTTCCAGATTATGGAGACCCTTCGAGTTCACTTCAACTTCACCAACGATAAGGCCAAGCAGCGCGCCATCGAGTTGCTAACTATGGTGGATCTTCCTGATCCGGAAAAAGCTTTCAATTCCTACCCACATCAACTTTCTGGTGGTCAGCGACAAAGGGCCATGATTGCTCAAGCAATTTCATGTGATCCAAAACTTCTAATTGCCGATGAGCCAACAACGGCTTTGGACGTAACCATCCAGGCAGAAATCTTGGATTTACTTAGAGAACTTCACAAGAGGCTAAACTCCGCCATCTTGCTGATTACCCACGACATGGGTGTTGTTGCTGACTTGGCGGATCGAGTCTTGGTCATGAAGGACGGGGTGATGGTTGAGCAGGGTAGCTCCCGCCAAATATACAAAAACCCTCAGCAGATCTATACCCAGCAACTTCTTGCGGCCGTTCCGAATTTAGGACAAGGAGCAGCGATTGCTGCCAAACCCGCTTCAAAAGCCGACTTGGTTCTGTCCCTGAAAAATGTTGACATTGAATATCCAAAGCGGGGTCGCGTGCCGGCTTTCCTTGCTGCAAAGAACATAAACCTAGAAATTGCCAAGGGCGAAGTTGTTGGACTGGTTGGGGAATCAGGCTCGGGTAAAACTACCGTTGGTCGTGCGGCGGTTGGGTTGCTCTCGGTCAAATCGGGATCTTTGATTGTTGCGGGTAAAGACATTTCAAACACCAAAAAATCAGAGCTTCGTCAACTAAGAAGCAAGCTTGGCATTGTCTTTCAAGATCCAGGATCTTCGCTCAACCCTCGCTGGTCCATTTCTCAATCCATCGCCGAACCGCTGGTATTGTCCAAACAATTCTCAAAAGACCAGGCCAGCAAGCGAATAGATGAGCTGCTCGATCAGGTCCAGCTCCCGATTAGCTATCGCAACAGGTACCCGCATGAGCTCTCTGGTGGCCAGCGACAGCGCGTTGGAATTGCTAGGGCATTAGCCCTTTCTCCTGAGTTCTTGGTTGCCGACGAGCCAACCAGCGCACTCGATGTATCAGTTCAGGCCCGAGTGCTGGAGCTTCTCAAGGACTTGCAGAAGGATCTCGGGTTTGCCTGCTTGTTTGTGAGCCACGACTTGGCAGTAGTTGATTTCCTTGCTGATCGAATTGCAGTGATGAATCACGGTGAGATTGTTGAGCAGGGCGATAAGAACCAAATTCTTAGAAACCCTCAGCAGGACTACACCAAGCGCTTGATTGCCGCTGTGCCCGTCCCAGACCCTGATCAACAGCAGATTAGGCGTGAAAATCGCCTAAAAACCCTTAAGGGATAGCCACCAAGCTAAACTGGGAACTCTTGAGGCCAGTTTCATAGCTAGTTGAGTGTTTGGCCCAGGTTCAGGCAAAAATCCAATTGCTACAAGCGAAGGCGCTTTGTTGCGCACATATAAAGGAAGTTTTTTATGACTCTGGCAACCAGAGATGACCTTAGAAACGTTGCAATCGTGGCTCACGTAGACCACGGAAAGACAACGTTGGTTGACGCCATGCTTCGCCAGACGGGGGCTTTCGGAGAGCACAGCAACCTAGGTGAGCGCTTGATGGACTCCGGGGACCTGGAAAAGGAAAAGGGAATCACCATCCTTGCCAAGAACACTGCCATTAGCTATTCCGGTAAAGCAGCCGAGGGCAAGACCATCACTATCAACGTAATTGACACTCCAGGCCACGCCGACTTCGGTGGCGAGGTTGAGCGAGGTATCTCAATGGTTGACGGTGTCGTACTTTTGGTTGATGCCAGCGAGGGACCTCTTCCTCAAACTCGCTTCGTACTTCGCAAGGCAATGGAATCCAACTTGCCCGTGATCTTGTTAGTCAACAAAACCGACCGACCAGACGCGCGAATTGACGAAGTGGTTGAGGAAACTCACGATTTGCTTTTGGGTCTTGCTAGCGACCTATCTGATGATGTTCCTGAACTAGATGTCGACGCAATCTTGAACTTACCCGTGATCTACGCATCCGGTCGTGCTGGAGCGGCATCTCTAAACAAACCAGAAAACGGGTCGTTACCTGACAACGCAGATCTAGAGCCTTTGTTTGCTGCAATCTTGAAATACATTCCTGCCCCGAAGTATGACGCTGATGCCCCACTTCAGGCCCACGTGACAAACCTCGACGCTTCTCCTTTCCTGGGGCGTCTTGCACTGCTTCGTATCTTCAACGGAACAATCAAAAAAGGTCAGCAGGTTGCTTGGGTAAGACAAAACGGTGAAACCCAAACCGTGAAAATCACAGAGCTACTAATTACTCGTGCACTTGAGAGATTCCCAACTGAGCAGGCTGGCCCTGGAGACATTGTGGCGGTTGCCGGTATCGAGGAGATCACTATCGGTGAAACCCTTGCCGACCCAGACGATATTCGACCATTGCCACTTATCAAGGTGGATGATCCTGCAATCTCGATGACAATCGGAATCAATACCTCTCCTATGGCCGGTCGCGTCAAGGGCGCCAAGGTAACTGCACGTTTGGTCAAAGACCGCCTCGACCGCGAACTTATTGGAAACGTATCCATCCGAGTGCTTCCAACAGAGCGCCCAGACGCCTGGGAGGTTCAAGGCCGTGGGGAGTTGGCTCTAGCCATCCTGGTTGAACAGATGAGGCGCGAAGGCTACGAACTAACCGTCGGTAAGCCGCAGGTAGTTACGAAGAAGGTAGATGGAAAACTCCACGAGCCGGTTGAAGATTTGACCATTGACGTTCCCGAAGAGTTCCTTGGCGCAATCACTCAGTTGCTTGCTTCTCGCAAGGGTCGAATGAAGAACATGGTCAACCATGGCACCGGTTGGGTTCGCATGGAGTTCATGGTTCCTTCTCGTGGATTAATTGGTTTCCGCACTGAATTTCTAACCACCACTCGTGGAACTGGAATCGCCAACGCCATCTCAGCAGGCTATGAGCCATGGTTTGGTGAAATTGTCACACGAACCAACGGTTCGCTTATCTCTGACCGCGCAGGAGCCGTGACCCCGTTTGCACTAATTGGTTTGCAAGAGCGAGGATCTTTCTTCGTCGAGCCAACCGAAGAGGTTTACGCAGGTCAGGTTGTTGGCGAAAATGCTCGCGCCGATGACATGGAAGTTAACATCACCAAGGAAAAGAAGCTCACTAACATGAGAGCTTCTTCCAGCGAAGAGTTTGAGAAGCTAACTCCTCCGAGGAAGCTGTCTTTGGAAGAGTGTCTTGAATTTGCCCGTGAGGACGAGTGTGTTGAAGTGACTCCAGAAGGCACCCGAATTCGCAAGCTAGAACTGGACCCAAACCTTAGAGCGCGCGCTGCCTCTGCCCGAAAACGAGCCAGCGATAGCTAAAACACTTAGAGTTGTGGTTATGGCAAAAGCTGGTTTCAACCCCAAAAAGGTGCTCCTGGTGCATGCGCATCCAGACGATGAGTCGCTTTTTACTGGCCACGTAATCGCAGAGCGCGCTTCGGCGGGAGCAGAAGTGATGGTTCTGACCCTCACTCGTGGTGAACGGGGAAGAGTAAAACTCGAGGACCTAAAGCCACTCGAGGGAAATCTAGCTTCGATGGGGGAGTTTAGATCCAACGAGCTTAGAAATGCCTTGTCGCAACTTGGTTCAATCAAACATAAATTTGCCGGAACTCGTGCATACCTGGATTCGGGTATGAGACTCAATGCCTTTGGTAAGCCAATCAAAACCCGCAGAACTGATGAGATGTCTTTGTCTTCTGTCTCGACAGCGGTAATCGCTGATGATATTTTCCAAGAACTGAAACAATTTAAGCCAGATGCGGTTATCACTTACAACCGAAATGGTGGTTTTGGGCATCCCGATCACAAAAAAGCCCATGAGGCAACCGCTATGGCCCTGCGTCGTTTTGCTCGGGACAGTAAATCTAGAGCTCCCCAGTTCTGGGTAATTGCTGAACCAGGTGAAAGATTTGATGTTGAAGTCGGTGGCCCAAAGACCGCTCCAAAGAAGAAGGCAGCTTTGGAACAGCACGCAAGTCAAGTGGCGGTAGCTTCAGAGACATATTCTTTGGTCCCAGGCAGAGACACCCGTTATGACAAACCAGAGCGACTTCGCAAAGCTTCAACCAGACCATGGATTTGGCTCAAGCCGGTCTTCATTGCTCTTTGGGCACTTCCGCTTGGAATACTTCTGGGTTTCGCCGGAACGTTACTTCATTCAGTCACTGCCTCTGATGAAGCCAGAACCCCAATCGGGCTAGTGGTTGCCTTGGTGATGACATTTGCCCTTGCAGTTGCACTACGACTACTGAGAAACTCCCGGGGTCCTTTGTATTTGATGAGCCTGACTCTAGCGGGAACTGTCTTTTGGCTCTCTCGCCCGAGTGCGTCGGGGGATGCTTTGATCATGGACAACCAGGCTGGGAATTTCTGGGTTTATGGATCGCTAATCATTTGCGCAGTGGTTATTTTGTTCCCAAAGCTAAGACCCGGCACCTGGGCTAAAAACGCATCTGGACATCGCTAGTAAAATAGCAGAAGGAAGGATTCCTCAAAAATGACTTACATTATCGCTCTGCCTTGCGTGGACCTTAAAGACAAGGCCTGCATTGAAGAATGCCCGGTGGACTGCATTTATGAGGGCGACCGCATGCTTTACATCCACCCTGATGAGTGCGTGGACTGCGGAGCTTGTGAGCCGGTTTGTCCGGTCGAGGCAATCTATTATGAGGACGACGTTCCCGAGCAGTGGGCCGATTACTACAAAGCCAATGTGGAATTTTTCGAGACCGTCGGCTCTCCGGGCGGAGCAGCCAAAGTTGGCGCTATTGCCGGAGACCACCCAATCGTCGCTGCGCTTCCGCCACAACCTCAACAGGCCTAATTGTTTACCGACCTGCCAGAGTATCCCTGGCAATCACTCAAGCCATTTAGTGCAAAGGCAGCACTTCACAAAGAAGGTGCAATCGATTTATCGATTGGCTCACCAATTGATGAAACACCAAAGGTAGTTCAAGACGCACTTAGAAATTTCTCGAACGCACCGGGATATCCTTCCACTGCTGGCTCGAAGCAGTTTCGCGAATCAGTCGTGTCATGGTTTGCAGCCAGGCGAAGGGTCGTTGGACTAGACCCCGACCAAGTAATGCCAACAATTGGATCCAAAGAATTAATCAGCTGGTTGCCAGTACTACTGGGAATCGGCAAAGGTGATGTTGTAATCCAGCCCAAGGTTGCCTACACGGCTTACGCAGTTGGGGCTGCCTTTGCAGGCGCAACTTTGATATCGGAAGATGATCCAAATAAGTGGCCCGAGAACACGAAGTTGATTTGGATCAACTCCCCAGGAAACCCCGATGGAAAAGTCTTATCTGCTGAGAACTTTGCCAAGGCCGTCAAACGCGCTCGTGAGATTGGGGCTTTGTTGGCTTCCGACGAGTGCTACGCCGAACTTGGTTGGAGTGAGCCTTGGGATACAGAGCTGATACCGAGCGTTTTGGATCCAAGAGTTTGCGGCGACAGCCACGAGGGAATCTTGTGTGTCTACTCGCTTTCTAAGCAGTCCAACATGGCTGGCTACCGTGCTGCCTTTGCAGTGGGCTCCAAGGACTTGATTCGTGACCTAGTGAACCTTCGAATGCATGCCGGAATGATGATGCCTGCCCCAACTCAGGCAGCCGTAATCGCAGCTCTTGGTGATTACGAGCACGTCAAGAAAGAGAAGGATGTCTACCGGAAGCGTCGCGAAGTGCTGCTTGCGGCAGTAAAGAAGTATGGCTTTGAGCTTTCCGATAGCGAGGCAGGCTTGTATCTATGGGCCACGCTGGGGGAAGACTGCTGGGACACGGTTGAGAAGATGGCGAATCTAGGAATTGTGGTTGTGCCCGGTAGCTTCTACGGTCAATATGCCACCAAGCACGTCCGCTTTTCTCTGACCGCCACCGACAGTAATATTTCCAGGGCTGCTGCCAGACTCGAAAATGCTTTAGGCTAAATAAGGAATTTGTAGGAAAACTAGGAGTGCTTTGACTGACAACGAAAAAGTAG
>Ga0209444_10000690_pt1 | contig 18779 bp, 18 predicted proteins | sample LauGreFaBDMM15DN_2_FD_188215 | JGI IMG/M metagenome (GOLD analysis project Ga0209444, IMG submission 188215) | Freshwater lake microbial communities from Lake Michigan, USA - Fa13.BD.MM15.DN (SPAdes) (version 2) | ecosystem: Environmental > Aquatic > Freshwater > Lake | place: Lake Michigan...
AAAACTAAAACTAAAACTAAAACAAGGCGTCAACAAGTAAACCGGCATCGCAGAACAAAAAGAAAACTAGCAGGGAACCCAGGTTCCCCGCGTGCCCCTCCTTAAAACATTTTTATAGCAATAATATAAATCTCATTATTATTTTGCTAATGAAATTTATTATTTTATACTAAAAAGTGTTGCACTGAATTATTTTGGGATACCGATATCGCAGAACAAAAATAAAACCTTAAATCTCCCGTCCATTATAAATCGTATTCGCAACATTATTCACCTTAATAAACGCCGCTTTTTCAAAAACTTCTTCCATTTTGGATGCGCCAATATAAGTTAATGTAGAACGAATCCCACCTAGAATATCCAATATAGTTTCTTCAACGCTGCCTCGGTGCTTCAACTTTACGCACTTACCTTCTGCAACTTTATAATTCGCAACAGTTCCATAATGTTTAACCATTGCATTAGTTGAACTCATACCATAAAACACCTTATATGTTATATTATTTTCAACAATAGTATCTCCAGAACATTCTTCATGTCCGGCAAATAACCCACCACACATTACAAAGTCGGCCCCAGCACCAAATGCCTTACTAAAATCACCTGCATATTGTATTCCTCCATCTGAAATAATATGAATGTTTGGATTCTTAATTTGTGCCTTAGTATCGTATATGCAACTAAACTGGGGATATCCAATTCCAGTTTGTAGACGGGTTGTGCAAACACTTCCCGAACCAATTCCCATTTTAATAATATCAACGCCCCGGTTATAATATTGTTCTACCATTTCATAAGTAACAACATTTCCGGCAACTAGAGTAACAGTTGGATATCTACCTCGGATATCATCAATAACTGAGAATATGTGTGTAGAATATCCATTAGCGATATCTAGGCAAATAAAATAGGGTTTTACTTTTTCCATAATCATTTCAAGATTTATTAGGTCATCCTTTCTAGTGCCAATTGATACCATAAAATAATTTCTATCAAGGTCATCTGGAATATCGTAAGCAGTATGAAACTTATGTAAGCAAGTAATAATATGATGCTTCTGCGCTTCACGAGCCATTTCAACTGTGCCAGTAGTATCCATATTTGCTATCATAATTGGAACGCCCTTCCAAGTTTGTTTACTATGATAAAAAGTTATTTCTCTCTCCAAATCAACATCGCTTCTAGAATTTAATTGGCTAATTTTTGGTACAATAAGAACGTTTGAAAAATCTAACTTGATATCTTCGGATATCTTACTTGCAGTATTATAAAAACTATCGTTTGAATTAGCAGCGCTTCTATTAAAAATTTCATGATTTTTAATTGAAGTTAAAAGGTCTGTTATTCTGGACATAGTTGTGTTCTGCATAAATGCGTTGTGATTATATATAAGGCATTGTTTTTATACCAGTTTATTATTAATAAACCATATGCCTTGTAAGAAAGAGTCGGCTAAGTCGTCTTTTTTCTTATGACTTTTGAAGAAAGCATCCCATGTGTTATAAGCAGAACTATTATTTATTAAATCTAAACATTTTTGAATACCTAATTTCTTTCTCTCTCCATAAGTATTTTTGTGTTCAGATTTATCATCTTTTAATTTATTAGAAGATGAAACAAAGTCTATGGACGTATTTGTGTTTCGCATAATAAAATATTGTGCTATCATTCCTTGTATTGTTTTCATGCGATTTGCTATAGGGCTAATTTGATTTTCAATTATTACATGGGTCAATGATTCAATATCTTCATGAAGAATCAAATCTAATTTACTTTTAATATTCCTTCCAATTGTAACTAAATCAACCTTAGATGCATTAGTCTCATTTATTGTCTCAAAACATTTTTCAAATGAATAATTATTAATAAGGGTTACTAGGTCAGATTTTTTAATTGGGTCTTCGTATTTAATATTATATTTTTCTGCCAATTCATATAAGTTTTTTATTTTTTGTTTATTTACATAACTGGGTTTTAAATCAGATGTTGGCACTTGAAATGGTTGTTTTTTACAATGCTTAAGACAATAACATTTACCATTCTTTGAAAACTTTGCGGGTTTATTACAAAAAATTTGTTTTTCAATTTCGCAGCATTTAGATTCTATATCAGAACTTATGTTTACTACGTCCCATTTTAAAATTTTATATTCGTTATTACCAGGAGGTTTTTCAAATAAACAAAACGCTAGATTCTTAATACCAACATCTATACTTAGGATTTTCATATTCTATTAATCTAATAGAATATTAAAATGCTTTTTACTATTGTATTTATTACACCTTTGCATTTATTGATTGGTTGAATAAGTAGGGGTGCTTATAGTGGGTGCAATCATTCTTGATTGTAATTGTTCCCTTGTTAAATATGGTTGTTTTAAATTACTGTTATTATAACCAAACCCGGGCGCGTTTGTGTCAAAAGTAGATTTAAAAGTATAAGGGACATTAGTGGAAGGTGTTGCCTCAGTATTTAAATGAGAAGGAAGGCCAAGTTCATCGCATGCTTGATACATATTCATTTTTATAATATCTGTTGCGTTATTAGTTAAGTATTGCCTATATTGCCAACTAGTGGTTATGTTTTCTTGTTGTCTGATGCGGTCATTAACTACTGCTTCAGGTTGCCAGGATGAATAAACTCTTCCATCGGCCATAACAGGTGGAAAATTAAAATGAATATTATTAGAACCACTATAACAGGTTGCCCAAGACATAATATACTATGATTAGAGAAAAAAACAAATAATGCTTCTTATTTTTTGTTTTGTTTGTTTTGTTTGTTTTTTTTGTTTGTTTGTTTGTTTGTTTTGTTTTGTTTTGTTATTCAACGCCTAATAACTTAAGAATGCCACCCTTGGTTGCCTTAGAATTTTCGGTAATAAGCCCCTTTGAAAGGGCAATTTCTTTAAGTTTGTTTAAGGATAACTTCTTATAGTCAATAGATGACGACTTTTTATTGGGAGAATCTTCTAAATTTGAAATATCAATCTTCTTAATTGATTCAAGGTCAAGTGTTTTGTCTTCCGCATTATCCTCAGAATCATTATCATCAAGTTCCTCTACATCATCTAGTTCATCTGCATCTGCGTCTAAATCTGCGTCTAAATCTGCGTCTAAATCTACTTCATTTAACTCATCCAAATCTTCATCTTCGCTTGCACCCTCATTATAATCATTGTTATTTATAAGTTCCTCGGCGCATTCTAATTCATTCGTTGCAGTCAATAACTCTCCAAAATTAATTACCTTAATTGTCCTGTTGTTTTCATTGGAATCTTCTTCCCTATCATATTCTGAATTATCATCATCGCTATCATCCTCACTATCTTCATCTAATTCAACTTCGCTATCGCTGTCATCGTCGTCTGAAACAGGAATTAAGTTAGGCTCGCCAAAGGCATTCATATTTATATCAGAAACATTATTGTCTAAGTTAATTACTCCACCAGATTGACTATCATGAGAGAACTGGTGTGGTTCAGAACGTAATCTGCTTCTAAGATAGTTCAATTCTTCTGCAATACTACTAACTAATCCAAACATAGAGGAAATCTTATGATTCTGCTCTTGAAGACGTTGGACAAAGAACATTCCAACAACACCTATGATTAGTAACGTAATTCCTAAAGATACTAGAAAAGGAACAGTTAATATATCAGAAATCGCCATTATATTAACAAAAGTTGATATATTTATATTATTATGTGAACGAATACTTTATTTTATATTTTGTTTTATTTTTTGAGGCGAAAATCGGCGTTTGAAATGAAAAAAGGCGTAAACTATACTCAGTCTATGACCCCAATGTGCTATCTATTATTTCTTTTGGATAATTCATATCGTTTAAAACCTTAATTCCGCCACGAACGATGGATATGCCTTTTTCTAATAAATATGTATAGTTAAAATCGTCATCTACCTTAATAGTTTTCATATGAAAATTGCTTATAGAGTCATCGCTATCTAATTTTTTGCACAAGTCAATAAAATGTGTTGTTAAAATACAGTTTACATTCTTATGTTTTATTAAATATTTCATAAATGCGTGAGCGCTTAATATGGCTTCATCTGGGTTAGTTCCAGAGTACAATTCATCAAATACGCAAAAATGAGTTTCCTTAATACTATTATTTTTTATAGCATCTATAATTTCCTTACATCTTCTGGCTTCTGCTTGAAATAAACTATCTCTGCCAGATGTATCAGGAATATTTAAATAACAATGAATATGATTATAAGGATTAATACTTGCGCTCTCATAAAACCCACAACCAAACTGCTGCGTTATAATTACGTTAATTAGCGCCGTCTTAAGCGTAGTGGTTTTGCCTGAAGCATTGGGTCCAGTTATTATAATATTTTTATTAAATTTATATGAATTTCTAATAGGCTTATTATGAATAAGTGCAGGATAATAAGCCTTCTTAAATTGGTTTGATTTCTTCTTATTAGAGAATTTTGCCAGGTTTATATGTTTAGTTCTTATATTCAAAGAGAGAGATGTTAGATTCTCAATATAACCATTAAACCCAAATGAAAATAAAATAGCATCGTTGTAGGTCGTGTTAACATAAATGTCATAAAACTGTTTTAATACATATCCTAGTTCTCCCACTTTGTTATAAGTAAATTTATAGGGGGTTATTCTCTCTAGTTCAACTTTTAGGTTTGTTAAAGTAGTTAGTTTTTCCTTAACAACTTCATTAAACTTAGAGTAACTGTTCAGGGTTTCTGATTTTAATAAGAATGCACACATTGTTTGCTGTGTTTCTTCAAGGTATTTTTTAATATCTTCCAAGTAAACATGAATTTTTGTCATATTATCGTTGAACCTCCAACAAGTTAAAACGTTTTGATAAATAGAGAATACATAAAATGCTGCCGATAAAAGGATATATATTTGTTCATCCATTTTAACAGTATGGAATTTTGTAAATAGTTTTCCAATAGCATGATTTGCTGCAATAGTTTTTAAAATTTCAATATACTCAGATGTTGTAATATGCAATCCTTTTGCTTTTATTATAAAAAAGGGGATAATAAGTATTATAAACGGCACACATAATGAAATGACTGGTGCTGCTAAATTATATATGCTCATAATTTGTAAAAAATAATCGGATTTATTTAAATACTCCCACATAGGCCAATCAATATAATGGTATTTTTCTTTAAACCCTGTATCGTTCTTTATTTCATCCCATATTTCTATAATTCTAGAGTTGCTAGAATTATTAGAAGACTCTTTAAATTTAGATAATAATGATTGAGTGTCTTTTAAAAACTTTATATCAGTTGTATAGTAGTTCGGCATTTGTTCAATAACCTTAACTGCGAATTCACTTTTAGGTTGAAATGCATAATGGTAAAGAGGAACGCAGTAAGATGCATCAATGGTTTTAATTAACTCTAAATCTGTTGTTATATTTTTATTAAGTTCCATTTTAGAGTCATTATAAAATATTGGTAATTTAAAGTGCGTGTTTATTTTTTCTATATTTGATATTGACATTCTTATATTATATTATATCAAATATAGAGTTATTTTATTATTATTTTACGCAGAATCGTTAACTTTAGTTTAGTTTAATTTACTTAACCAACGTATCAAAACTAGAAGGCATTTCTTTAATCTGCGTAGAATAATACTGCTCGGTCTCCTTCAATTTTGACATATCCCTGCGAGTAACCATATTAATTCCGACACCCTTTCTTCCCCAGCGACCACTACGTCCAATTCTATGCAAATAAGTATGCACATCCTTAGGAATATCAAAATTAATAACAACACTTACCTGCTGAATATCAATACCGCGAGCAGTAACATTAGAAGAAATGAGCACTCGGTAAGTTCCGCTCCTAAAGTCTGTAAAAGCCCTATCTCTCTCCGACTTATCCATTCCACTATGAATACGACAAACTGGAAATCCGTCCTCCATCATTGCATCATATAGAGCAGATACTCGTTTTACGCTATTTGCATAAATAATACACTGCGATACTGACATAAAACTATATAGGTCCTTCAGAGTTAAATACTTCTGACGGTCATCTTCAACCGCAATATAATACTGAGCAATTCCTTCTAGTGTCAATTGCTCTGCCTTTACTTGAATTTTTACGGGATTTCGCATAAATTTACTGGTTATGCCTTGAATATGCTCAGGAAGAGTTGCACTAAAAAGCGCAACCTGAATATTATTATTAAAGTTCTGAAAAATATTATAAACTTGTTCTTTAAAGCCACTAGATAGCATCTCATCGGCTTCATCAAGAATTACAAGTTTAATATTTTTTGAGCCGATGTGATTCCTGCGCATCATATCATGAACGCGACCAGGACATCCTGTAATTACGTGAGGAACATTTGACTTTAGGTTACCAACATCTTCATCTACAGAAGAGCCGCCAACTAGTACTTGCACACGAAGGTTTTTCATCATAGAGCCAATTCCACGCATCACATTCGCAGTTTGTATACTTAGTTCTCTAGTAGGAGAAAGACAAAGTACTTGAGTTGTATTTTCTTCTGTATTTACGTGCGACAATGCTCCGATAGTAAATGTTGCAGTTTTACCAGTTCCGGATTGTGCTTGTGCAATAATATCTTTATTTTGAATAATTGGCTTAATTGCTTTCCTTTGAATAGGACTTGGTTTTTCAAATCCATATGCAAAAATTCCTCTCAATAAATCGGTTTCTATTTCTAGGTCATCCCAATTATTGATTTCGTAAGAAGAGTCATATGTTTCCTCTTCGGTGTTATTGAGTTCAGGGGGAGCGCTTCTATCTAGTGACATAATATATTATATTGTTCTTATATTTAAGCACATTTATCATTTATATTATTATATTGAAAAAAATTGATATAAATGTAATAATATAATAATTTACATAACCATGACAATGGCGTTGAGATATACCTTAAAAGATTTTACTGATATTACGTTCAATGGTTTTGATTTTACTCTTCCAGAAGAAACATTGTTGATAATCACAGAATTATCTCAGCAGGTTGGTTCTCCAACTTATGTGAAAACGCCTACTTTTCAAAAGCGGGAAAATGTTTTGAAAGCGACTGGTAGTGATAATGGCATAAGCGATTTTAAAAGAAAAAAGAAGAGCAGACCAACAGAAGTTCTGAACGACGATGACTGGGAAACTATCCGTACATTTCAGGCTACTAAAATGGAACAAAAGGTTGGGGTTGACGCACAAATTGACCTTCTTCGCTCTTGGTTGAATAAAATGTCTGATAAAATGTATGTTGAACCATTTGAGAAAATTATGGAGTTGTTGAATCAACTTATTCAGGATGGAATTTCTGACGAAGATATGTTACGTGTTGGCACTACTATATTTGATATAGCATCTAATAATAGATTTTATTCAAAGTTGTATGCTGATTTATATACTAAACTCATTGATAATTATGAAGTTATGAAGAACATTTTCAATGAGAACTTAGAGTCTTTTATGGAGTTGTTTAGTTGCATTGAATATGTTGACTCAGAAAAGGATTATGATAAGTTTTGTAAAATTAATAAGGATAATGAGCGTAGAAAGGCACTCAGTTTATTCTTTGTAAATTTAACTACAAATAAGGTTATAAGTGAAGTTAAATTGAAAGAACTTGCTCATGGATTAATGAGTGAGTTGGTATTATTTATTGTTGATGATAATAAGAAAAACGAGGTTGATGAATTAACTGAGAATATTGCTATCCTATATTTGTATAATAAGAAAATCTATGATTCTGAAGACATGTTGTTTGATGGACTGACTTTCACTAAGATGATTGAAAAATTGGCAAACAGTAAAGCAAAGAGTTATCCAAGTTTGTCAAATAAATCTATATTTAAGTTTATGGATTTGGTTGAGATGTAGACGTAGACGTATACGCGGAGTTAGATGTAGTTCTATTCGCTATCTAGGTTTTGGGACGCTGCATAAAAACATTTTTTATAATAATGATATTAAAACAATTTATCATTATTAATATTAGCATAAAGATAGAATGGAAGAAAATATTACTTTTTTATTAGATGAAGGCGTGGGTGAAGAATACCTAGATTTATATCAATTACAAAGCGAACTAAACGATATTGAAATAGATAGCATGAAAAAATGTTCTGGAATTCAAGATGACGATATATTTCTTGAGATGAAAAACTATGAATTGAATTTTACTGTGAAACAACTAATGTTAATATGCGAATACTATACAATTAAAGATATTAAAACCAATAAATTAAAAAAACAAGATATTATTGAGCAGATAATATTATTTGAAAGCGACCCAGAAAATATAGAAATTGTAACTAAACGAAAAGAGTTATGGGATTATATGGACGAATTAAAGAATGATAAAATGATGAAAAAATTTGTTATTTGGGGATAAAGACGGTTTAAAAATTATTTATTATTTATCTCTATAAAATATAGATGGTGTTATCAAAACTAGACAAATCAACGAGTTATCCAGAATTAAAAGGCGTAGACCCAGATGATTTTAAAAAGGAAGCAAATTTATATGAAATAGAAATAAAAGACATTGATGTTGTAATTGCTGTTGGCGCTGCAAAGAAGAACTATGAACAACGAAATATAACTTATTTCCCGGTTTATTTAGTAAAAACAAATAATAAAGTAATTCAGATAGGAGTGTATGAAGTATTTACTACAGATTTACTGAATTATATGGACGAAAATGGTAATTTAAATGTTGAGGAATTAGACGACCCCCTTATTTATACATTTGTCTCTAAAAAGATGTTAGAAAACTTACGGCTTGTTATTGAGGGTGATAGTAAAAATATGGATGAACTTGTTAAAAAAGAGGTAGAGGAATTAAATGACGTAGACGTGGAAGACGCAAATTCCTATACTGAAAAAGATAAAGCAAACGACGGTGTGTTTGAACAACATAAAATACCTAAATTGCGCGAGGATATTTTTACGCAAGTTGAAAACTTTGTTCCAAGCGTTTCAACCTTAACTGAAGAAACTAAAAAAGACGCTGATGCTTTAAGAGATAAATATGAAGCATCTTCATCAAACACTTGGATTGAAGACTATACAAAGAATAATAAATTTGGTATTATTGATAATGAAGGGGGTGGAGATTGTCTTTTTGCTACGATTAGAGATGCATTCTCGCAACTAGGTCAACATACTACTGTTCAAAAGTTGAGAAAGAAACTAGCGGAAGAAGCAACTAATGAAATTTTTTTAAATTATAAAGAACAATATGATATGGCTAGCGCTTCAGTGGTTGCTTCTACAAAAGATATCAAAGAATTAGAAATAGAATATGAAAAATATAAGAAACTATACAGCGAAACATTAGATAGAAATCAAAAGAAACAATTTACAGATGCTGCTAAAAAATTAAAAGAACAAAGAGAACGCATCATTAAAGAGAAGATTTTATCTCAAGAAATTGCAAACGAATATAAATATATGAAAGACATAGACACGCTAGAAAAATTTAAACGTAAAATCCAAACTTGTGAGTTTTGGGCTGAAACCTGGGCATTAAGCACACTTGAGCGTTTGTTAAATATTAAGTTCATTTTACTTTCAAGTGAAGCACATAAGTCAAAAGACTTAGCAAATGTATTGAACTGTGGTCAACTAAATGATACTATTTTAGAATCGCGTGGCGTATTTACACCTGATTTTTATATAATGGTTGATTATCTTGGCTGGCATTATAAACTAATTACATATAAGAAAAAATATATATTCGCTTACTCTGAAATACCATATGACATAAGGAAAAAGATTGTGGATAAGTGTATGGAGAAAAACAGTGGAGTTTTTGCTCTAATACCAGATTTTATAAAGTTTAAAAGCCAGTTTGTAAAGGAACCTACTGCATGTAAGTTTGAAGAATTATCTGATGCTAAGATTAGAGGACTATATGACGAGGCGATTGTTTTTCAGTTCTACGATAAATCTGCAAATGGCCGACAACCTGGCAAAGGTTCTGGAGAGATAATACCAAAGGAGGCTGTTCTTGGTTTTTCTAACTTACATTCAATTAAAGACTGGCGTAGAAAATTGGATGATTTTTGGGTTGAACCTGATAAGACATTTGTTCTTGATGGACATAGATGGAATAGTGTTGAGCACTACTATCAGGGTTCTAAATTTAAAGAATCTAATCCAGAATTTTACTTATCATTTTCAGCAGAAGCCGGTACAGAATTGTCTAAAAATCCTGAGATGGCAAAGGCCGCGGCTAGTTCATCTGGAAAATATAAGGGCGAACTTTTACGCCCTGTTGAGGTATCTATTGATCCTACGTTTTATGGTAAACGTAAAGAAAAAGAACTATTTGACGCTGTTTGCGCAAAGTTTAATCAAATAGGAGAATTAAAGACGGTTTTATTGGAAACAAAGAATGCAAAACTGATGCATTATTTGAAAGGAAAGGAGCCCGAATTAGCAGAATCATTATTAATGGTAAGGGATAAACTGCGCGGCCCTACATTATCTATTTAAAACCAAATTTTAATCTCTTTTACTTACATAAAACAACATTTCTTTGATAATTTCATTGTCTTACTTAATTTAATGAGAGAAACGCTAGAGTCTACTAGAGTGTTGAATGTTGTTTTTGTAAATTCTTGTGTTAATGCATCAAATACAATTAACCCCTCTGTTAATAAAATATTAAACGTTAATTTAATCAAATCTCCACATACGTTACTTAATTGGATTGAATCTTTTTGAGACTTTAATGACGCCATTAATTCATACATTGTAGAGAATAACGTCATCAACTCAGGAACATCATAAGAGTCTATTTTATTATCCGCAACAATTTTTTTAAATGACTCTTCAATTTTAAAAAAGAAATTAGGGGCAGTTTGTAAAACAAGCGTTAATACTTTAATAAGTTCTGGTGTTAAATCATATTTGCGTTGCATTTCTTCTCTCACTGAGATTATTATAAGAAGGTTTAAGAGAGACTTTATTTCTAGTGTAGGTTTTACTTCATCTGCTTTTACTGGTTCTTCTGCTTTTACAGGTTCATCTTTTACTGGTTCTTCTGCTTTTACAGGTTCAACTTTTACTGGTTCTTCTGCTTTTACAGGTTCAACTGGTTTTACAGGTTCAACTGGTTTTACAGGTTCATCTTTTACTGGTTCAACTTGTTTTACAGGTTCATCTTTTACAGGTTCAACTGGTTTTACAGGTTCATCTTTTACTAGTTCTTTTTCTTTTACTGGTTCTTTTTCTTTTACTGGTTCTGCTTCTTGTTCTTCTTCATTAGTTGTATAATCAGAATTAGACTCAGTAACTATATTTGTTGAATCTGCTATGGGTATTTCATCAAAAATGGATTCATCATTTATCGCATCTTCTTGGCTCTCATCAATGAGGACTACATTGTCCGACAATTCTGAACTCATATTAGGGTCATCAAGTTGGGTATCTTCTTGCTCCACGTTCTTAGGCTTTCTTCCCTTTTTTTGTGGTTTTGGCTTATTTTCCATAATTATAATTTATACAAATATTATTTTTGTTTTTATAAATTTTGTAATTCTTAATTAATTTTGATAATAACAGTTTGACCCAATTTCATTTAATTTGGGTATTTCTGAATAAGGGCAACAACCATATCTAGTTCCAGTACAGCCATTAGAATCTTTCTTTGGCTTACGAACTATTGCGTTATTATCTTGATAGTGTGCGTTGTTTGGTGTTAATTTCTTATTAGATGGCACATTAATGCTTCTAGTTAACATAAGAATTATTATTATTAGAAGTAAGATAACAATAACTATTTCTAATGCATCCATTATATATTTTATAACTACAAAATATATAAATATAACTATTAATAATATAAAAGATTATGAAACTCACTAAAAGCAGCGAAATGTTAATGTCATTTTTCTTAGATAAAAAGTGTATAAATCATGTTAAACAAACAGCAAAAACTAAGAAAATTTTAGAGCAATTATATTTGGACATTAAAACCGCGGATGATTTTATAAAAACGCAAAAAAATAAAGAAGGTGATAGTTTTTATAAATTGAATATAACAAAGATTCAAACAGTATCCCAAATTCCTAAACCTAGTTCTTTTAACCAAAGCAGTTTTCCCAAGGAAATCCGTGAACACATAGACACTGAAATGTTGTATGATTTATCTTATACTTTTTCTCTCTTTGATAGAGAAATTATTATACATTTTGTTGTTGAAGACCCCTCTGTTGAGCATCAGATTGAAATATATAATGACTATATTGAAAAGATACTTACTTGGTTACATATTGTTAATGAATACTCATCAAAAAAATGTTCTAAACGCGTAGTTTTATATATGTATTTTACGTCGCTTAAAAAACAACTTCCAACAAGTAACTTACACGTATTAAATGAAAATAATGTAAATACCGCATTCACCTATACATGTCCAATAGATTCAGAAATAGTTGTTTTCAGAAAAGAAGAATGGTTAAAGGTATTAATGCATGAAAGTTTTCATAATTTTGCACTAGATTTTTCGGATATGAATAATGATGAATGTCGCAGATTTATTCTCTCTATTTTTAAAGTAAAATCGGACGTAAATTTATTTGAAGCATATACGGAATTTTGGGCAGAGATAATGAATGCCGCATTTTGCAGTTATTATTTGAATAAAGAGAGAAATGGAGTAGCGGAGTTTCTAAAGAATTTTGATTTTTTTATTAATTTTGAAAGAACCTATAAATTTTTTCAGATGGTAAAAACATTAGATTTTATGGGGTTGAAGTATATTGACCTTATAAATAATACACCCGAATCTGGTTCATTGAGAGAAACATTATATAAAGAGGAATCCAGTGTTCTCTCTTATTATATTATTACAACTATTATGATGAATAACTATCAAGGTTTCTTATCTTGGTGTAATACAAATAATTTATCATTGCTTCAATTTAAAAAGACAACCTCAAACCTTAATGAATTTTGTAAATTTATTGAATCTAATTATAAAACTAGGTCACTATTTGAGTCAATTGAATGTATGCAGGACTTTTTGGCATCAATAAAAAATGGGAAATATATTAATAGTAGTAGTAGCAGTAATAATAATAGTAAGAAACCGAATAAATTATCAAAGTCGCTAGATTTTGTTTTAAATAACATGAGAATGACTGTTTGCGAGTTGGGTTAGGAATAGAGACAATTTATCCTTTACCTTTGTTTTTAATATATCTTTAAAATTTTCGCCAGTTGTTCTAATTAGTTCAACTGAGTTATACCAATATGTTGAAGTCGGGTCATCTGACCATCTCCATTCAGAATGACCTAATAGTAACCAAGTTTTTATATTTAAAACCCCTGCTAAATGAACTGTTATGGTATCTATTGTTATTAGCAAATCTAATGATTTTAATATATTAACCGTATCTTCAAATGGTTCGTTCCCGTTATCTTTATTATCAATATCAATAAAATGTATTCGGTTATTTGGTTGCGCATGAGATTCATAATTCTCTATATCTTTACTTATATCAGATTTTCTATGAATACAAATTAAATCAACATCTAAGTCGCATAGAATTTTAAATTCTTCTAATGGTATGTGCTTTTCTATAAATGATGATAGAAGTCCACTATAAACAAACCCCACTTTAGGTCTATCAGAAATCTGATTTAACCGAGTTTTCCACTTTAAAATTTTATCATTGTCGGTTTTAATATATTCAATTGAATTAGGTATTATATTCTTAACTCTTAAAAGTCTCGGCAACGACATTAAATATGCTTTATATTCAAAAACCGATAGAGTGACATAATTAAATTCAGTTACAACATCAAATTTACCGAATGATTCAAATAAATGTGCTAATTCTAGTTTGCAAAAAAAAGTTATTTTAATTTCTGGATGCGAATCTGCTAATTCTAGAATAAATCTATAATATTGAATCATATCGCCGAGACCTTGCTCTCCTGCTACTAATAATCGGTCGCATTTATCAGTTCCATTCCAATTTTGTAAAAATGGAATTTGAACCCTATCGTGCAGGTTTTGGTTACCAGTGGTGCTATTTATATTTAATCGGGTTTCATATAGTTCAAATCCTTTTTCAAATTGTTTTTTTGCTAAATATGGAAAACATAAGTTATATAAATTTTTATCAATGACGTTTATATTTTTTATTTTTTCGTAGTGCATAATAGAGGTATCGTATTGTTTAGTATAGTAAAACAATGAGCCTAATAAACTATTTGTTAAATCATTTGTTTTATCAAGATTATATGAAGCCAAGAAATTTTTCTCGGCGTTTTTATAATCTGCCATATTAACATAACAATTGCCAATGTTGTTATAAACATCAGGTAATTCTTTTATTTTTAAAATTTTTTTAAAGTTATGTATTGCTAATTTAAATTGCCCTTGATTAAAATAGCATATACCTATTTGATTTAGGATTACGCCATTATTTGGGTCTAGTTTAATAATTTTAACATAACACTCTGTTATTGCTTCTAAATTTTTATTAAGTAATTCATAAATAGCGCCAAGTTCTGTTAAATAATTAATAAGGAAATATGGGTTACTAGTAATTTGTTCTAATTGTTTATAGCATTCAATTGCTAATTCATATTTATTATTATTTGCGCTATCTTTTGCTTTAGCATATAGGATTGCTTCAGTATTCATATAGATATTGAAATTATTTATTTGTTCGGAGAATAACGAAATTATATAATATTATGGTTATGGTTATGGTTATGGTTATGGTTATGGTTATGGTTATGGCAGTAATTAGCCCCATAAATCGGTTTTCTTGTGCAGTTAGTTCCACTATTATTCTTATGCTCGCATACATATTTATAAAACCCATTTCCCATTAATTTTTTATTAGATAACCAAGCAGAACTAGCCCCATCAAAATCTATGTTTACGTCATATTTGGGTTCAGTTATTTTGGAGTATATATTTGGATATATATTTGGGTTTATATCTCTAGTTGGGATTAAATTTTTATTTGTGTTTAAATTTCTATGTTCTTCTAAATTGCGAGTTATGCTGCGGGTTTTCATAATGTTTATTATAGTTTAGTTTTATCGTATTTTAATTCAATTTTTACTTCAATAAAATAAAATAAAATAAAATAAAATAAAATAAAATAAAATATATATAAATGGCATCTAATGGACTACCCCCTTTACCGCCTGGTAGGGTTCCTTCTCCAACACGATATTCCACTAGAATACCTCCTCTCAGAATAGAGGATCCATCAGGAAATCCAAATCAAATTCCAAATATTGCGGCACCAACAATGTCCCCTAGACTTATTGCTGAGATGACTGGAAGACAATCGCCATTAATTCCTCAGGAGCAACCATTGTTTCCTATACGAGAACAATATGATAATATATTACACCTACAACAACCACAGCAACAGCAACAGCAAGGACCAAACGTAATAGAATACGATGGTGGTGGAAGAAAAAGAAATACGTATAAAAGAAAACGTAGCAGTAAGAAGCGTAGTAGAAGTAAAAAGCACAGAAGCAGTAAAAATAGGCGTAGCAAAAAGCAACGCAAAGTTTAATTATTATAATTTCAATCGTAATCGTAAAAAAATTGAAGTTATAAATCATTGCATAAATTAAAGCAAAACGTCATCAACTTAGGGAACATGGGAATTAAACATTTAAATAAATTTTTAAGGGAAAACTGTAAGAATTCAATCAAATGCATTTCTATGTCAGAATTATCAGGGAAAAAAATAGCAATTGATATCAGTATATATTTATATAAGTATGTCGGCGATGATTCTCTTATAGAGAACATGTATTTAATGATTTCTATATTTCGTTATTATAATATAACGCCAATATTTATATTTGATGGTAAACCACCTACTGAAAAAAAGGAACTATTAAAACGGCGCAGGGAAAATAAACTTGATGCAGAAAAGGAATATAATAGGTTAAGAGACTGTTTACAGGAAATCGCAGATGATTCTGATAAACAAGAAATAATTGCCAACATGGATTCGTTAAAGAAACAATTTGTATATGTTAATAAAAAACATATAGAACTTGTAAAAGAATTGCTTACTAGTTTTGGCGTAAATTATTGTGACGCGCCAGGTGAAGCCGATGAGTTATGCGCAATGCTTGTTTTAAAAAAGAAGGTATGGTGTTGTATGAGCGAAGATATGGATTTGTTTGCTTATGGTTGTTCTAGAGTATTAAGGTATTTTAGTTTAATAAATAGGACTGCTATCTTATATGATATGAAATGCATTTTATATGAACTTAGTATTACAATGAAAGAGTTTCGTCAGATATGTGTTCTATCAGGAACAGATTATAATATATCATACGATGGCAATGATAGCATGAACCTGCAAAAAACTACAAAAATTTTTAAAAAATATAAAAAAACAAAAGAGGACATAGACTTCTACGAATGGTTTCGTAAAAATTATCCAGATTGCGAAGACAATTATGACATTCTATTGAGTATATATAAATTGTTTGATTTATCAGACAATCATAGTCATTTAAAGTCGTATGAAGATATTAATATTTGTAATTCTGTGGTAATTAAAGAGGCTCTAAGAACAATACTTGAGAATGATGGGTTTATATTCGCAGCGAGTGGATAAGTTTTCAAATAATATAAATAGTATAAAATTTATATTCTTTGCTTTTTTGTTGCTTTTTATTTTTGGTTTTTATTGCTTTTTATGGTTTTCTTTTTTTTGTGTTTCTTTTTATTTTTTTTACTTTTTCTGGTTTTATTTTGGTTTGTTGGTTGTCGTTATTCCAATTTTTTATTTTATTTGGTTTGGTTTTAAGCGGTCTCAGCCTTTAGCGCTTCAGCCTTCACGGTCTTGGCGAAGTGGGGGCTCATGTAACGCTGGAGGTTGAAGTATGTCAACTCATCCGTCTTCTGGAGCTTAAGAAGGGAGGCAAGCTTAGCATCGGGGTTAATCTTGCGACCATTCTCAGAGTCCTGGAGCTTGTTGTTGCGGATGTAGGCGTTGATGTCGCGAGTCACAGCAGTGCGCGCCATCTCCGTACCCTTCTCCTTACCAAGGAAGGAAGCGAGCTCGTCGCTAATACGAGTGGGCTTGACAAAGCCAGAAGGTTGGCGGTTGCCAGACTTGCGCTTACGCTTAGAGGAGAGCTTCTGGGCAGCCTTAAGTTCGCGCTGCCACTTCTTCTCCATAGACTTGTACTCAGTCTTAAGAGACGAGAAAAGGGAAGAAAGTTGCTGGAGCTTAGCATTGAACTCGGTGGATTGCTCAAGAAGGGATGACTCAAGCGAGTCACCCTCAACGGCGACAACCGCGGCAGGGGCAGCCTCAACGGGGGCGGCATCAACAGGGACAACCGCCTTAGCGGCCTTAGGAGCCTTGGGGGTCTTGGGCGCCTTAGCGGCAGCAACATTCTCAACAACAGGAGCGGAAGTGGGGGCGGCAGAATCAACTGCGGGCTTAGTGGTCTTCTTAGTGGGGGCCATTATACTTTATCTAGGCGACAACCTTTTAAGTGCTTTCAGCCCTTAAATATATATTTTGGGTCTAAAGGTGATTGGTTGACATCATAAAGAACGCAACTATGTAATTTAATTTCACTTATCTAAAACTTTTCTCTAAAACTTTTCTAAAATTCTTAATTAAAATGCGCAACTGATTGAAAAAGCCAAGGAAGTGATGAGGCGGCATTTTCACTCACTAACGTCAATGCGCCAAGAACATAATATGCTCCTAAAGATTTACTATCATTATCAACTCCATTATTAACAAATTTCTCTAGAACCGATATAATAGTTTTTCTAATATTGTCCATGTTTTCTTCGGAATTTATGTGATTAAAATTTATTCCTCTAAATGGGTCGCCTATTGGTGGACATATCTTTCTCTTAACTTCATTGGTTAGTTGCGCGCGATAGGACCAAATATCTACTAATTCCCGCAAGAATTTTACTATTTTTACTTTATTTAATGCTTTAAACCAATTTGGGTCAGAATAATTTCCTAAAGCATCAATGTTTTGAAATAATTCTAATATTCTTAATTCTAATGTTTTTTCTGTTGAAATGTTATCCTCTTTAATATCAACATCAACTGTTATTTTTAGAGCCTTGCTAATTCTTATTAGGTTACGCATATTCTGAACTATTGTTTTGGAAATATCGTTGCGGTTATATGGATTTTTTAATTGTTTTCCAGACTTTATTATCAGGTTATAGAGAGAAACTATGTCAAAACCATATATAAATCCATCTACGTCTTTATAACTGAAAAATTGGGAAACTGGAATACCGCCTACGACATCACCAGTTAAAAAATCGCCGTCGTTTGTACATAGTCCTCTATTTATGAAGGCTGGACCACGCAACTCGTTGCATTTTCTCTGCAAATATCCTCTAAAAATTTTCTGAATTTTAATAATGGTGTTTGATAATTTCAAATATATGTATATTCTAGTAATAAGTTCCTTCTTATTTCCGGATACCTTAAGTTTAAAAATTTTTGTTATTTGTTTTAATTGCTGAACATTATAGTTATTCTCAAATAGAACATTATATGTTGTGTATGTGGGCATAACCATGTTATCGGTTAGTATTTTTGATAACTTCTTTGGTTGCGGAATACTTTTTTCGCAGGTTGAATATAAACGATTAGTATAATCTTCTATTGGCATAAGCGATATTAGTTTGCCATTTTTTTTTATATAATGAACATTAGCAAAACTATGTAAATCTTCTGAGAACATTATTTTATATATATCTTAGAA
>Ga0209444_10000691_pt1 | contig 18763 bp, 13 predicted proteins | sample LauGreFaBDMM15DN_2_FD_188215 | JGI IMG/M metagenome (GOLD analysis project Ga0209444, IMG submission 188215) | Freshwater lake microbial communities from Lake Michigan, USA - Fa13.BD.MM15.DN (SPAdes) (version 2) | ecosystem: Environmental > Aquatic > Freshwater > Lake | place: Lake Michigan...
TCGCCGCTAGTGGTGCGGCTGGGCATTCCAATCGCGGCCGTGGTGTTGGTGTAGCCCGGGGAGAATCCGGTTCCGGACCGGTAGTCCACCACAGAGGCGGGGTATTGGGCTTGGACGGTGAGGATTGCGCTGGCGGCGAGGATCGCCTTCGGAGCGAAGGATTCCAGCAGGGTAACGCTGGGTTTTCTGGCACGGAATGTTCGGACGGTGTTCATGGTCTCTAGTTCACGGCAACGGCAGGCCCGGTTCAGGGGCTTGCCTAGGTTGTGTCAATGGAGACCAGGCCGGGGGATAGGAAGTGGGTGAGTGTCTGAAACACAAAACGCCTCCAATCCACCGGCAAAACAGGGAATGAAGGCGTCAGACATTCAAAATGTTTCCACCCCAGCATACAGGCAGGGATGGTCTGGCCTCATCCTTCGCTTTGCGGCGAAGCGGTTGCGGCACGAAGCCGAAACCTGACGAGCATCGTTGGCGCGATATCCTGACTACAGGCTTCGAACCTCGCCCCCGCCTTCCCAGACTCGCGTCCAGTGACTGTCGTGTACGACTAGGGGGTTTGTTGCCTGATACAGTGGCGCAACCGTCGCCGATTCTCACGGCGTTCCCGCACTTCCAAAGATGTTATGATATTGGGCAATCCCTTCGTAGGAAAAGCCCGTCAAAGAACTGGGACGTAAAGACTCTAAGCGCCATTCCAAATCAAGTTTTAAACGTATCGGTTGCAAGAAAAATGCCGGTGCTGCTGAAAGAAAACGGCCAACAAAATGACAGGAACTTTTCCTGCCTCACAGGTGATCGGCTGACAGGGCGGAAAATCGGCCTCAGATTCTTCGATCTGGTAAGGTGGCCCGCCCTGCGACCTAGCCCCAGCCGGTGGCGACAGGGCGATGGAGGTCGTTCAAGTGGTTGAAGGGGGCACAAGAGGTTTCATCGCAGGCACGCTTGAGGCTTCCGTTGCGGACCGGTATTCCGCAACTTCTCATCATGCGTTCCCGTGGTTTCACCCTCATCGAACTCCTGGTCGTCATTGCGATCATTGCCATTTTGGCAGCCCTCCTCCTGCCGGCCTTGGCGCGAGCAAAGTCGAAGGCCGGAGGCATGGTGTGCATGAACAACGCCAAGCAGTTGCAGACGGCTCTCCAATTGTACGCCGACGATCATCGAGACCGGTACGTCAACAACCACGGCGTGGGCGAAACGCGGTCGCGGACCAACAGTTGGGCCAACAATGTGATGGACTGGACCGGGAGCGACGGGAACACCAACCTGAATCTCCTCTCCAGTGGATTGCTCTCGCGTCATCTGGCCAGCACCGCGGTGTTTCACTGCCCCTCGGATCAATCGCGGGCCGACAATGGGCTGCGCATCCGCAGTTATGCGCTCAACGCCCTGGTCGGTGATCCAGGCGAGTTGACTAACCGGTTCAATCCTTCCTATCGGCAGTACTTCAAGGGATCGGATGTTAGTTCCCCATCCACGGTCTTCGCCTTCTTGGACGAGCATCCCGACACCATCAACGATGGGTTTTTCATGAACCGCCTAGAGGAGGCCCCTAAGTGGGGTAATTTGCCGGCGTCGTATCATTCCGGCGCGGCTTACTTCACCTATTTGGACGGGCATGCCGAGGGGCATCGGTGGCAGGTGTTGGGAGCCGAGGGAACCATCCGGGCCAATGTGCGGGGTGGGGCCGGGGGGATCTTCGCGGCCAACCCGACGACGGATTGGGATTGGGTCAAGGCCAACAGCGGGGAGACTCGGTAAGACGGATTGGAGAAGGTAGGGTGATTTTCCCATGTCCCCATCACTCGGTGACTGATAGGAAAAGGGGAGAATGAATCGAGTTTCGATTGGTTTTTTAGGTGCTGGCAAGATGGCGACCGCATTGGCTCGTGGAGTCATCAGTGCGGGTGTAGTTCCGGCCGAGAGGGTCTTGGCCAGCGATCCGATTCTAGCTGCCCGCCAGGCCTTCGCTCAGGCGACCGGAGCTCGAGTCACCGATTCGAATACCGAAGTCTTGGCAGGCTCAGACATTGTGGTGATTGCCGTGAAACCCGACCAAGTGGTAGGGCTCTTTGGTGAATTGGCAGCCAGTTGGAACACGGAACGGCATTTGGTAGTGAGCATCGCTGCCGGAGTTCCCTTGGCCCGTATGGAAGCGGCAGGACCGAGCGGCCTTCGGGTCATCCGGGTGATGCCCAACACACCGGCGCTGGTCGGGGCGAGCGCCTCGGCTTACGCGGTGGGTTCCTCGGCGACGTGCGCCGATGCCGAGGTGGTACAGGAGTTCTTGGCGTCCGTGGGTCTGGCCTTGGAAGTGAAGGAAAAGCTGCTCGATGCGGTGACGGGGGTCAGTGGCAGTGGGCCTGCCTATGCGTTCTTAATGATCGAAGCGTTGGCCGATGGTGGAGTGGCCGCGGGCTTGCCTCGGGACATCGCCCAGCGTTTGGCAGCGCAAACCTTGTTGGGGGCCGCCAAGATGGTGTTGGAGACCGGACAACACCCCGGAGCACTTAAGGACGCTGTTTGCAGTCCGGGCGGCACGACCATTGAAGCCATTCATGTGTTGGAAAAGGGCGGGGTGCGTGCGGCGTTAATCGGAGCTGTTCGAGCGGCCGCCGACAAGGCCAAGGCCATGGCCTGAAAGGTTTCAACATGAACTCTTCCCTCCCGCCTCCGCATCCCACCCAAGTCCGCATCCTCTGGTGGACTGCCACGGCCTTTGCTTTAGCGGTTTTGGTGGCGCTGGTTGCCGGACTGGTTTGGGGAGTGGGTCAAGTGCTGGGCGTTTTGTCGCCCGTCCTATGGCCTTTGGCCTTGGCTGGGGTGCTGGCTTATCTGCTAGACCCGGTGGTGGATTTGATAGAGCGGCGAGGCATCGCGCGTGCCAAGGCCATCAGCTTGGTTTTTGTTTCAGCCATGGTGATTGTGGTCGGAGTGTTCGCGAGTGTGGCTCCTCAGATTTACCGGGAGACCCGGCAGTTTGCCGAGCGGGTTCCCGACTACAGTCAGAAGTTTCAGCTCCAGATGGAATCCTGGGCGACCAACCCACCGGTGTTGGTGCGCAAGCTCATTGAGTTGCGGTCAACTTCGACAGTAGGGAGTGGCTCGACCAATCTCAGTCCGCAGTCTGTAGCAGCACCGACCGAAGCGCCTCAGCGCGAACCCCAATCACGGATGTCCCTGCAGTCGGCGTCTGACTGGGTGATGGATCTTATGCCCGCCAGTGGCGCTTGGTTCTTGGGGCAGGTGGGTAAGTTCAGTGGTGGGCTGGGAATGCTCGCCGGACTTTTTTTGGTGCCGGTGTATGCCTTTTATTTCCTCCTCGAAAAACATGGAATTGAGCGGGAATGGACCGATTACCTGCCGCTGCGCAATTCGGAGTTCAAGGACGAGTTGGTTTTCATTCTGCGTTCTATTAACGACTACCTGATTGTTTTCTTCCGAAGCCAACTGCTGGTAGCCATGTGCGATGGGCTTCTCTACACGTTGGGGTTCCTGATCATTGGGCTGCCCTATGCCTTCATTATCGGCTTGATGGCGACGGTGTTGACCATGATCCCCTTTTTGGGAGCCATCACCACGTGTGTCGCAGCATTGTTGATCGGTTTCGCGAGCTCGGGCGATTGGATCCTTCCAGCCAAGGTGCTCGGTGTGTTTGCTGTGGTCCAAACTTTGGAGGGGTTGGTTATATCTCCGAAGATCATGGGCGATCGCGTGGGATTGCATCCTTTGACCATCATTATTGCGGTGATGGTAGGGACCACGTTGTTGGGTGGACTCTTGGGAGGCATTTTGGCCATACCGCTGACGGCAGCACTGCGTGTCCTGATGTTTCGCTACGTCTGGCGACCTCTGAAGCGGAATACAAAGGGTGGGAATATTCGCTCTTCGGCAGTTTGAACAGCGCCTCGGTTTTGACCTCTGAGATGGGGTCCCAACCGGAACTTCGGTTGGCAAAGCCGAACTATCGAACCATACTATCTGACATGAATCATTGGGTGTTGTTAATCCTGGGGAGCTTCTGGCTCCAGTTGGGGAGCCTGGCCAAAGAGTCATCACGACCTTCAACCAGCGCCTCGCCCACCAACACCGCTCCAGTCGCTCATGCGGCTACTTCCGATACGGGTGTTTTGCCCTCCAAGTTTACGGATCCGAAGATCTTGGCACCGGAGGAGTCCAGCGGTGAGATCGCACGACTGGCAGCTCGAATGATCGAACGGTCCCACTTTCTGCGCCGAGAATTCGATGATCGAGTATCTGAGCGCTTTTTTGAGAGGTATATCGAGTCGCTCGATCCCCAGCGGATGTATTTCACCCAGAGTGATTACGAGCAGTTCAGCGCCTACCGCCAACAACTGGATGACCTGACGATCCGGCGCGGGGATACCCGGCCCGCCTATGAGATCTTCAATCGATACCTTCAGCACATCGACCAGCAGTATGCGTTGGTTCAAGGCGTGATGAAGACCGAGAAGTTCAATTTTGACACGGACACCAAAATCCTGCTCAACCGCAAGGATGCACCGAGACCGAAGGATCTCACTGAACTTCAGGGTGTTTGGAAAGATCGCCTGCGCTTCGAATATCTTTCCGAAAAGCTGAACCGGGACTTCGCCACGCTGGCAACCAACGTTTGGACTCAGATGAGCACCGCGCCAGAACCGGAGGTCGACCCCGCAAGCAGCACGAACGGGGCACCTGCAGTGGCTCCGGCGAAGTTGGTGACCAAGGCGATACTTTCAGGCGGTAAAAAGGTGGCCGACTTGTACCTGACCGGTTTGGAGACCCGCCTGCACTCCAACCTTTCCACCAACCGTGCCACAGTGGTGGCCAAGATGGCCGAATCAGGAAAGTTTAAAGGCCCCTCCGATTTGCGCAGTTACTTCGAGAGCAATCTTCAGGGTGATCGCCACGACGAAATCGTGAAGACGCTCAACCGCCGGTACAACCGGGTGATGCGCAATTTGAAGCAGTTTGAGTCTAAGGAAGTGTTGCAGTGGTACCTCGATGCGCTGGCCCATTCTTACGACCCGCACACCAACTATTTTGGCCCCCGCGAGGAGGAAGCTTTCAACATGTCCATGACCCTCTCGTTCGTGGGTATCGGGGCCGTGCTCACCAGTGAAGATGGATATGCCACCATCACTGAGGTCAAGCCGGGAAGCCCCGCTGAAAAGAGCAAGATCCTCAAGGCCGGTGACAAGATCGTGGCGGTCGCGCAAGACAAGCAGACTCCGGTGGATGTGATCGACGAAAAGCTTCAGAAGGTTGTGGAGCAAATTCGCGGACCCAAGGGCTCCAAGGTCACGTTGACCTATATCCCGTCGGGATCCGACCTCAGCACCCGTAAGACGGTGACCATTGTCCGAGACACCATTCCGCTGGAGGACCAAGAGGCCAAGGCCAAGCTGGTGCTGTTGCCCGGTGGTGCAGGCAAGACCAACCGAATCGGTGTGATCGATCTCCCGGCGTTCTACAGTGGAGCCATCGGCGGCAACGGGGCCACGAAGAGCCCGACCGCCGACGTCGCCAAGCTATTGCGCAAGCTCATGGCCGAGGGTGTCGATGGCGTGGTTTTAGATTTGCGGCGTAACGGAGGCGGATCTCTCGAGGAATGTGTGAGTTTGACCGGGTTGTTTATCAAGACTGGGCCGGTCGTTCAGGTGGTCAACTCGCTCGGGCAGCAGCGGGTTTTGGAAGATGACGATTCCTCCGTGCTGTATGACGGCCCATTGGTGGTGCTGACCAGCCGCTTCAGTGCCTCAGCCTCAGAGATTCTAGCTGGAGCCCTTCAGGACTACGGACGAGCCGTGGTGGTGGGCGACAGTTCCACCCATGGCAAGGGCACCGTGCAGAACCTTCAAGGATTGGAACCCTTCTATCGCGGAACCGGAAAGCCGGGACAGGTGAAGGTGACCATCAGCAAGTTCTTTCGCCCGTCGGGCTCCTCGACCCAACTCAAGGGCGTGGTTCCGGATGTAGTGCTACCCAGCATTAACAATTTTGCCGACATCGGTGAATCGGCGCTGAGCAATGCACTGCCGTGGAATACGATTTCGCCGGTGCGTTTCGATAAAATGGACCGAGTGACCCGGACGCTGCCGGAACTCCATCGCCGATCTACGGATCGTTTGGCCAAGGATCGGGATTACGCCTACATCGGTGAGGATATTGAGCGCTACAAGAAGCTCTTGGCCGATCGGAGTATTTCGCTGAACGAAAAGAAGCGTCGGCAGGAAATGGAGACCGATCGCAACCGGGCTGCCGTTCGCAAGGCTGAGATTAAGAGCCGTAATGAGATCGAACCCGTCGCCTACGAAATCACCCTCAAGAATGCAGCCCAACCCGGGCTTCCTGAGCCCAAGGTCGCCAAGCCTGTGGTAGCCGCAACGGCCCGTGATGCCCGCGCCCTAAAAGCAGGTGCGTCGAAAGAATCCACCGCTGAGCGGCGCCGATTGCGGGAGGCAGGTCAGGAGGACGGAGACGACGACCAAGATGGAGTTGTAGGTGATGTGAATCTTCGGGAGGCAGAAAGAATCGTGATCGACCTCTTGGAGTTGTCCAAGGCTCGCGGCAGTGCATCCGGGGCGACTGCGAGCGTTCAGTCCGAGCGTTGAGACAACGTAGCGAAGCCTTTTTCGAATCAATTTACTATGAGCAATCGAATCGCCTGTGTGGGAGTGGGACGCATGGGGGCCAATATGGCCCGACGGCTGAAGGAGTCGGGATTCCATGTGACCGCAGTGTATGACCTTCGCCGAAAGCAGGCCCAACTGCTGGCCCAAGAACTCGGGTGCGAGGCCCCTTCGCGACTATCCGCGGTGACCGCCTTGGCTGACGTGATCCTCACAGTGGTGTCGGACGACGACTCGATGGAGGCGCTGTTTGCACAGAAAGGCGACAGCCTGCTCAAAGGGGCCGCAGGAAAATTATTCATCAACTGCGCGACTGTGAGTCCCGCCACCCATGTGATGGTAGAATCCAGATCTCAGGCAGTGGGCGCTGAGAGTGTGGAAGCCTGCATGGCGTCCAGCATTACACAGGCTCGCCAAGGCACGTTGTATTTGATGACCGCAGGCCAACAGAGCGCATGCCAAAGGGCTGAGCCCATCTTGGCCAAGCTGTCGGCTTCCCGGCGCTACATTGGAGCCGCAGGAACAGCCGCGCAGGTCAAGGCACTGGTCAACATGGTGATGAACATCAACACCGCAGGTCTCGCCGAAGGGTTGGGCTTGGGGGCAGCCATGGGTCTAGACTTGGGAATGCTCCGTGAAGTGTTTTCTCAGACTGGAGCCAATTCTCGGGTGTTGGAGACCGATGGCGAAGACATGCAAAAGCGCGATCACGCCTGCTTCTTTAGTTCGGCCCACGCTGCCAAAGATTCTGGGATCGCTGTCAGTCTTGCAAAGAAGGTTCGGTTGAAGGTGCCGTTGGCTCAGGCCGCATTGGGCCAGTACACTCGGATGGTCGATAGCGGGCTCGGAGAATTGGACAAATCGGGCGTTGCTGAATTGACCTTCCCAGGTCGTGGACCAAAGCCAGCCAAACCGGCCAAGGCCTCCAAGATGGTCCCGAATAAGGTTCAGAATACGGTCCAGAAGACGGTCCGTAAGAAGAAGTGAGTTCGGGGACGCTCTAAATATCGAAGAGGGGCAGGGGCTTTGAGTCTCTGCCCGGTGAACTCGGTTGCGGTGGCTCAGGTGCTGCCGTGGCTCAGTCGTTGCCGTGGTTCACGCGTTGCGGCAGCTCAGGGAATAGCCGGAGCTCAATGCACCAAGCAATCGTGGCAATCGTGGCAATCGTGGCAGTCGAAGCTGCGCTGATTCGGCTAAACTGTGAATTAGCCCCGAACTCAGCGATCCTGATCATCGAAACGCGAACACCATCGTCGATTAAACCGTCGCGGCCCTTTTTTTCGTTTTCCAGTGGGGCCATCCGACAGCTCAACGAATAGCCCACTGGATGGCTCTTTTATTCGTCGAGGGCGACCGAGCGGCCCCGGGGGGCGACCGAATATTGAAGGAAACGGTCTAAGAGCAACTGGACACCGAAATTGTTGACGCCGGAACCAAAGAAGATCGGCGTGAGTTTCCCCATCAAGACCTGCGGGTGGTCAAATTCGGTGCCCGCCATTTCCACCATCTCGATTTGCTCCCGGACTGAAGCGTAGGTGAGCTCATCGAGCTTCGAGCGAACAATGGGGTCATCGAGGCCGGTGACATTAACCGGGGCCCGGTACATGCCGCCCACCACTCGCTCAAAGAGGTGAACCCGTTTTTCGGCGCGATCGTAGATGCCGCGGAACTCTGGGCCATTGCCCAAGGGCCAATTCATGGCGCAGGAGCGGATTCCTAGTACGGCCTCCAACTCATCCATGAGTTGGATGGGGTCCCGGGAAGGGCGATCCAACTTGTTGATGAAGGTGAAGATAGGAACGCCGCGTCGAGCGCAGACCTCGAAGAGTTTGCGGGTCTGGGATTCTACGCCTTTGCCGGCGTCAATGACCATGATCACCGCATCCACAGCCGTGAGTACGCGGTAGGTGTCTTCCGAGAAATCTTTGTGCCCCGGTGTGTCCAGCAGATTGATGTGGTAGCCGGAGTATCCGAACTGCAGCACCGTAGAACTGATGGAAATACCGCGCTTTTTCTCTAGCTCCATCCAGTCCGAGGTGGTGGCTCGTTGATTTTTGCGGGCTGTGACCGAACCGGCCAGCTGGACAGCGCCGCCGTAGAGCAGAAGCTTTTCAGTGAGCGTTGTCTTGCCGGCATCCGGATGCGAAATGATCGCAAAGGTGCGCCGGCGCTGAATTTCTTCCTGTTGGGTCACGGGGATCCGATTGGGGTTGGAAGATTTGGAGTCTCAAGAAAAACGGCACCCCGGAGGGTGCCGTTCACGATTTTTATTAATCGGCCTAGATCAGGCGGCCTGAGGCGGATTTTCCGGAGTAGTTTCACCGGAAACTGCCGGGTGTTCAGCTTCTACTTCTACGGCAGGAGCCTCTTCGGCGGCAGGGGCCTCTTCGGCGAGGGAAGCAGCGACGTCGTCGACCGCTACGGTTTCAGTGGCTGACGCCGGAGCGACCTCTGCAGTCACAGCCTCGGGAGCGTTCGGCTCGGGAGCTGCAGGCTGCTTGTCAGCCTTCTTCGGGGCCTTCGGGGTCGGAGTAGGACGCGGTGCGGGCTTCTTGGCCGTCTCCAACATTCCGCTGGCGAATTCGATCACATGACCTTGGTGGATGAGCCAGTGGAGGTCGTTCAGGACCGCCTGCTGTTCCAGTGTCAGCGGGGAGGGGGCCGGAGCTGCTCCGCCTTCGACCGCCGCCTCGGCAGGGGCCGGGCTCGGAGCGAGGGTCTCGACCAAGCGCTTGCGATTGGTTCCGAGATTGGTGTTGATGTGATCGATGATCTTCTTAGTCGTCTCAGAGACCACGCTGTTCTCGGTATCGAGGTGATGCGGGCGGGCGACCGCCACATGGACCACAGTTTTGTCGCGCTTGAAGAACTGAAGGCCCATGGAGGCGAACGTGTTGCTCAACGCGGTAGCGATACGGATTGGGAACCGCTTTTCCTTGTCGAGCGAGACGCGCAGCAGTGTCTGGAGCGCCGCCGGCAACTTGGCATCCGCCTTCGGTGTGAAGGAGTCTACCTGCTTGATGAACGAGGGCTGATGAACTTCAGCGAAGTGGGCCCGGACCTCTTCCATCGATTGAAGCATCTTGGGTTCAGGAACGTTGAGAGCCGTGTACTCGAAGCGGAAGCTGACCGAATCGGTCCATTGCTTCACAATCGCCTCGTCTTTCACGATCTTCACGCGGCTCTTGTACATGTCGAAGTTCATCCGGGAGAACCGCTCGGCGTGGAGCTTGCGGAGTTTCTCCTGGTAGCCGTGGAAATTCGGTGGCCCCAGCAAATCACCAGTCATACCGCACTGAGCCACCAGGGTCCAAACTCCCTTGGGCGGATCACATGGCATTTTCTCGGTCTGATAGAAGGTCTCGAAATGTGCTTTGAGCGCGTGCTCGGCAGCGGCCTCTTCATTCAGCCAGAGGGTGTCGTCGAGATTGCAAACAAAGAGCGGCTGGACGGCCACATCCTTCTTGCTCGCCTCGTCACGGTGCTTAATGACCTTGAAGCCCACGGTGTAACGCTCGGGCTTTTGCATCACCAGACCGGCTACCTCGAAGAGGGGGTAGGCGCGACCACTGAGTTTGATTTGTCGGGCCAACGAGCTGACACCGCCTTGTTCAGGAGTCAGGGTCAGTTCGATGGGAATCAGCGGTTCAGGACGGAAATCCGGACGACGCGGGCCACGACCGGGTCCATCGCGACCGGGTCCATCACGTCGGGGGCCGTTCTTGGGATCCCAAGCGATGCCAGGAGCGCCGCCACCAGGTCCACCCTGCGGGCGCGGTCCACGGTCACCGCGGTCACCACCGGGGCGGGGTCCGCCAAAGCCACCAGGGCCACCGGGGCGAGGACCACCGAAACCACCGGAGCCACCCGGGCGAGGTCCGCCAAAGCCGCCAGGTCCGCCAGGGCGAGGGCCACCGGGGCCGCCGGGACGATCCCCGCGGCCAAAGCGCCGGTCGCCACGGGATTCGCCTTCGGTTCCATCGTATCGGGCGTACTTGTTAGGGTCCGTCGGCGATGTAGCCCAGGCGGGCTGAAACAGTTTGTTCAGGTCGAGGTTGATCTCCAGTGATTCGCTCATATCAAAAAGACCGCATCTAAGCGGGTGTTACCAAAATGGTTCGGCACAATGGGACTCGGAAGGCGCGAAAGCAAGTCTGTCAGCAAAAATGCCGCTTTTCTAAAAAACAGGGGTTTGGACTGGAATGGAGCAGGCCGGCGTTGGTCAAGGATTCATCGTCTTAGCCCGCTTGGAGACGGGGCTTGGATGAAAGGGTGGATTGATGGCATCCTTTCGGCAGGTTCCCATGGGTTCAAACTTTTCCATTTGTTGCTGTGAGTGCGCTCGGTGGGCGCCGTTGGAAAACTCTTGGCTGCGCCGAGCGTGGGTGGGCGTTTTGACGGTGGCGTTCGCCCTGAAGATTTTTGCGGCCGACGCAGTGAGCACAGGGGGCATAGGGGTCGCCTCCAGTGGTCTCAGTTCCCGAGCAGCGGCGCTGTGGTCACTCAATCCTCTATTGTCTCCTCCGGTTCCGACGGGCTTGGGTTCAGAGCATCCGATTGATCGGTTTATTGATGCGGCCTTGGTCACGCAGGGGTTGCACCGGGCTCCGGAAGCACAGCAGCGAACCTTGATTCGGAGAGTGGCCTGGGATCTTACAGGTCTTCCCCCCACGCCCGGCGAGGTGGACACCTTCCTCTCGGACCTCTCTCCGGAAGCCTTCGAGCGCATGGTGGATCGGTATTTAGTTTCGCCTGCCTACGGTGAACGGTGGGGGCGCTGGTGGCTGGATTTAGCGCGCTATGCCGACACGAACGGCCAGGACGAAAACAAAGTCATGGCCAATGCCTGGCGCTACCGCGACTGGGTAATCCGCTCATTCAATGCCAACCAACCCTACGACCAATTCGTTCAGGAGCAGTTGGCCGGAGATCTTCTCGACCGAAAGGAGGTTTCGGAATCTCAGTTGTTTGATCGGTATATGGCCACTGGGTTTCTTGTTTTGGGGCCCAAGATGTTGGCCGAACAAGACAAGCCCAAGTTGGTGATGGATTTGGTGGACGAGCAAATCGATGTCGTCAGTCGGGCGTTTCTGGGGCTGACGATGAGTTGTGCCCGCTGCCACGATCATAAATTCGATCCGATCAGCGCCCAAGATTACTACGCCATGGCCGGAATTTTCCGTAGCACGAAGACTCTGGAGAACTTGGCCTTCGTCTCAAAATTCAACGAGCGACGTATTACGGGCAGCCAACGCATGGCTGCCATCGAGGCTCACAAGTCATCGATGAGCCAAATCCAGAAGCAGTACGATGAAGCGGTTCGTATGGCCAATGCCGGATTGCAGCGCGAATGGCAGGCGGTGATGTCGAGGGATCTTCCGCTGTGGATGGATGCGTCTCGTTCCGCGGCGACCAACAGTCTCGAAGGACGATGGAAACAATGGTGGCAGGGTAAATCGCCGACCCCGGGTGTCCGGCGCACCTTCGAAGAATTGGCGAAAGATGCTGCGGTCCGCGAGTCCTGGTTGGCTCCTATTCGCGCCGGCAATGAATTGAAGGCGGGCGGGGTTCAGTTGGCTTCAGGTCGGGTGGGATTTGGTTTTCAGGCCGATGGCCGAAACCACATTAATCGACCAGCGAGTGCCGATTTAGAGCCCAAGCAGTGGACCCTCCAGACTTGGGTTTATGTCGACGAGTTTGGCAAGGAAGGGGATGCCCGCCGTTGGTTGGTGGCCAAGAACGACAACGAATGGGCCGAGGGACATTACGCGCTGCTCCTCGATGGAAAACACCCCATGGCCTACCTGAACATCGGGGGCGGCCCAGAGCGCGTGGTTTCCCTTCGGGCGACCAAGACCATTCAGCGGCGGGAGTGGCATCAATTGACGGCTACCTACGACGGAAAGCTATTCTGCCTGTTTGTAGATGGAGCCCCCGCTGGACAACTCGAGGTCGGCAAATCTCGCGTGGCCGGATCTGGGCGTTTTTCAGTGGGGCAGCGGCCTGATGGGTATGTGCACTTCAAGGGGCGTTTGGATGAAGTGATTTTGTCGGACGAGGTCTGGACGGCAGAACGCGTGAATGAGGCGTTTAAATCGCCGGAGCGGGTCCGTGATTGGCCTGCGTTGCTTCGCTTAGACTTCGACCACCTGACCGACTCCGAACGCCGAGAAGCCGAGTGGGCCGAGGCTCGAGAGGCGGTCTTTGGTGCCGATGGAGTTCTCGCGTTACCGAAGGATCCGAAGCCGCTCTACCCGCAAGCGGTCCGGGACGCGCTTTCGCAGAAGGAACAAGAGCGCGAAGCCTTAAAACGCCAAGATCCGGGAGCGCCTGAATTTGCGCTGTCCGTTGAAGAAGGGACGGTGGCGAACTTGCCGGTTCACATCCGGGGCAGCCATCTTCAATTGGCGGCTCATCCTGTCCCGCGCGGTTTTCCCAAGGCCATTCAAGTGAGCCATGCTCCGGTCATTGCCGAATCACAAAGCGGGCGACTGGAACTGGCACAGTGGTTGACCCGACCTGACCATCCACTCACGGCGCGGGTGTTGGTCAACCGAGTTTGGCAGGCTCACTTTGGCAACGGATTAGTGCGCAGTTCTGACAATTTTGGTTTGCGCGGTGAGGTTCCAAGTCATCCCCAATTGCTGGACTGGTTGGCGCATGGATTTGTGAGTGGCGGTTGGAACATTAAGCAACTCCACCGGCAAATTCTCACCAGTGCCACCTGGCGGCAGGCCGGTCGGATCCACGGCGATCCGAAAGGGTTTGAATCGGATCCGGAGAACCGCTGGCTTTGGCACTATCCCCGGCAACGGTTGGAGGCAGAGATGATCCGCGACGGTGTCCTGGCCGTATCCGGACGGCTGGATCGCTCGATGGGTGGAAGCTTGGTCTCGTGGGGGAATGACGATTACACACCTGAGGACACGGTTTCCGAAACCTCCCGGCGTCGGACGCTCTACCTGCCGGTGGTTCGAGACCGCGTCTATGATTTGCTGACCCTCTTTGACTTCGCCAATCCCAGTGTCGGCGTGGCGCGTCGGACGCCCACCGTGGTGTCGCATCAAGCGCTTTTCTGGATCAACAGCCCCTGGGTCAAAGATCAGGCGGGTGCGTTGGCAACGGACATTCGATCGGGGGAGCCACGGCCCGTGACTCAGCGTGTGAGCCTGGCCTATGAGCGGGTTCTCGGTCGATTGCCGACAGAGGCGGAGCAGGTCCGCGCGGTGGCGTTTTTGTCAAAACCGGGAACCACGGCCACCGCACCGGATTCTGCCGAACGGTGGCTCGCTTGGTGCCAGGTGCTCCTGGCCAGTTCTGAATTCCAGTACCGCGATTGATTCCTATGAACCCGGCCATGCACTCACGAATTTCACGACGCCAACTCCTGCGTCGGTCGGCTCTGGGCTTCGGCAATCTCGCCTTGATGGGATTGATGTCTCCGGGTTTGCGCACTCGAGGTTCGGATATTCAGCCCAACCCCTTGGCTCCGCGGGCTCCGCTGTTTCGCTCCAAGGCCAAGCGGATTATTTTTCTCTTCATGCATGGGGGTCCCTCGCATGTGGACACCTTCGATTGGAAGCCCCGGCTCTTGAAGGATTCGGGCAAGCCCTTGCCCTTCGATAAACCCCGGATCCAGTTCGCCAAGACTTCCAATTTGCGGCGTTCTCCGTGGGAATTCCGGCCCTACGGACAGTCGGGTGCGATGATTAGCGACCTCTTTCCGTTAGTGGGCGCTCGAGCCGACGACTTGTGCTTTATCAAGTCGATTCATGGCACCAACGAAGCGCACGGCGGCGCATTGCTGAAGCTCAACACGGGTTCCGACACGGTGGTTCGACCGAGCATGGGCTCGTGGATCACCTACGGACTGGGAAGCGAGAATCGGAACCTTCCGGGCTTCATCACCATCAATCCCACGCTGGGTCATGGCGGGGTGGGCAATTGGTCGAGCGCCTTCTTGCCGGCCGTTCATCAGGGCACACCCATTGGTGGTGGTGTGCCGGTCGATCGCGCCACCATTCACTACCTCCATGACCCGAATGGCGATGCCAAGACTCAGCGGGCTCAACTGGATTTGCTCGGTGACATGAACCGCGATCACCTGGCTTCGGTCGGCACCGATGCGGTGTTGGAAGCCCAGATCGAGGCCTTTGAATTGGCTTTCCGCATGCAGTCCGAGGCTCCGGAGGCCATGGCCATCGATCGGGAGACGCCGGCTACTCGCAAGCTGTACGGTTTGGATGATCCCAAGACCTCGTCCTTCGCCCGGCAATGCCTGCTCGCGCGTCGGTTCAGCGAACGCGGAGTGCGCTTTGTCCAGGCGAGCCACGGCTATTGGGACCAGCACTCGGATCTTACCCGAGAACACGGTCGATTGGCCTCCGAGGTCGATCGCCCCATCGCCGCCTTGCTCCAAGATATTAAGGCCCGCGGGTTGTGGGACGAGACGCTGGTCATGTGGGGCGGTGAATTCGGACGCACCCCGACCCTTCAAGGGGACGATGGCCGTGACCATCATCCGCATGCCTTCACCATGTGGTTGGCCGGAGGAGCCGTGAAGCCCGGTTTCAGTTACGGCGTGACCGACGACTACGGATTCTACTGTGTGGATCAGAAGGTTCATGTGCACGACCTCCATGCCACGCTGCTGGCTCTGCTGGGGATGGATCACGAGCAACTGACCTACCGTCACGCCGGACGAGATTTCCGACTGACCGACGTCCACGGCCGGGTCGTACAAGAAATCTTCGCCTGATCCGCAAACCGGTTAGTAAAGTCCCGCTCGGAGCGAGTCGTACCGACCGACACCCATGGATGCCCGGTGAGGACTTCGGGTCTACAGCGTGCCACCCAGCTTACAAGCGCGCCCTGTAGGCCGGGTCCCCCGACCCGGCGTTCCCGCTCAAACCACAAACCCGGCGTCGCCTGCGATCGTCCGGTATCGTCCGGTGAGGGTACGATTCCGACCCTCGCCTCCAGTGCGTTTTTCCTCGGGAAAATGAGGGTTTTCTGGGTTCAAAGGGTCGAATCTTCAACGGTTTCTTAAACAGAGGGGGCTGTCCGCCCACTCTCTGGTCATCGTCCGACCACTGTACGGGTCAACGCATACTCCCGACCGAGCCATCCTCGTAGCCATGGCAAACGAGATGAAACGTCGGTACCGCTTCTTCCGTCGCAACGAGGCCGACTACTTCGCCGGCAACGGAGCCAACGGGGCCGCAGCCCTAAAGAAATCCGCATCCAGCGCATCCGCCCAGAGGCGCGCCGCTTTTTTGGCGCCGGATTCGCTGAGGTGGACTTTGTCCGTTGTATCCTCTTGGGCCAGGGTGTCGTAGTCCGGGCCTGGGAAGCAGTGGGGATGTTCTTTGATGACGCGATCCTGCACCCGGCGAATCTGGCCGAATCCAGTGGGGGGCGACTGGCGGTTCACGACCACAGCCAAGCCTGGAAAGCCGGCGTCTTTGCGGGCCTGGTCAATCCACGCCTTGTAGTTCGCGATGATTTTCTCCTCGTCCTTCTCGGGCCAATCATTCTGGCCTTGGTCGGCGAGGACCGCGCGCAATCCCGTGATCGCACAATACTTTGTCAGCGCGTGTTCGAGGCGGATGTAGGGCATGCGGATGGACGAATTGACGAACGAGTGCTCGAACGGTTCGCCTCGAGCCGACTTGGCCCAGTGTTCCAGACTTGTTCCGCCAAAGGCCGCGTTCAATAGCAGCACCGGCACACCTTGCGACTTGGCGACGTGCTCCGCGAACGTGGCCCAGAAGTAGGAGCCTCGGCCGACAGGAGCAGGCTGGACGCCGAAGTCGAAATGCCTCCCAACCGGAGCGGGCAGAAACTGCGGGTCGCCGGTAAAATTGTAGCGGCGCTGCGACTCCATATCGCCCATCGGAAGCGCGATGGTGTTGACGCGGTCGTCTTCCGCTCCCGGTAGGTTAATATCTCCGCCATGGGCGACCGAATGGCCGACGACCACGAAAACTTCGCCGACCCCAACCCGCTCGACCGTTGCGGTGGCAGAATTCCCATCGCCACGAGCGCGAACTTCCAGCGAATACCATCCAGCCGCGGCTGTTACCTTGCCCCGGTAGCTCAAATCAGAATTCACCGTTCCGAGCGTGCTCCAATCTCCGGTCTTGCCCGTGACAAGGTTCAGGGTTCGCGCTTCCACAGCTGCTCCTGGCCACGCGCAACCTCCCGCGACGGCCATCGACGCGTTCCCGGCTTGATCCCGCTGAAAAACCAGCCGGTTCGCGGGCGCGATGACGGACAGCGTTGTTTTCGCAGCCGCACCGCCGGTCGGTCGCAGCCGCACCAGCGCGATGGCGGGGGCCTTCAACGTCAGGCGCAGCATCGCGCTTTCGCCGGCGACCGATTCAGTGCGCGCGTTTGAAAAGTCCCTGCTGGCATCCACGTTGCGGATCTCCGCCGTCACACCGCCGGCCCATGCAAAACTCTTCCAATTCAAAACAATGTCCGAGCGCGGGTCGGCAAAGTTGCTCACCAGCATCGTCGCTTCTCGACCGTCCGCGCTGAGGCTGGCGGCAAAGGCCAGTTTTCCAGTGACGGCCCCGCGAACTCCCACGCGGCGGGGCGTTTCCACAAGACCCTGAAAGGCACGCAGGGCCTGGTATGCCTTCAGCGGCACGCCCTGCTCGGTAAAGATGCCGAATCCGCCCAACTCGCCGTGGAAGAAATTGCAAACATCCACCGGCGCGTCCTGCAACTCTACCAACGCGGCGGCAACGAATGCGGCTCCCGGCGCGCCTGCCATTTCTTCGTAGTATCGCTGGCGGGCGGCGGGAGTTCCCGATTTGGTGATCGGCTGCCACGTGTTGCCGGGAAGAAAATTCCATTCGTTCAAGTGGCTTTCGGTTTCGGTGAAGCCTTTCAAATCCAAGAGTCGCCGGATGGCCCGGGAGCGCGCGGTCAGTTCAGCGGGGTCGGCTGTGTAACAATGCCAGGAAAAGAAATTGAGCGGCACAGTGTCCTTACGGCACGCGCCCAAAAATTTGAGAGCGAAATCCGTAGGAACGAACTCACCTTTCACAAAACTTCCGGTGGCTCCGAGCGATGGCCCGCCGACCTTTAAGGCCGGGAACTTATTTTTGATGGCGAGAGCGACGATGCGATAGAGTCGCAGGTAGTCGTCGTCCGTCCCGCTCCACATGGCCGGGCGGTTCTCGGGTTCGTTCCAAATCTCCCAGTAGCGAATTTTGTGGTGAAATCCGTTCGCCCATCCTTCGTTGTAATGCCGAATGATGCCGAGGCAGACCGCCGCCCATTTTTCCATGTCGGCGGGCGGATGGGCCTGCCGCTTCACACTTGTGTGCTCGATGCTCTCGCCAAGGCGGTAAATTGGTTCCGCGCCGGTCTTGCGCACCGCGGCGATGTATTCGTCAGTCAGCCGGAAATCATAGCTCTCCGGTAGGGTGGGATCGGCGTTCGGGTTTGGGAAAACGGCGTGATGATCGACGACATACGGATTCGGCCAGCCGCAGTCGTGCAGCCGCGTGAACGGAATCCCCAAATCCTTTTGCTCCTGAATTACATCGAAGATTCCCCCTGGCACCAGCGGCCCCTTGTTGATGCCGTGGAGCGGGCGAATGGCTCCGGTGTGAACCGAAAAGTCTGCCCTCAGAATAACATCATCGGCTTGAATCCGAGCCAACGTAAGGAGTAGGGCGATGAGCCAGCGAGGCGACCGTGTGAAGATAAAGCGGAGCATCCTCATTCTATCAAAATTTTCGTTGAACGTGCCCGCAACCGCAAGGAATCCGATTTTCCAACCGACCGGAGAATGCAGACCAATCATTTGCTGGAATTATTTTTTCATCGTTCTCGGTGGGACACGGTGCGACGGCTTTTGCCATGGTTTCTTTGGCGTTCCGGTAAGGCCCCCTTTTCACAAGGTGTCGCTTGGCTTCTATCCCCGTTGCGTGGTCCAGACCTCCTGCACGAATTTCGCGCGATTGGACATAGTGTAGAATGGAATCGCGACCGCCAGCGCACCGGACCCGCAGCCGACGTAGGCCAATCCGTTCCTCACGTTGTCAGCGTCATCCAGTGAACCGAGCAATTCGCAACAGTTTGTATGCCGTGCCGTCGAAGACCTTGAA
>Ga0209444_10000692_pt1 | contig 18760 bp, 20 predicted proteins | sample LauGreFaBDMM15DN_2_FD_188215 | JGI IMG/M metagenome (GOLD analysis project Ga0209444, IMG submission 188215) | Freshwater lake microbial communities from Lake Michigan, USA - Fa13.BD.MM15.DN (SPAdes) (version 2) | ecosystem: Environmental > Aquatic > Freshwater > Lake | place: Lake Michigan...
GTTTTTATCTGAGCCACCCTGACGCGCAGTATTTCAATGTGGGCCGCATAGGCGATGACCAGGTGCAAGACTTGGCGCTGCGTCAAGGCGTGGACGACAAAGCCTTGCTGCGTTTGTTGGCGCCTAACCTCTAAGCGCTAGGCCTTACTTTCTCCTGAGGGCAAAGGCATGCGCTCGAGCCGCTTGGCCATGCGGGTTTGCCAGCCTGGGCCGGTGGCTTTCCATTTGGCGATCACCTCAGAAGGAAGTCGCAGGCTGATCATCAGCTTTGGGTTGTCCGACTTGGGCCGCCCAGCCTTCTTAAAAACGGCCCGAGCAAACATCTCCTCGGTCAGCTCGGGAAGCTCCTCATATTCGTCAGGCTGAACAACATGCGCGTCTACGCGCTTGAGGTCAGAACCCAAAGTACGGTGCGAAGCGGGTTTGTTCACGGTCATTGGCCTTTCTCATGCTGAATACGTGGCGAACCGAGCCACGCGGTGTGTATCCGATGACCACCAAGCGACCTTGCAGGACACCAAAGCAGATGATCCTGCGCTCGCCGTAGTCGTGGCGCATGTCCTCGATCTCGGCGGTTAGCCCCTCGAAGACCTCTGCACAGTCCTCGAAGTCCAATCCGCGATTGCTTAGTGTCCATTCGCGTTTTGCTGGATCATACGAAATACGCTCACCCATAAGTGTATATACAAAAATGCTTGGTTACATGACCACAGTCGACATAATGCGACCGCCCCAAGGACACCATAATTGAAATATAAATAAATCACTACTTTTAAATTAACTTAGCATTAATCGTCATAACGCTAAACGCAAAAAAGCCCGCCTAAGCGGGCTTTTTCTTCTTCAAGTGAAAACCTTAGCGGTGGTAAGCAGTCTCGCCGTGGCTGGAGATGTCCAAGCCTTCGCGTTCTTCTTCTTCGCTCACCCGCAGACCGACCACGATGTCAACCAACTTGAAGGCGATCAAAGACACCACGCCCGACCACACGATGGTGGTGAGCACGGCCTGCGTTTGTATCCACACTTGAGCGCTGATGACGTAGTCGGGGTTGACGGCATTGGCAACATAGTCGAAGACGCCGGTGCCGCCCAATGAAGGAGAGGCAAACACGCCGGTCAGCAAAGCACCGACGATACCGCCCACACCATGCACCCCGAACACGTCCAGGGTGTCGTCCGCGCCCAGCATGCGTTTCAAGCCATTGACGCCCCACAGACACAGAATGCCAGCAACCAAACCGATGACGATGGCACCCATGGGGCCAACAAATCCACAAGCCGGTGTGATGGCCACCAAACCAGCCACTGCACCCGAGGCTGCACCCAGCATCGATGCTTTGCCTTTGGCGACAGCTTCACCTGCAATCCAAGCCAAGGTGGCCGCAGCAGTCGCCACCAAGGTGTTGACAAAAGCCAGTGCAGTCAAACCGTTGGCTTCCAAGTTGGAGCCGGCATTGAAACCAAACCAGCCCACCCACAACAGCGCAGCACCGACCATGGTCAACGTCAGGCTGTGTGGTGCCATGGATTCTTTGCCGTAGCCAATGCGCTTGCCCACCATGAAGGCACCCACCAAACCAGCCACCGCTGCATTGATGTGCACCACCGTGCCGCCGGCGAAGTCGAGTGCGCCTTTGGCCCACAACCAGCCCGCCGCAGCGGTGACTTTCTCTAAAGAGGCTGCATCGCTGATGGCGTCGGGGCCGTCCCAATACCAAACCATGTGAGCCATGGGCAGGTAGCTGAAGGTGAACCACAAAGCGCAGAACAACAGCACAGCCGAGAACTTGATGCGCTCAGCAAATGCACCAACGATCAAGGCACAGGTGATGGCCGCGAAGGTGGCTTGGAAGGCAGCGAAGGTGAACTCAGGGATGACCACGCCTTTGCTGAAAGTGGCGGCCACAGAATCTACTGTGATGCCTTTGAAGAACAGCTTGTCAAACGACCCAAAGAACGGGTTGCCTGCGGTGAACGCCACGGTGTAGCCGTACAACACCCACAGCACGTAAATGAGTGAGGAGACAACAAACACTTGCATCAGTACCGACAGCATGTTTTTAGCGCGGACCAAACCGCCGTAGAAAAGTGCCAAGCCAGGAATGGTCATGAGAATGACCAACACGGTAGCGATGGTCATCCAAGCGGTGTCGCCTTTGTTGGGAACCAAGGCAGGCGCGGCGGCGGGTGCAGCGGCTTCAGCCGCAGCAGCAGCAGGTGCCGGTGCGGCAGCTTCGGTTTTCTCTGCAGCGGGTGCAGCAGGCGCAGTCGCTTCTGCAACAGGCTTGGCGGGAGCGTCTTCGGCCAAGCTCACGCCGGGGGCAAAGACCAAGCTCAGCCCTAAGGCTAAAGTGGCAATGAATTTTTTCATGATGGTTGTCCTCGTCTTTTGCGTTAGATGGCGTCTTGGCCGGTTTCACCGGTGCGAATACGCACGACTTGTTCAAGCGAGGTAACGAAAATCTTGCCGTCACCGATCTTGCCGGTGCGTGCCGAGGTTTCGATCGCTTCAATCGCGCGGTCAACCAGCGCGGCGCCTACAGCAGCTTCTATCTTCACTTTGGGTAAAAAATCGACCACGTATTCCGCACCACGGTACAACTCGGTATGGCCTTTTTGGCGACCAAAGCCCTTGACCTCGGTAACGGTGATGCCTTGCACGCCTATGGCCGACAAGGCTTCACGCACCTCGTCGAGCTTGAACGGTTTGATGATGGCCGTAATCAATTTCATGTTTTCTCCTGTTCAGTAGAACTGCGAAAAATTAGCAGTGGAACTCGTACTTAGCAGGCTTTGTGCCAAGCACACTTCAAGCTGTTTGTTCAAGGCACAGAACCCAAAAAGACGAAATCAGCACCTTGTTGGTGCAATTAAACCGGCATGCATGCACACATATGGGGCGCGCACCAAAATAAGGAGAGATGAATGGGCTTTGCGGCGGTGCACAGTCGCGCAGTTTGGGGGCTTCAAGCCCCGCGTGTCACGGTAGAGGTGCATTTGGCCAATGGCTTGCCCAGCTTTAGCTTGGTGGGTTTGGCCGATACCGAGGTGCGCGAAGCACGCGAGCGGGTGCGCTCGGCCATTCTCAACAGCGGCTTGGCGTTTCCCAGCAACCAGCGCATCACGGTCAACTTGGCACCCGCCGACTTGCCCAAAGAGTCGGGCCGCTTCGATTTGCCCATCGCGGTGGGCATCTTGGCGGCCAGTGGGGTGTTGCCTGTAGAGGCCTTGTCTGGCTACGAGTTTGCCGGCGAGTTATCCCTCTCGGGGGCGCTCAGGCCTGTGCGTGGTGCATTGGCCATGGCGCAAGCCGCGCACCACGAGGCTCAGACGGTGGCGCTGGTCTTGCCTGCGGGCAGCGCCCAAGAGGCTGCCTTGGTGCCAGGCTCGCGGGTCTATTGTTTAAACCAGCTACAAGACTTGGTGCTGGCTTTGGCCCCAGAAGGAGCCGTGCCCGCCGCTTGGCAGCCCTTGCAAGTACAAACCGCGCTACCACAGACCAACCAGCAGACGGCAGGTGACTTGCAAGACATCAAAGGGCAGGTGGGTGTGAAGCGGGCGTTAGAAATCGCCGCCGCTGGTGCGCACAGCTTGCTCTTGGTGGGCCCGCCTGGTGCGGGTAAATCCATGCTGGCGCAACGCTTGATAGGGTTGTTGCCGCCCCTGCGCTTGGAGCAGGCTTTGCAAACCGCGGCGGTTCACAGCATTTACGGACAGTTGGCTTTAGCGCACTGGGGCCAGCGTCCTTACCGTCATCCGCACCACAGCGCCACCTTGGCCGCCTTGGTGGGCGGCGGCTCGCCGCCACGCCCGGGGGAAATATCTTTGGCACACCACGGCGTGCTGTTTTTAGACGAGTTGCCCGAGTTCTCGCGCGCAGCGCTGGAGGCTTTGCGCGAACCTCTAGAGTCGGGCAGCATCAGCTTGGCTCGCGCCAGACACCATATCGAGTACCCCGCGGCATTTCAGCTGGTGGCGGCCATGAACCCCTGTCCTTGTGGCTATTTAGGCATGCGTCGTCCCGCTTGCCGCTGCAGCCCCGAGCAAGTCGGGCGCTACCAAGCGCGCATCAGCGGACCCTTATGGGACCGCATCGATATGCAAATTGCGGTGCATGCTTTAGCGCCCGAGGTGTTGCTGAATGCGCCCGTGGGTGAGAGCACAGCGCAGGTGCGAGCGCGCAGTGTGGCCGCCTACGAGCGGGCTTGGCAGCGTCAAGCTTGTAGCAACCGAGACCTGAGCCAAGCGCAATTGCAAGCCTTGCGCTTGTCGCCTTCGGCTTCGCGCTTGCTGGCGCAAACTGCCCATCAACGCGCTTGGTCGGCCAGAGCCACGCACCGGGTGTTGCGCTTGGCGCAAACCATTGCCGACTTAGGCGCAGCCAACGAGATTGAAGAAATGCACATGGCCGAGGCCATGCAATACAGAATATTTTTAGGGCAGACGCCTTAAAAAGGAATATCGTCATCCATATCGTCAAAGCCCGACTTGGCCGGTGCAGCAGCGCGTGGAGCGCTGGCGGCGGGAGGCGCGCTGCGTGCAGGTGCGCGGCTGGCACCCTCTTCGGAGGGGCCGCCCATGCCTTCGCGTCCACCCAATAACTGCAACTCGGTGGCAATGATGTCTACCGTGTTTTTTTCCACACCGGTGGTTTTGTCGGTGTAAGTGCCGTACTTCAGGCGGCCTTCGACATAAATAGGGCGGCCTTTCTTCACGTACTCGCCGGCAATTTCAGCCAAGCGGTCATAAAAAGTGATGCGGTGCCATTGCGTGTCTTCAATGGTTTCACCGCTGCTTTTGTCTTTGCGCTTGGTGCTGGTGGCAATCGAGACATTGGCCACGGCTTGGCCGCTGGGGAGATAACGAACCTCGGGGTCGCGCCCGCAGTTGCCCATCAAAATAACTTTGTTCACGGATGCCATGATGTACCTCTAGAGTGCTGTGAAAGGAAAGAAACCAATTATGCGGCCCGACGCCGCGCAGGTCAGTGAGCTGTGCTCACTCCCTGCGGTGATGTGTGAACAAAGCGTGTGCCCCAAGCCACCAGCAACCACAGCAGCATCAGCCCGGCACTGGTCATGAAGACACCTGAAGCACTCACTGTTTTAAGCAACCAGCCGCCCATGGCGCCGCCGGCAAAAATGCCCAGCGACTGCAAGGTGTTGTAGACCCCCAGTGCCGAGCCGCGTGCGCCTGTGGGCGCCAAACGCGACGCCAAACTGGGCTGGCTGGCTTCAAGCACATTGAAGCCGCAGAAAAACAAAAACAACAAAACGCCCAGCAACCACAAAGGCGGGGACGACCCGGCAAGCACCCCCCAAGCGACCTGCACCAGCAAAACCAAGGCAATGCAGCCCAAAAACAAGGGCCGCAACAGACCGCGCCTCTCCATCGGAAACAAGGTGACCCCCATCACCACAAACGACAGCAGCACTGCGGGCAGGTAAACCCAGCCGTGGTCTGCACTGGCCACGCCGGCTTGTATCAGCAAAGCGGGAATAGACACCCATGAGGCGAGTTGCACGGCATACAAAGCGAACACACCAAAGTTCAGGCGAATCAAATCGCGGTGAACCAGCAAGCCCCACAAACTGTGGCGCACCCGACCCGCTGCGGGCAAGGCTGGCTCGGGCGGTGTCCAAAACCGCACGATGACGACACCACCTACAGACAACAGCAAGGTGAGGGCAAAAATAGCGCTCAAACCGCCCCAAGCTGACAACAAGGGCCCCAAGACCAAGGACAGCGCAAACATCAAACCAATGCTGGCTCCCACCAAGGCCGTGCCTTTGGTGCGCACCGCGTCGCGGGTTTGGTCGGCCAGCAGTGCGGTGACCGCCGCAGAAATAGCGCCGCCGCCTTGCAGCGCACGCCCTAAAGCCAGACCGGTGACGCTGGTGGCCATGGCGCCCACGATGCTGCCCAGTGCCAGCAAAGCCAGCCCCAGGTAAATCACCCGCTTGCGACCAAAGCGGTCGGCTGCCATGCCAAAAGGAATTTGCAACACGGCTTGCACCAGGCCATACATGCCCATGGCCAAGCCAATGGCTGACAAGTCGTCGCCGCCTTCGTAGTGCCGAGCTTCCAGCATAAACACCGGCATCACCATGAACAAGCCCAACATGCGCATGGCGTAAATACTGGCCAAGGAAAAAGCGGCTCGCCGCTCATCGGGCAGCATGCGGGATTCTTCAAGGGTAGGCAGGGTCACAGAAGGCTTGTTCATGTTAATAGGGAGATTGTCTATCATGCACCATGGCCAAAGACAAAACCCATTACAGCTGCACCGAGTGCGGCGGCACCAGCCCCAAATGGCTGGGCAAATGCCCGCAGTGCGAGGCTTGGAATACCTTGGTTGAGGCAGTCTCTGCCGAAGCAGGCACACTGAAAAACCGCTTCACCCCGCGTGCAGGTTTGGCGCCATCCGCAGGCGTGACCGCGCTGTCCGACATCGAAGCGCAAGATGTGGAGCGCACCCCCACCGGCCAAGACGAGCTAGACCGTGTTTTGGGCGGCGGCATGGTCGAAGGCGGCGTGGTGTTGATAGGCGGCGACCCAGGCATTGGCAAGTCCACCTTGCTGTTGCAAGCGCTCGACGGCTTGCAGCGCAGCGGTCAAAACACCTTGTACGTCACCGGCGAAGAGTCGGGGGCGCAAGTCGCGCTGCGAGCGCGTCGCTTGGGGCTGGACAACAGCCGCGTGCAGGTCTTGGCCGAAACCCAGCTGGAAAAAATTATTTCTACGCTGCAAGCGCAGTCGCCGCATATCGCTGTCATCGACTCCATCCAAACTGTTTATTCAGACCAACTCACCAGCGCGCCGGGCTCGGTGGCGCAGGTGCGCGAGTGCGCCGCCCACCTCACCCGCTTGGCCAAGTCCAGCGGAATCGCCATCGTGTTGGTCGGCCATGTCACCAAAGAAGGGGCGCTCGCCGGCCCGCGTGTGCTCGAGCACATGGTCGACACCGTGCTGTATTTCGAAGGAGACACCCATTCCAGTTTCAGGCTGGTGCGGGCCATCAAAAACCGCTTTGGTGCGGTGAACGAAATTGGCGTGTTCGCCATGACCGAAAAAGGCTTGAAGGGTGTCAGCAACCCCAGCGCCATCTTTTTAAGCCAACACGCCGAACCAGTGCCAGGCAGCTGTGTCATGGTCACTTTAGAGGGCACCCGCCCTTTGCTGGTTGAAATCCAAGCCTTGGTCGACAGTGGCGGCCCCAGCCCGCGCCGCTTGAGCGTGGGCCTAGACCGCGACCGCTTGGCCATGTTGCTGGCGGTATTGCATCGCCATGCCGGCGTGGCTTGCATGGACCAAGATGTGTTTGTCAACGCGGTGGGTGGCGTGCGCATCAGCGAGCCTGCCGCCGACTTGGCGGTGCTTTTGGCCATCACCTCCTCGCTGCGAGGAAAACCTCTGCCCAAGGGCTTTATCGCTTTTGGCGAAGTGGGCTTGGCTGGCGAGGTGCGCCCCGCGCCGCGCGGCCAAGAGCGACTCAAAGAAGCCGCCAAGCTGGGCTTTAGCGTGGCTGTCATCCCCAAGGCCAATGCACCGAAAAAACCCATAGAGGGCATGACAGTTCATGCGGTAGAGCGGGTTGAAGAGGCCATGGCCGTGGTGCGTGGCTTGGTTTAAGTCAACTCAAAACACCCACGTCAAACTATGGGAGACAGGGAACGCATATGAAATGGCGAAATTTAGCGGTGGTCTTGGGCTTGGCAGTCTTGCTGTACGGCTCGTTTCGGGCCTTCGGTTGGTGGGGCTTTTCGCTGGTCTCTAGTGGCATTATTTTTTGGCTGTTGCAACTGTCCACCCGTTTGATGCAAACCATGGAACGCGCTGCAGATCAACCGGTGGGCTCGGTCAACAATGCCGTCATGTTCCACGCCCAGTTACACGATGGTTTGCGCTTGCTCAAGGTGATTGGCTTGGCCGCCAGCTTGGGCCAACGCCTGCCCAGCGACGACAAAACAATGGATATTTTCCAGTGGCGCGATGGCGCAAATGACTGTGTGCAATGCCATTTTCAAGAAGGCCGTTTGCGCCAATGGACCTTGGTGCGCGCCACAGAGCCGGCCGCGCTACAAGATGCAACGTAAAATCGCCACCCTTAGACCACGCTGACCCCGAATAAAGGATACCCATGAGCGCCCAGCCCCCACCTATGCACGACCGCGATGGCAAAATTTGGATGGACGGTGATTTGGTCGACTGGCGCGACGCGAAAATCCATGTGCTCTCCCACACTTTGCATTACGGCTGTGGCGCTTTCGAGGGTTTACGCGCTTATGACACCGTGCAAGGTACGGCCATTTTCCGTTTGCCAGAGCACACCGAACGCTTGTTCAACAGCGCCAAAATTCTGCGCATGAAAATTCCCTTCACGCCCGAAGAAGTCATGCAAGCGCAGTGCACTGTGGTGCGTGAAAATAATTTGAAAAGCGGCTATATCCGTCCGCTGACTTGGATTGGTTCGCAAAAGCTGGGTGTGTCGCCCAAGGGCAACCAAATTCATCTGATGGTCGCCGCTTGGACCTGGGGTGCTTACCTCGGTGAAGAAGGCTTAAAGCGCGGTATTCGCGTGAAAACCAGCAGCTACACCCGCCACCATGTCAACATCACCATGACGCAGGCCAAGGCGGTGAGCAACTACACCAACTCGATTTTGGCCAATATGGAAGCGCTGGACGACGGCTATGACGAGGCTTTGTTGCTTGACGCCAGCGGCTTTGTGTCTGAAGGTGCCGGCGAAAACCTGTTCATCATCAAGGGCGGCGTGATTTACACCCCCGATTTATCGGCTGGCGCTTTGAACGGCATCACCCGCAACACGGTGTTTCACATCGCCAAAGACTTGGGGCTGGAAATCGTGCAAAAGCGCATCACCCGCGACGAGGTGTATATCGCTGATGAGGCCTTTTTCACCGGCACGGCGGCTGAAGTGACACCGGTACGCGAGCTCGACCGCATCGAAATAGGCGCGGGCAGCCGTGGCCCCATCACCGAAAAAATCCAATCCGCGTTCTTTGACATTGTCAACGGACGCAACGCCAAGTATTCGCATTGGCTGACCAAGGTTTAACTATGCAAAAAACAGTTGAATTGTTGGCCACAGACCTCAACGGCCATGGCGGTGTGTATTGCCCCAGCCCCTTGGCTGATATGAAGATTTGGAACAGCCACCCCAAGGTGTTTTTGGATGTGGCGCGCACCGGCCATGCCAGATGTCCGTATTGCAGCACCGAGTACCAGCTTAAAGCCGGCGAGCATGTGGCCGCGCATTAATTAATTGGGATCTGACCCCCATTATTTATGACAGCCAGCTTGGTGATAGCGCCGCAGTGGATAGGCGACGCGGTGATGACCGAACCCTTGATGCGGGTGCTGGCAAAGCGTGGTGAACGCCTGACAATAGCAGCCATGCCTTGGGTGGCGCCAATTTACCGCGCCATGACCCCCATTGCCGAGGTGATTGAATTGCCATTTCCGCGCGCGGGCTTGCATTGGACTGCGCGGCGCGCACTAGCCAATCAATGGCAGGGCCGCTTTGAGCGGGCGTATGTCTGCCCCAATTCATTCAAGAGCGCTTTGCTGCCTTGGTTGGCGGGCATCCCCGTGCGTATCGGTTACCAAGGCGAGTCGCGCTTTGGTCTGCTGAATCAACGCATTCCTAACCCCAGCAAATACAGTCGCGGCTCTATGGTGGCGCATTACTTGGCTTTGGCGCAAGCAGGCACCGACACCACACTGCAGCCCAAGCTGGATTTGTCCTTGGATGTGTTGAAAAACAGTTTGTTGCATTTCGACTTGAAGCTGGGGGCTTACGCGGTGTTTGCGCCCGGCGCGGAATTTGGCCCCGCTAAACGCTGGCCCGCTGCCTACTTTGCTGATATCGGCTTGCGAACCGACTTGCCCGTGGTTTTGCTGGGCTCAGCCAAAGAGGCGGAGGTGTGCGAGGACATCGCCAAGCGCATCAACCAAGAGCGGCCAAGGCTTGCACGCAGCTTGGCGGGCCAGACCGATTTAAGCCAAGCCATGGCCTTGATTGCCTCGGCCCAGGCCATGCTCAGCAACGACTCTGGCCTCATGCATGTGGCCGCCGCCATGGGCGTGCCTCAACTGGCGCTGTTTGGCTCGTCCAGCCCCTTGCACACGCCGCCCTTGAGCGACAAAGCGGTGGTCATGTGGCTGAAAACCGAGGCTAATTACCAACCGCCTTTAGACTGCGCGCCCTGCTTTGAGCGGGTGTGTCCCTTGGGGCATATGCGCTGCTTGAATGATTTGACGCCCGAGCGGGTTGAGCTGGCTTGGCGTGAAGTTGTCAGTGGTTGATGACCTCAACTAACTGTGCAGCAGAGTTTGGTGTTGGCACAGGCAGCCCTTGGGCTTGTAAATCCTGTAGGTGTAAATCGATGGCTTCTTGAATTAAGCGACTAAGTTCTTCATGAGTGTTAGCTACTGCCACGCACCCAGGCAGATCAGGCACATACGCACCGTAGCTTTGAACAGTTTTTTCAAAAACCACAAGGTATTTCATCAAAAATCACCTTTTCAATTGGGCTTGTTTGAGCACACTTTGAAGTGTGGCGGGAGGCAACTCTACACGCCCTTTGCCTGCAATGGTCACAGTACCTGTTTTGGTGGGGTGATGTATTCACCCAAAGTTAACTTGACTTTCGTAAGCCCAACACCATCACCACGCTGACCACCAGCAAGGCTCCAGCGACCTGAACCCAAGCAACCGCTTGGCCCAGCACCGCCCAGCCCAGCGCCAAGGCAAACACGGGCTCCACATTCATGATGGCCGAATTGGCCGCCACACCGAGCTTGGGCAGCACGGTGAACATGATGGTGAAAGCCGTGCCATACAGCAAGGTGAGCATGGCCAGACCTTGCCAGCCCAGCGTGGTTTGTGGCCAATGCGGGCCGCCATGCAGGCCAATGACTGCCACCGCCACGCTGCCGGCCAACAGCAAGCTGAAAAAGGTACGCACCCGACCATCCAAGCCAGCGGTTTCGTGCTGTGTGCCCACCAAAGCCAAACCAAAACTGCAAGCCGCCGCCAGTGCAAAGCCCACGCCTTCACCGATCTGTGCCCATTGCGCTTGGGCGCCCAGCCCCGACGCCGCGCCCAGCACGTCCAGCGCAATCGCCAGCCCGATCAAAATCAGTGGCATGGCCAGCAACACTTTGCGTTGCGGCGACCGACCGTAAATCAGCTTCTCCCACAAGGCGGTCCACAGCGGGTAGGTATTGAACGCCAACAAGGCCAAGGCCACCGGCAGGCGAGCGACCGCTGCGTAAAGGCATTGGCTTTGCACGCCAATCATCAGACCCACAAACAACAGGCCACGCCCTTGTTGGCGGTTAAAGCGCCAAGGCACGCGGGCCAGCCATACCAACAGAGCGACGATAAAGGCAGTGACCCAGCTGCGCGTGGCAACAGCCGTAGCCACATCCAAGCCGCTGTCAAAAGCCAGTCGGGCCGCGATGTGGTTGGACGCCATCATCAAGGCGATCAACAGCAGGGTGAAAAAGGCTTGCAGGCTCAAAGCGCGTGAAGAGGTCATAGGGCAGAGCATAGATGGGTTGGCTATGATGTCGGGTTGCCCTTGAGAAAGCCCAAGCTACCGTGAATTCTCCAACTGACGCGCATTATTTAGGCACCCAAATGCGTGGCCCCAGTGCTTTTGGTCGCATCAGTGTGCGCGGTGCGCGCACGCACAACCTGAAAAACATCGACGTCGATATACCGCGCAACCAGTTGGTGGTCATCACCGGCTTGTCGGGTTCGGGCAAGTCCAGCTTGGCTTTTGACACTTTGTACGCTGAAGGTCAGCGCCGCTATGTAGAAAGCCTCTCGGCCTATGCGCGGCAGTTTTTGCAGCGCATGGACAAGCCCGATGTGGACCTGATTGAGGGGCTGTCACCGGCGATTGCCATCGAGCAAAAAGCCACCAGCCACAACCCGCGCTCCACGGTCGGCACGGTCACCGAAATCCACGACTACCTGCGCTTGCTGTTTGCCCGCGCCGGCACGCCGCATTGCCCCGAGCACGGCGTGCCGCTGCAGTCGTCTAGCGTGGCGCAAATGGTTGATGCGGTGTTGGCCATGCCGCCAGATTCACGCATCATGGTCATGGCGCCGGTGGCGCGCGAGCGCAAGGGCGAATTCGCTGAGGTTTTTTTACAAATGCAAGCGCAGGGTTTTGTGCGTTTTCGCATCGATGGACAAGTCGTTGAGATGGCCGACTTGCCAGCCTTAGAGAAAAAAGAAAAACACGATATCGATGTGGTGGTGGACCGCTTGAAGGTGCGCCCCGATATGGCTACACGACTGGCTGAAAGTTTGGAGGCCGCACTGCGCTTGGCCGATGGCCGCGCTGTGGTGCTCGACATGGACAACGGTGCAGAACAAGCCTTCAATGCCCGTTTTGCTTGCCCGCATTGCAATTACGCCATTGGCGAGCTTGAGCCGCGTTTGTTTTCTTTTAACTCGCCGCTGGGCGCTTGTCCGGCGTGCGAGGGCTTGGGCGAACAAACCTTTTTTGACCCCGCCCGCATCGTTGCTTTCCCCACGCTCAGCTTGGCCAGCGGCGCCATCAAGGGCTGGGACAAACGCAACGCCTATTACTTCGCCATGCTGCAAAGCTTGGCCAAGCATTACGCTTTCGATTTGGAAACCCCGTTTGAAAACTTGCCCGAGGCGGTGCAAAACGTTGTTTTATTTGGTTCGGGTACGGAAGAAATCAAGTTCAGCTATGTGCTGGAGTCGGGTGCCAGAGCCGGTCGCAAAACCAGCAAGCTGCATGCGTTCGAAGGCATAGTCACCAATATGACGCGCCGCTACCACGACACCGACTCGGCCTTGGTGCGCGAGGAGTTGTCGCGCTACCGAGGACACCGCCCTTGCCAAGAATGCCAAGGCACGCGCTTGCGCACAGAGGCGCGCAATGTGCGCTTGGGCGAAGGCCTGCAGGCGCGCACCCTGCATGATGTGAGCCACATCACTTTGGCCGAATGCCAAGCGTATTTTCAAGACTTGAAGCTCTTGGGCAACAAGGCCGACATTGGCGAAAAAGTGATTCGTGAAGTGGCCAACCGGCTGAAGTTTTTAAATGACGTGGGCCTCACCTACCTCAGCCTCTCACGCAGTGCGGATACCTTGTCGGGCGGCGAGGCGCAGCGCATCCGTTTGGCTTCGCAAATTGGCTCGGGGCTTACGGGTGTCATGTATGTATTGGACGAGCCCAGCATAGGTTTGCACCAGCGTGACAACGACCGTTTGATAGACACCTTGAAACACCTTCGCGACATCGGCAACAGCGTGTTGGTGGTCGAGCATGACGAGGACATGATTCGCGCCAGCGACCACTGCATTGACATGGGGCCAGGTGCTGGCGTGCACGGCGGGCGGGTAATGGCCCAAGGCACGGCCGCTGAAATAGAGGCCAACCCGAACTCGCTCACCGGTCGCTATATGTCTGGCGCTTTGCACATTGCCGTGCCCGCCAAGCGTCGCCCATGGCTGCAGCAGCACAGCCGCACGGTGACGGCCTCGGCACCCGCCACCAATGTGTTTGGCAGTTTGCCGCCCAGCGTGGTGCACTCCTCGGCCAAGCAGTCCATCACCATCGTGGGTGCGAGCGGCCACAATTTGCAACAAGTCACCGCCGAGTTTCCTATTGGCTTGTTCACCTGCGTGACCGGCGTGTCGGGCTCGGGCAAATCCACCTTGGTCAACGACACCTTGTACGCAGCAGCGGCCAAGCAAATCCACCGCGCCCATGAAGAACCGGCGGCGCACCAAGACATTTTGGGTTTGTACAACGTCGACAAAGTGATTAATGTCGATCAGTCACCGATTGGCCGCACCCCGCGCTCCAACCCCGCTACCTACACCGGCTTGTTCACGCCTCTGCGTGAATTGCTCGCCGAAGTGCCCATGGCGCGCGAGCGAGGTTATGGCGCGGGCCGCTTTTCATTCAATGTGGCGGGTGGTCGTTGCGAGGCTTGCCAAGGCGACGGCATGGTGAAAGTGGAAATGCACTTTTTGCCGGATGTTTATGTGCCTTGCGATGTTTGCCTTGGACAACGCTATAACCGCGAGACTTTAGAGGTGCTTTACAAAGGCCACAACATCGCGCAGATTTTGCACATGACGGTAGAAGACGCTTTGGGGTTTTTGGGCGCTGTGCCGGCTTTGGCGCGCAAGCTGCAAACCTTGATGGACGTGGGCTTGGGCTATATACGCTTGGGCCAAGCGGCCACCACGCTCAGTGGTGGCGAGGCGCAGCGGGTGAAATTGGCGCTGGAGTTGTCCAAGCGCGACACAGGTCGCACGCTTTACATCTTGGATGAGCCCACCACCGGTCTGCACTTTGCTGATATTGATTTGTTGCTCAAAGTCTTGCACCAGTTGGTCGATGCTGGCAACACCATCGTGGTGATTGAGCACAATGTGGATGTGATCAAAACCGCCGATTGGGTGATAGACATGGGGCCTGAAGGCGGCAGCGGCGGGGGGCAGGTAGTGGCAATTGGGACGCCCGAAGAAGTGGCCGCCAACCCGCACAGCATGACTGGGCGATATTTAAAGCGTTTGCTCAGAAAGCTCTGAGGTCTCTTGCGATAGCGACAGTTTTGCAGCCTGTGCCATCGCAAAAGCCATCTCATCAAAAATCTTCATTGCCGAGTCGGTGGGAACCAAAAACTTGGTGCGCCGGTTACCCGTGTCATAAGTCAGTTCGATCATGCCGGCATCAAGCAAATCATTAATTTTTCTATGGTTTTTCGCGGGTGAACCAATACGACGCATCTGCATGGCTTGTGACACATTCAAGGGCGCGCCATTTTGCTTGGCAACGATCACAGCCATCAACAGAGACTTAGCGTCGTTGTCAGGCAACACCGGATAGAGCGTCTCTTCGATCTTGCTCATGCTCTGGAAAAAGTTAACGAGACATTCTCTTTTTTTCATAACTTTTACCTGTCTAGACAAGTTGACACTATACAAAAAAAACACAAAAAGTCTATTAACCTGTCATAGACATGCGATTTTTCTGACAAATCTCATTAAAAAAATAATGATGTAGAAAAGGGTAAATTTATCAATCAGCTCAGGGCATGGGCTGCAACTGCAACTGCAACTGCAACTGCAACTGCAACTGCAAGGCCTGTGCCGCAAGTCTTGCCGCGCCTGCAAAATCAGGGCCTTGGGAGGCATACAACACCGCCCGTGAGGCGTTGACGATGATGGGGCTGTTCACCCGCCAGCCCGCTTTGACCGTGGCTTGGGCGTCGCCGCCTTGGGTGCCCACGCCTGGGATCAACAAAGGCAGGCTGGGCGCAATTTCACGCACTCGCGCGATTTCTTCGGGGTAGGTGGCACCCACCACCAAGCCCAGTTGGCCATTGAGATTCCACGGCCCTTGCGCCAAATGCGCGATGTGTTCAAACAAACGCGGCTGGCCTGGCAGGTCGGCCAAGCGCTGGTTTTGTAAATCGTCCCCGCCGGGGTTGGAGGTGCGACACAACAAAAAAGCGCCCTTGCCGTGGTATTTCAAATAAGGGGCGAGTGAATCGAAACCCATGAAGGGCGACAAGGTCACGGCGTCTGCGCCATAGCGCTCGAAAGCTTCTATGGCGTACTGCTCGGCGGTGCTGCCGATGTCGCCACGCTTGGCGTCCAAAATAACGGGCACATGGGGGGCGGTTCTGCGCATATGGGCAATCAACCGTTCGAGCTGCGCCTCAGCCCGGTGCGCGGCAAAGTAGGCGATTTGGGGCTTGAAGGCGCACACCACGTCGTGGGTGGCGTCGACGATGGCGGCGCAAAAGTCGTAAATATGCGCAGCGTCAGCACCTAAGCTGTGGGGAAATTTGCGCGGCTCAGGGTCGAGTCCGACACACAACAAAGATTGCTGCGCCAGGCTTGCGTGGGCGAGTTGTTCCAAAAAAGTCATGGCCCATTGTAGAAACTGTGCAGGCGTTAGCATGAAGCCATGCCTAAACTTTCTCGCCAACACCTGCTGATGCTGGTTTTTCTCACTTTGGTGTGGGGCAGCAACTGGCCGGTGATGAAGATGGGCGTGAGCGGCTACCCGCCTTTGACTTTTCGCACATGGTGCCTGCTTTTTGGTTGGCCGGTGATTGGTTTGGTGTTGTGGCGCATGAAAGTGCCGTTTTATGTGCCGCGTGCACAGTGGCGCGAATTGTTCAGCTTGGCTTTCTTCAATATGTTCATGTGGTACGGCTTGGTCATCGTCGCCTTGGCCTCGCTTTCCAGTGGGCGGGCCGCCATCTTGGGCTACACCATGCCGATTTTTTCAGCGCTGTGGGGTGTGCTCTTTTTTCACACGCCCCTCAGACTGCGCGGTTGGCTGGGCGTGGCCAGTGCGGCGCTGGCCGCTCTGTTGCTCTTGTGGCACGAGGTCAGCGCCTTGAGCGGTCATCCCTTGGGCGTGTTGCTGATGTTGCTGGCCGCTGCATCATGGGGATACGGCACCCAGCGCATGCGCCACACCACGGCGACGGTGGCAACTCTCACCTTGGCGTTTTGGATGACCGGCTTGACCACCTTGGTGATGTGCGGGCTGTCGTGGGTGTTCGAACCCATGCCATGGGCCATGCCCAGTGAGCGAGTGTGGTGGGCGATTGCCTACAACGCCGTATGCGTATTTGGTTTTGCACAGCCGGCTTGGTTGATTTTGGCGCGTAATTTACCCCCACTGGCCTCCACCCTTAGCGTTATGTTCATCCCCGTGCTCGGCGCGTTCAGCGGCGCGTGGTGGTTGGGTGAACAACTGCATTGGCAAGACATGCTGGCCGTGGTGCTGATTGTGTTGGCGATCGCGTCAGTGCTGTGGCCGGCGCGTGAGGCTGTGCGCCAAACATAAATCGTCCCAGGCTTTGGCTTTGTCTTTGGGCGCGTGCAGCAGCGACTTGGGGTGGTAAGTCACTACCAGCGGCGTACCGGCAAAGCGATGCACCTGAGAACGCTGTTTGCCCAGCGGCAAAGCCGCTGTTTCTGCTGAGGTGGCGGACAACACACTTTGCACCGCCCAGCGGCCCATGGCCACAATCACTTGGGGTTGCAGTAACTTCACTTGGCGTTCAAGATAGCTTTGGCAGGGTTGCAATTCTTCGGGCAGCGGATTGCGTGTTTCTGGCACGCGGCATTTAAGCACCGGCACTATGGTCACGTGGGCGTGCGCGTTGGCGGCTTGGCGCGACAAGCCCAGTGCTTGCAGCATGCCTTGCAGCAACTCACCCTCGGCATGCAAAAACAACTCGCCGGCGCTTTCTTCTTCTGCGCTGGGTGGGTCGGTGATGATCAGCCAATCGGTGCGTGCGGGCGTGGTCAAGGGGTTGCCAAAGGCAAACATGCTGCGTTGACGCGTCTCGCACAAGCCGCAGGCTTGGCAGCTGGCAGCGGCTTGTTCCAAAGCCGGCCAATCCATGTCGGCCAATCCTGCAGGCAGGGCTTTGAGAACAATGCTGGGTGCGGTTGTCTCTTCAGGCGCAGCAGGCGTTACTAGCGTTACAGGCGTGGAGGGCGCTGTGGGGTGGGTGGCTGCGGGCATCCATACCCGCACACCCATAGCGGCCAACATGGCGCGTTGACGGGTGTCCAGTGAAAGCGTCATGGTCAGGTCCTCACCACTGCAAGCCCATGATCACCGCGTCTTCGCGTTGGTTCAAAGCCAAGGGGTAGTAATTTTTTCGCTCCCCTTGGTGCTCAAAGCCCAGCGCTTGGTACAAGGCAATGGCCGCTCGGTTGCTGGCGCGAACTTCCAGCCAAATCGCATGCACGCCGCGCTCGCGAGCCCAATCAATCAGGGTTAGCAGCATATGGTTGCCCCAGCCGCGACGCTGAAAGCCGGGAGCGACGGTGATGTTGAGCAAATGCAGCTCATCAGCGCCTCGCATGGCCACCAAATAACCGAGCAAATGCTCGTCTTGAAACCATACCGGCATGTGGTAGCCCGAGGCGATGGAGTCAATAAAGTTACCGTGCGTCCAAGGATGCGAGTAGGCGCTTTGTTCCACATGCAATACGCCAGGCAGGTGCAAAGTCGTCATTGCCACGGGTTGTATGCTGGCAAACGCGGGGGCAGAGGAAAAAGGCAGATTCAATCGCATGGTGGATGCACAGTTTAGGGGGTCTGTACCGGCTTGAGGGCAGCGCGCTCGGCGCTGGTCAAAGCGACCTTGTCGCGCACGTAAAGCGGTAGCGCATCGGCGGGCGCCACGGCTTCGCCGCGCGCCCAAGCCAACTCCGCTAAATCAAGCAAAGCCGTGGCCTGAGGCCAAACATCTATCGCCATACCCCCTTGGCTCAAACAAGCGGAAAAAGCTTCGGCATAAAGGGCGTGTGCATTGCTGGCCAAGGCAAAACCTTGGTCCCGCCAAGAAGCGGGTATGTCTAAGGCTTCGGGCTGGCTCAAGCTGGGGGGCAGCAAACAGCGCCAACCCTCAGTGCTGTGTTCATAAGCCGCAACATACACCTGACCCATGCGCGCATCCAGCACGCTCAACACCCGCGGCGAAAGCGAACCAGCGGTATGTGCCAACAGCGCCAAGCTGTCTATGGGCAGCACCGGCAAATGCGCGCCCAAGGCCAGACCTTGGGCGACCGCGCAGGCGGTGCGCAAGCCGGTAAATGCACCGGGGCCGCGCCCAAAAGCAATCGCTTCCAAATCTGACAGTTGCAACTGAGCCTTTGTCAGCAAAGCCATGATGGCGGGGATCAGCGTGGCCG
>Ga0209444_10000693_pt1 | contig 18715 bp, 17 predicted proteins | sample LauGreFaBDMM15DN_2_FD_188215 | JGI IMG/M metagenome (GOLD analysis project Ga0209444, IMG submission 188215) | Freshwater lake microbial communities from Lake Michigan, USA - Fa13.BD.MM15.DN (SPAdes) (version 2) | ecosystem: Environmental > Aquatic > Freshwater > Lake | place: Lake Michigan...
CGGGCCAGATTTCCTTTAACTTCGTGATTGATAGACATGTTCTTTAAGTTAACTGAACATATAATACGAAAAACCCCCGCCTTTGGGGCGAGGGCTGTGACACTTTTTAAATTGGGCCAGACGTTTTTTTGCCTGCCTGAGTGCTTGTGGCTTGAGGTGGCGTTTCTGCTCCTTCTTGGAGTGATGCTGCCAATTTGGAGTTGTCATGAGACAGTTTTAAACTATTTAGACTATACGACTAAACCCCTTCACCTTGTCAAATCGTATGACACTTTCAAATTTGTCATGCAGTTCAGACTTATGGGAAATCACAAATATATTAGCATCCTTAATAATATAACGAATAATTCTCAAAAACTCATCCGTACCAAATCCATCCAAGGAACTATCAAAAACCTCGTCCATAATGAGAAGATTGGTATTAACTGAATTTTTAAGTCTGGCAACCTCTCTCCAAGTAAAGAGTAGAGCTAAATCAATTCGCATCTTCTCCCCCTCACTAAATGAAGTGTATGAAAAACTTTCATGAATTGGAGTTTTAATGCGTTCATTAAATTCTTCATCAAGACTAAAATTAATATAAAAATCTAACATATGAAGATACTCATTTACCTTCTGATTAATTAGTGGAAGGTAGTGTTTGATGATTTGAGTCTTTACTCCACCATCCCTAAGCAAAAGGTAAATAAAATCATAGTAGCCGTTACTATCCTTTAGTGATAATAGATTTGACTTAACTTCATCTAAAGAACTTAAGTAGGATTCTAACTTTTCATGTTCAATATTTTGATTTTCAAGCTGTTCGGTAATTTTTTGAATTTCCGATTGGAGTTGTTTAACTTGTTTTCGATATTCATATACTTTAGTATTATTTTGTGAAACTTCATTAGTTAAGTCAGTAACCTGTCTAGATAATTTGATAAAAGTTTTTTCCCTGTCTTCTTCATCTAGAATTGCTTTTTGAAGATTTTTATAACCATCTTGAAGTTCTTTGGCGCTGGATTGTGCTTCCTCAAGTTTATTTGATCGGAAGGTTTCATCAATCTTTTGAGTACATGTAGGACAAACTGAATTATCGCTAAAAAATTTATGCTCTTTGGTAATTACAGATACCTTTTGAGATAACTTACCCTTCAATGTTCCTAATTTTTTAAGCTTTTCAGTTGGATTAGAAAGTAACTCAAGTTCATCAGTAAAGGTTTTAATTTTTTCAGAGAGAGTAATAGTATTAGTTTGACAGCTTTCATCCAATTCATAGAGTTGATTAATCTTACTTTCTCGATTAAGAATATCATGTTTTCCACGATCTTCTAATTGATTAATAAAAGATTGTTGCATCTGAACCTTATCATCAAAAGATTCTAGCTTAAGTTCCAATCTCTTAATATCATCTCGATTATCCCGGATCTTATTCTTTACGATATCATTCATCGAAGAAAAGATTTTAATGTCTAAAAGATCTTCAATAACTTCTCTACGATTTGAAGCTGTTAATTGCATGAAGGGAACAAAATTTGTTGAACCCAGGACAACAATTTGAGTGAAGGATTTGTAGTTTAACTTTAAGATTGTTTGTTCTAAAAGTTTTTGATCATCCTTAATATCTGCACTCTGAGCTAGTTTTTGTCCGTTCTTATAAATTTCAAAAATATTTGGCTTCATTCCACGAATGACTTTCCAGTTATTGGGGCCAATTTCAAATTCAATTTCAACTAAACATTCCCGATCATTCTGAGAATTTATGAGTTGTGGCTTATTAATTTTTCGAAAAGGTTTATTGAAAAGAACAAATGTTAGCGCATCAAGAACAGTACTCTTACCAGCACCATTAGAACCAATGATTAAAGTAGTCTCATTAGCATTCAATTCAATTTCAGTTGGATGATTTCCGGTACTTAAAAAGTTACACCAAGAAATTTTTTTAAAGAGTATCATGGTAATCTGGAGGAATCACTAAATCATCGGGAGTAATTATCATATATGTGTAATTATTTCTCTTACAGGTTTCTATTACAATATCGTCTTTAATTTCAATAGCTTTTAACTTAGGGTAGTTATCTGCCTCCAATAGACCAACATATCTTTCTGCATCATCTTCATCTGAAAAAATATATAAGATTTTCTCTCCATATTCATTTTCAACTGCATAGAATCCTTCAGATATATTGTTCCTTAAAGCTATAACGTACATTACTCAACCTCACACGCTTCCCTATAAATTAGTTCTAGATAATTTTTGATAGTTTTTTTGTTGAGAGAAATTTCAGAATCTTCCACGTAGCTATTTAATATTGAAATTGTATCTTCAATTTGATTAATGTCTACACTCTTAGAGTTTAAATTTAGGTTTTCAATAATTTTAACTTCGTGGCAATTTGACGAAACCAGTTTATCTAAAAATGCATCATAGTTTAGTTGATTAGTTTTTTTCTCAACAATCAATTTAATATATTTATTTTCACAGGTGGAAAAATCAAATGTTAGATAATCTGTATCCTCATAGTATATTTTTTTAAATAATTCGAACGGATTATCTATTGAAGTTAGTTTAAGTGTTTCAGTATCAAAGATATGAAATCCTCTAGAATCTCCACAATCATTCCAATACATTTGATAGGGATTTCCTAGATAAAATATCTTACCATTATTGCTACGAGTGTGATAGTGGCCAGAAAATACTCGACGATACTTTAAAAATATACTTGGATCTAATCCATTATCCTGAACCATTCCCTTATACATTGAAAAACCACTCAACTCCAAATGCCCCATAACCACTTTAGATTTTGAAGTACTTATCATATCAAATGTCTTGGATTGATTTTCCTCATTGATCCAAGGAATAAAAAGAATGTCTAGACCACCAATCCTATGCTCAATAGTTTCTGGAATTGGAATTAAATTCTTATACTTACCTAGAGTAACTTCAATTGTGTTTACATCATTAGTGTTTTTGTAGTATGCTGTATGGTTTCCAATTATAGTATATACCGTAATGCCCATACTGTCAAGACGATCATAAAAGTTATCCTGAGCCCACTTCAAACTCCAAAGATCAATAACCTTTCGATTGTCAAATGTATCCCCCATGTCAATCACTGTAGTAATACTTTCTCGCTCTAGTGTTGGAAAAAAGATTTCATCATAAAATTTCTTAAAGTATTCATGATATATCTTACTACCCTTCTTAACACCAAAGTGTTGATCCGTAATAATTGCAACTTTCATCAGTTATAGATCATTTTACTGTGTACAGAATTTTTGATTCCATTGTAATCAGAATCGCTTCCATCGAGAATATTTTTATCAGACCCAAATACTTGATCAAATCCAGTTTGTTCAAGCAGTTTGGTTTTAATATCTAACTGTCGTTTTTCTCTATCAATTCTTCTCAGAAAAGCATACCATATAATTTGAGTAAAATATGCAAAGGGATTCCCTCGGTTAGTATCAAAATTGTCAATATACTGAACACAATTTTCTATGCCATCAGAAATCATATCTTCCCGATACATGTAGTTGACAAAATTTGGCTTATATGATAGATGAGTGGCAATCTTAAGAAAACACTCACCAATGTATCTTGGAATACGAGGCCTTGCTGTTTCTTCTAGTTTGGCCTTCTGGACTTTTTGCTTAAATTCCGTCAAAGCATAAAGGAATTCTTTATTGTTCACATAGTGCTCTGACTTGGCTTTCTTGACCATATTAGTTAAATGCGTGTGTTCATATTATAGCACAATTATGGGGGGGTTGACAAGACATCCAGATTCTGCTATGATGACTCTGTTAGGGTTGATAAGGATTGTATAGATAATACTTAGAGATACTTAGAGATTCTTATAGCTTTTCTCTAAACTCCTTCTAAAGTCTTCTACGTTAGATATATATCCCATAGATTTACTAGGTTTTACTGTACTACTCATATTTAATTGTGAAATATAATTCTCATAGAGAGACTTAATTTTCTCATCATGTACTTCACTAATAGTGATTACCTTATCAATGTAGATAAAGTGTAGAGATTCTCCACTATACTTAATCCAAGGTTGAATTTTAATAAGTACTCCAAGTGGAGTTTCGTACTCTTTCATAATAATTGGATTATCAAGAATTAATAAGATCTGATCATCCTCATGACATGCACAAACCAGAGATAGTACTTCCTCACCGGAAACTAGTTTAACAATAGCTAAAAAATCTTCTTCTATCATACTTTCATATCCACTTGTATAATTTCATAGTTAAAGGATTCTTCATTATAAATTTTAATTCTTTCCATAAGGTGGTTTAATGTATAATTTTTTACATTCTTAGAAGAAATATCATCGGATACATCATAAAGAATTGCCTTTACCTTATTAGTACCCTTTCTTAAAACTCTTCCAATACTTTGTAAATTTCTAATACGAGATTTACTTGGTGAAGCAAAGATTACATTATGAAGATTTTTAATATTAATACCTGTGGAAAAGGTTCCGTAGGATGCAATAATGATGGCATTCTCTTCTTCTTCAGTCAATCTTCGAACTTCCTCACGCTCCTCCACATCAACTCCACCATAAACAAAGAATACTTTTCGTTCACTCTCCTTGCTACTATTTATCAGATCATAGAGAACCCTTCCATGAGATTCTACTCGACTGTAGAGAATTAGAGTATTTCCCTTTAACTCTAAGGATAGATTTTTTATGAAGCTATTTCTTTTTTGATGACTAATTAAGTACTGTATTTCTTCCTCATAGGTTTCAAATTTTTTATAGTTATGTTTTAGAAGTAATATTTTAATGTCTAGCTTGGCAATGTGACCCATATCTATGAGTTCCTTAGTCTTTGTTACACTATATGATGGCCCAAAGAGTCCTTCTAAAATCCACTTATGAGTTTGAGTTCCATCTAAGGTTCCAGTAAATCCAAATCTATACTTACAGTCATGAAGCTTTGACATAATATCAACCAAAGACTTAGACTTAAACAGATGAGCCTCATCTCCCACTACTACATCAAAGTCTTTAAAGAAACTTTTATCCAACTTGTATATTGATTGCCAGGTAGTAATTGTTACCGGATATTCGTTTGTCTTCTCTCTTCCAGAATATATTCTATGACAATACTGAGAGGCATTCCATCCATAATCTTCAAAGTCCTTAAACATCTGTTCAACAAGAGATGTTGTTGGAACTACAATAAGCGTTGATAGACCCTTTTCTACATAGTAACGAATTACACTGTAGATCATTAAAGACTTTCCAGAAGCTGTTGGGGATATGAGAAGTTTTCGATTAAATCTGAGTGCATTATAGACTCCATCTACTTGATAGTCTCTTGGTTCATATTTTGAAACCTTCTTCATATACTCTAAGACACTCTCCCTAGAAATCATTTCATTGATTTCAAAGGGAACTCCATAAAATTTACTATCTACAAAATCGTAGGTATAGTTATGCTGATTGCAGAAGGTAATAACTTTATCTAATAGACCAACATAAATTTCTCCAGTTGCATTTGAAAATAATCTAATTTTTCCATCCCAGTACTTTTTTCTATACTGGGGCATGAATTTTGCATTAGGAACTTCAAATGTAAACCTATCTGATAATTCTTGAAATACGTGAGGTTCGGATTGAATTTTCAAATATACTTCATTCTTCTTAGAGATTATTAAATGACTCATTAACTATACCCGTGTGTAAATTTTTGAAACTCTATGGCATTTTTGATTTGATATGTTCTATCCTTAATTGTCTTTAGGATGCTATCCAAATAAGTAAGAATTGTTTGATAATAGTCAATCTTTGCTATAAGTTTTCTTAAATCTGCATCAGAATCTAGATACTTATCTACATCCTGTTTCATTACCTTATGATCACATCTTTCAGCAGTAGCGTCATCTGCTGGAACCTTTCCGGTATAGTATTGCCACTTATTAAATCTTACTTGTTTAAATTTATCGTCCTCCATCTTTTTGAGTAAAAATATGTTATTATAGATGTTATAGTATTTTGAATGTAATGATGGAACTTTTATCGATTCTAGATGTAAATTGTCTGGATCAATTATACAATCTTCTTGCCATAAATTTTGAATGTCATCCAAGGTCATAAAATTCTTCCATCAAGAGTTTGCATTTGAAAAATAGTGTATTTAAAGGATACTACTCCCGTAAAGTAACTATAGTCTCTTTGAGTTGCATCAAATTCTAAAGTGTTTAAAGATACTGGAAAAAGATCTTTAAACTTAACTTTATATATTGGTTTTAAATTGCTATTTAAAATTTCTAAACTTCCATCAGAATATTGATTATACGTATCCCTAGAGTCTTCTGATGCGTTATATCTTTGATTTCTTCTTAGCTCATTAAATTGATCTATATTTTCGGGATATCCTAGGGAAATTAACCAATCATAGATTGCCAAATAATTCTCCATTGCCTCATCTATTAGGAAAGTTAATGAGAGGTCATTATATTCTAGCTTATCTCCAGGAACAGGTAGATCTCTAAATGGATTTGGTTGAATTGCAACTCCAAGAGATATGCCAGGTATAGCTGCCTTATTGCTGTAGAAGTCTACCTTAGGATACTTTGCTATAGAAAATTTAAATCCATTAGGCGATAGTAAATTTCTGTTTTCAATTTGATTTGCGAATGACATATAATTAATTCTTTAACCCTATTTAGATCATAAAAAAAGGCCCCGAAGGGGGCCTTGTGATTGATCCTTTAATTCTAGATCACATGAGGTTGGTAACCTGGACCCTTCTGTAGTAACGGTTAGCGTTAACACGAAGAGCACCTGAACCCTGATTGGTTCCCTCAGCGAATGGGTTTGCAACCATTCCATAACGGGTCTTGAAGCCAATTTTAGGCTGGAAAGTATCCTGACCAACGGCACGAACCATTTGGAGAGGTACATAAGGGCAGTAGAACATACCAGCATCATAAGGGTTCTGACCCTTATATCCGATAACGTAGTACTGTTGAGCTGAAACGTTAGCAGCATAAGGATCGATAAAGACCTTATACTTACCGTTGATTACGCCAGCAAACGTGCTGCCGGTGTCATCTACATTAAGACCAACGTTCAAGGCTGGGGTGTAATCAAGAACGCCTGCCATGGTGAGAGCCGAAGCTACGTCAGCAGAACAGATGATCATGTTACCCTTTCCTCTACGAGTTCTTTGAGCGATTGCGTTAGCATCTCTCTCAAGCTGGAAGAGTAGGCCCTTAAACTTCTCAACTGACCAACGACCATTGGAGTCAACATCGAGGTCGAAGTAACCTGCGGTAGCAGTGTTGGTCTGAGCGCCAGATTCAGCGATCTTATAAACGGTACGAACTACTTCACGGTTGATTTCAGCAAGAATTTCAGTTGAGAGGATATTAGCCAGCTCAGCTTCAGCGTCAAGACCATGAATAGCCTTGAGGTCTTGTGCGAGTTCTAACGAATACTCAGCCTTGAGTGCTCTAGACTTAGCAGCAACTGTAACTTTCTCAATTGAGAAAGCCATTTCTGCAAAGGTGTTTGAGCCACTATCGCCGAGAGCTTCAGACTCCCCAGTTCCCATTCCACCACCAACGTTATAGTCGGTTGAACCAATACCAGCAACTACACCGACATCATTTAGGATTGCGGGATTAGTTCCACGCTGAGTGGTTGTACCGATACCAGCATTAGCATCAGCGAAACCTGCATTGAGGGTTTGCTGTTTGTTCTGTCCGGAGAAGGTAGAATCAGCTTCGTTGAAGAATGACTCATTACCAGACTGATTAGTATAACGGGTTCTCATCGCAAAGATAAGACCAGTTGGGCCAGTCATTGGCTGAACACCACAGATATCATAAGCAATGAGTTGTGGCATTGAACGTCTGATCAAGCTGATCAGAACTGGATCGAAACCTGCAACAGGGCCAGTAGCAGTAGAAGAACCACTAAAGCCACCAGTTCCGGCTGACATTGTTGGGCTAGTTTCTGAAAGAAAACCTCTCTCTTCTCTGAGGAATCTTTCTTGATTTTCTAAAAGAATTGCAGTAACATTTCTTCTATGCGAATCCTTGATTGGATCAAGTCCTTCGCAGTTTAGAAGAGGTGACCACTTTTCTTGTAAGTGGGTTGAATTGTACATTTGTGGAATCTCCGTTTGTCTTGGAAAGTGTTTGTTTATACTTTATTTATTATCAGTTAGAGAATTTTGTAATGGCCTTTAAGTAGGCATCCATTGATTCTGAAATAACTTCGCTCTGAGTACCAAGCATTTCATCTTCTCTTTGTGGAGTAATTGGATTTCTTGGGAAGTATGACTCCCTTAGAGATTCCAGTTTCTCACGATAGTCTTCTTCATTTACAAACTCAACACCTTCAGCGAGACTAGCGAGCTTGCTCTTTTGGGTCTCAGCGAGACCTCTAGAGACATCATAGTGGATTCCATCTGATACAGATTCGCTAAGTCTTTGATTTAACTGAATATTTTTTTGGATTTGTTCGTTGAGTCTTGATTCCATGTCATCAAGTTTATCGACCATGTTCTCAAGAACATTATATTTCTCTTCAGGAATTGATACATAATGATCTTCAAAAAGTGTCTTGAGATTATTCATAAAAGACTCAGCCAATTGTGACTTGAGTCCTCTTTCAACTTGAAGAGCGTTCTCTTCAATCCACTCAGATGCAACATACTCTAGATATGAATCAACTCTTTCAGTTAATTCTGATTGGATTGAAGAAACATTCTCTTCAAGAGCTGATTCGTAGTGCTTCTGAATAATTTCAGCAGCTTCAGCTACCTTTGTTCTTAAGGCAGACTCAAATACCAGAGCCGCTCTTTCTTTAAATTCTTCGGAAAGATCTTCGTCACCAAATAGTGCTTGAATATCTTCTTCTACATCAAATTCAAGTTCTTCTTCATCTTCGCTGGATTCTTCATCCTCCTCATCATCTTCTTCAACCTCCTCCTTCATCTTCTTCGTCTTCTTTTTCTTAGGCATTTCATCTTCTTCATCTTCTTCATCTTCTTCTTTAGCCTCAGCTTCTAGAAGATCTTCATCTTGATCATATTCTAATTCTTCAGCTCTTGCAGCCTTAGCGTTAACTACATCTCTAACGGTTTTAATGTTAGGTGTTGCAAGTTTTGAAGAATCATCAGTTGATCTATAGTTAAATGGTGTAGGACCACCTAAATCAGTGATTGATTGCTCAGGAGTTGCAGAAACAAAGCTATTTGAGGATTGCATCGGATCGGCAGGTCTAGCATTAGCGTTAACTGCGGTCTTCGATTGCTTGGTTTGTGAAGTTGATTCCATTTCTTGTAGATTACCAGCAGACATTGTACTCTCCGAATAAAATTATGATCTTTATTCTATTATTTATTTATAAATTATAAATCTCTTAAAAAATTGTTGAAGAGATTTATAATTCTCTCTTCACGCACTTGTCTATCAACTGTAGGCGTTAATGAATTTAATTGGCTATAAGCTTTTTCAGCAAGAACTCCATTACTCCAAGCCCACTCCTTACCTTCCATAATTCCTTGAACAAATGCATCAGGAGCGGAAGGATCTGCTACAATATCTGCAGCAGTTGAGAGCATAAAATCATCTCCAACATACTTAACGCCACCACGTTCAATTAACGAACCTACGCCCCTAGATGAGACGCCAAGTTTTACTCCCCCCTCTATGAGATTTTTTGCAATTGCTCCCATTGGAGTTTCAAGAATCTTTGCCTTTCCAATAAAGTTTTTACCTTCTGGAACTAGGCTTGTGATCATGTGAGAAACTCTATCAAGATTTACTGTAGGCCCCTCGGGGTGACCAAGTTCACCAAGAGCCCTACCAGATTTGATATACTTATCATTGTACTTATTAACTTCTCTTTCGAGAATGTTATATGAGTAGCATCTACCATTACGATTTGTAATTTCTGCCTGAAGAAATGGGCCAGTAATATAGAGATTCTGTTTTCCGTTCTTACTCTCGGTAATTACTTGAATCTCTTCGATTTGCTCTGTGATGAGTTTCATGTCTTATGCTTGGGAAGTGATTTGGACTTCTGCAATATGAAGATGGGTTCCATTAATTTCACCAATAGCAGAAATTTTTACAGATCTACAAACAGTTGCATTTCGTGTAGTGATAACGCCAACAACGGAAGAGCTATTGTATGAAATAGTAATTGAAGAATCAGTTGTTGCTGTAACTAAATTGTATTGCGTATTAATTCCACTTGGTTGAGCATTAATAATACTAACAGCATCCCCAATAATAAATGGGTTTCCTAAATTTTCTCCAAAATTAATTACTGTTGATGTTCCAGTAGTTATTCCAACAATTTGTTGTCTAGCAACTCTTTCTTTAAGTATTTCACTTGTATTTTCTGAAATTAAAAAAGAAGATTCGCTATTAACTCCAGATGAGTTATTTCCAGTATTAATTGCTACATGATTTCCCCCACCAGAAGATGTTAATCTTAGATATCCTGTTTTTAAATTAATAGCTACACTTGTGCTTATTCCATTATTTGGTGGTTGAATTGCAGCAATTAGTTGTACAATTTTTAATGCCATTGAGGTTCCTCTGTTACAAACATACCGCAAGAATTATATTAGTTAAATATATTTATGTTTACGGTAAATATAAATTAATTGTTTTCATCTACTTTAGGATCAAAAAGTTGAGCCGCAATTATTGGACGAATGTCATCAATTATATCTGTAGATTTGTTGTACAGTAACTGTTTAATAGCATCTTCCATATCTGATGCTGATGCATCAGACATAACCATTCCTACAAAATCATTAGTATCCATAAAAATTCCTATAAATCTACTTTATTTATAACTTACCGCCCTTGGGCATTTTTACACCATCGGCCTCTTGCCCCTTAGGAGCTTCAGTTCCAGTCTTTTTGATAGTTGGATCCTTTGCAGTTTTACCTAGACCTATTTCTAGATCCCTAGTGTTTTGACGTTGGGTTTTCTTGATTAAGTCTTGACCAGTCTTATGAACATAATCTGTAGGCATACCAGTTTCCGGATCTGTCGGTGGTGTTGGTGGAGCAATAATACCAACCTCTCGTTCATAATTCATTTGATAATCATTTTCTATAATATCATCTTCAGTCTGTCTTAAAATATTTTTTCTAACATAAGTTGTTGAGTAGTATTTTCCAATATATGGTTCAATTTGTTGAAGTAGGGATAATCTTTCATTCAGTAATTCAGTTTCCTTAAGTTCAGCAAAGTGATTATCGTACACATAATCATATTGAATATGATCACTCATATAGTCCCAATCTTCAGGAGTGATAATATTCTTAAGAATTAGTTGTGTTTTTAGCATATCGTGAAAGATATTACTAAATCTTTTCCTAAGTCTTCCTACAAACCTAGAGAACATAATTTCATCTCTAAGAATTTCTGAAGATCTTCCCAGATTAAAACCACCATCAGCAGCAATTCTAGACTCTGGAATACCTAAAGCACGATAAAGTTTCTTTTGGAAGTACTCAATATCTGCAAGCTCTCCAAGATTTTGCCCACCAGGAAGAGTGGTAATTTCCGTACCACGACCACCCTCTCTACGGGGTAGCCAGAAGTCTTCCATCATGCTTGTGTATTTTTTATCGTCCCTAACTTCTCCAGTTGCCGCATCATAGACTAACTTATTTCTATATCGTGACATAACTTCACGAAGATATTGCTCAGCCTTTACCTTAGGTAGATTGCCAACATCAATATAGAATATTCTGCGTTCAGGTGCCCGAGACAGTCTATAAATTACTAGAGCGTCTTCAATCATACGAAGTTGATTGAGAGCCTTAATTGCCTTATGGAGATATGATAGAATTGTCTGCTTGTTTCTATCTACAAGACCTGATGTGATGAATGTTACAGAATCCTTGGCGAGTTTAACTCCCGTACCATAACCACTTCCACCACCACTATATCCCTGGCTCTTTGGTGTGTAGACAAAATATTCCTCAATCTCAGGAAAATCTAATTTTTCTATTCCAATTTCCTTACCGGCGCTACTGATATTTTGAATACTAATAATATTACGATTATCCTTCTTCTTCAGTTCTCTAACATACTTAATCTTAAGTGAGTCAATATATCGAATTTCTTTAATTCCATTTTGAGGATTATCTAGATCAATTACCTTATGGTAGTATACTCTTCCATCAACATACCAGTTTCTAAAAATTTCATGGGCCTTCTTATCAAAGTCCATGAGTTCTTTAATGTGTTTAAATTCCTGTCTAATAATTGCTTTGATGTTATCATCAACTTCTAAATTAGACAACTCAATTTCTACAGGAGAATCATTTAAGTCAGAAACAATAGCTTCACTTACTACATCTTCAATAGCCTTATCAGCTTCTGGATGTAGTGACATCTCTCGATATCTCTTAATTAAATCATACTCAGTTTTATAAACGCCTTCAATATCTACATATTGACCATAAAAACCCGAAGAAACATAGTAATCAACCCCATCCTCATTATTTGGGGGGACGGGAGATACCTGCTTCTTAGGTTTCTTTATGTTATCCTCAAACGAGTAACCAAACAATCCTGCCATTATGTTTTAAAGTGACTTTTACCTATTTATCACTTAACATCAATGGCTTTATTTGAATCGTAGGATTCCCACCACTGCATCTGTAGGTCTACAGTAAATTCTTCAATTTGATTGTTTGAATCATATGCTAGAGGAATTCCACTAACATTGGTTGGGAAAACCCCATACATGTGATATGCTCTGATAACTGGAATGTTATCAGCACTAGTGATTGCAGTTTGGGTTTGTGCTCTACCGAGTTGGTATACCCAAGCATCAGTTTGATAGTTAGCTGGATCAGTAGTACCGGAATTGTCGGAGTGCTTATTCATATAATTCATCCATCTCTCAAAGGAACTACGAACTGCAAAATCTGCATCATTAATGACTGTGACTTGCCAAGGATCAAAAGTTCTATCTCCAGCAATCTGAAGAGTACGACCTCTAAATGGAACTGGAATTGGTGAAATATTTGAAGCTGGAATTGCTGAAGACTTTACCAAGAACTTAATCTTATCTGTTAGTTGGGAGTCGGAAACTCCATTTGGGAGGGCAATTCTTGGAAATTTAATTTCAACTTCAAATAAATTGGGCCGAGCACCACCACCAGATAATCTACCCTTAAAATTGTCTAAAAATCTTCCCTCACTGCCAGAATTGGGAATTTGTTGATAGGATGCCATTAGTTTTCTCCAGTAGTATGTTTATAATATTAATTAAACTCTTCCAACAACTTCTTCAAAGGAAACACCTGTTCTTGTGGCAACAAATGTTAGACCAATGAAGTTAATGCTGCGAGCAGGCTTAACAAAAATATCAGCCCTAAATTCATTAGAATCAATAACATCTGGTGTGTTATTGGTTTCATCACAAATTACGATAAAGTCAGTAATACCACGCTTAGCTTGGACATCACGAAGATATGGTTCAACAATATTTACAAAATTGGATCTTGTGATTGAATCATTAAATTCAAATAGTTGATCTCTAGCTGCAGATTCAATACTAGATTCTAGAGAAATAAACAATCTTCTAACATTAATTCTGTCAAAGGCCGAAGCTTGTGCCAATCCGGTCTTATCCCCAAATAGGATAATTCCAGATCCTGGCGAATATATTACGGGGTTAATTCTTCTGATGTATAGCTCATCTCTTTGTGCTTGAGATGGGTTATATGCAAGTTTAACCGCACCATTGATAACACCACGCTTGGATCCTGCGGGGGAGAACCATGGGAAATCATTTAAGGTGGTTCTACACATACAACCAGCAATGTCACCATTCATAGGTACATATACAAACTTGTTGTTGAACCTATCAAACATGTACTTATAACCACTATCAAATACGGCATATGATGATGATGATAGACCATCAAAGAACCCAATTATATTATTTGTCTGAGTAGTTGTGTTTGTGATATTTACAACTGACGATCTGTGTGGTGAAATTACTGCAATACAATCCTTACGGTTTGATGCAATTGCAATCAGCTCGTTTGCCTTTGCCTGAGTTGTGAGCTTATCTTCATAACCCGAACCCATCATCATGAAATTTACATCAAATTCTCTAGTATTGCTGAATATTTTATAAGAATTTATAACATCACCAAGTTCTGGGTTATACTCTGGAGTAATATATCCTGAAGAACTTCTACCACCATAGGAGTTTCCTCCAAGTAGTCTATAGGTTCTTTCTCCACATACATTAAAATCAACTCCTTGAGCTATCTGATTCCAGTTCTTTCCTCCAGTTCCTGCATATCCAACTGCAGCGAGGCTGTTTGGATCCGCACCACCATAGATATAGTTTGAATTTGACGCCAGATAATCTCTATAGTATACTTTCTCCTGTGGGGAAAGTTGTGCATCCGTAGCCTTTGAGAGCCCAATCCACTTTTCTAAAATATTTCCACTAACTCCACTCACTGATCCAGAATCATCTACAACGACAATGTGCATCTCATCGTTGGAAGAACTTCTAGCAGATGCATATGCAGAAGTTCCGGGTTTAGGAGCAATAGAATTCCAATAAACAATCGAGTTATTTAATCCAAGAGTTTTTGAATTATACCAATCGGTTACCCGGTGTACATTTGCTTGATATGTGAGAGAATTTGGTGCCCCAATTCCATTTGATGCTGTAGTATTTCCAATTGAAATTGCTGAAGATGCTGTAAAAGAATATAAGCTATACTTTGCTGCAGTTTCAATTCCGGTTGAACTTACTTGACTGAGAACTTTTACATAAATTTCACTAACCCCAACTCCAGTCACAATTCCCTTTAGATATCCACTTAGACCCGAAGTGGTGCCGATACCTGCAATACCACCACTAATTGATTGTGTTACTGCTGTTCCAACAATAACATTAGTTGTTGATACTAGGGTTGGTCTGGTAAATGCTGCTAAGACGCTCGTTGTTGCAATACCAGTATTAACAGTTCCCTGAGAAATTGTAATTGAGGTATTGCCAATTCCTAAAATTGTAGTATTTGCTAAAATATATGTACCACTAATTACATCACCAACTAAGAAACCTGCAGTAGTAACTCCTAAGTTAGTATCACCTACAACATCTAATGATACTGTAGTTGATCCTAGAGATACTTGAGTGATGCTTGTTGTAATGCCAGTAGCAACTCCACTTAAAGTTTGATCGGCAAAATTGTCGATAACGCAGACCTTGACATCATTTGCCCAAGTTCCTGGAGTTTTAGCTGCCCAATGCCAAGATGCCGTTGATTGAGATATGTAATCATCATAATTTTTAATTTTTACCGAGGTTAGTGATGACGCACTACCTACTGGGGAGTTTGCATTCCCCAAATTAGTACCATCACATCTTACAACTCTTAGGGTTCCGCCATAAGTGAGATAGTTTGATGCAGTATACCAGTATTCATACTGATTACTATTTAACTCGGGTTTGCCAAAAACTTCAATTAATTGTTGTTCATTTTCAATTAAAACTGGTTCTTCTACTGGACCCCTTACAAATGGACCTGCAATTGCTCCAACCACTTGAGACGATGAACCGACTCTACCATTGGTTAAATCGACTTCTCTAACTCTGACACCAGGTGAAACTAATCCTAAAGCCATTTTGATTCCTCTAAAATCTTCATTTGCCCTATCAAATATTTATACATTCCGTAGTTTTTAACGATAATCCCACATATATGATTTGTCTCCATATTCATCAACATTCCATTTTTCAGTATATGCATTTTGTGTAGCACCTTCTACTACCAACCAACGATCTCCAGTATTATCATCTATCATTACATTTTCACCTTCAAGACCGTCCACTATAAAACCAAAAGGTGACATATCCTGTTCAATTTGATTTCTTTGTTCTTCATATATTCTCTTACGAACATCATTGTCCGTCATTTCTTTGAAGTATGGTTGTATAACTAACCATGAGAATATGACCAGGCACATTGCTAGGTCATCATTACAACCCTCTTCAGCCGCAAATGACTGATTTTTTTGAATGAATGTTGTGAGTTCACTGATAAGCTCATAGTCTGAAAAGATTAACTTATCATCCTCCACAAGAGTTTTAAGATTTGAACACCCAATTTTTTTAACAGTCTTTGACATCTTAAGACCGAGCTGAGATTTGGTTCCGGAAAATCCCTGACCAACCATTTGTCCAGCCCTACCCCTCATAGCACACATTAATAGATTGTCATATTCTAAGTCAAAGTGTAAAATACCTGCAACCTGATCTCCAATATCATTGATTTCAACTAATACAAATGATTTATTATATGCAGTGGCTACTTGCTCAACAATTGCTGGAAGTAACATTGGTTTAATCTCATTATTTCTATATTTTGATACAATTTTATATGGAAATGTTGTAATATCAAATACAATAAATGCTGAATAATCGTGTTCAATTCCTCTAGCAACATCCACTGTCATGATATAGCTATGGTCTTCAATGGGATCTTCATAAATGTCCAATCCTTTATTAGATTTTATTGGATCTTCATATACTAAGGATCTAAGTTTTGATGCTGCAATGAGTGTGTCAACAGATCCTAAAAATTCACATTCAAATTCTTGAGCAAATTGTTGAGCTGAAGTGTTTGAAATTGTCTGAGCCTTCCATGCCTCATCTCTACCAGGTACTTCTGACCAATGAACCTCTGTAGGGATATATTCATTCTTCTTACGTTCTGCGTCATGCCAGAGACGATAGAAGTGATTCATACCCTTTGGGGTAGAAACAATAATTACTTTAGTTGATTTTCCGGAAGAAATGGTTGGATATACAGAAGAGAAGAATTGATCTGCAATATGATTTGGGATAAATGCAAACTCGTCAAGAAAGATAATATTAAAGGACATTCCTCGTACTGCTGAAGCAGAAGTTGAAGCTGCGATAATTTTTGATCCATTTTCCAGCATTAAACTACCTTTGTTCCATGATAAAATTCCTTGCTGCATCCAGTTAGGAAGGTTCTCGTATGCTGTTTGAAGCCTTTCTAACAATTCTCGTGCAGTTGATGCTTTGTTTGCAAGGATGCCGATATTAACATTATCGTTGAATACGGCGTAATGTAGTAAGTATGAAATACAAGTTGTAGATTTGCCCGTTTGTCTGGGCATTTTGCATATATTGAATCGATGATTATGAAAATTTTCAATAAGTTTCTCTTGAAACTTATACATCTTAAATGGTATTAAGCCATAATCAACGTTTACAATCTGTACATAATTTTTTGCAAAATATACCGGATCTTTTTTACACTCAATAAATTCAAAAATTTGCTCTTGAGTAAATTCAATAGGCGTATTTGCCTTTTTTAAATTAGGATTCCCAAGATAAATGTTGTCGGACATATGAGATTAACAGTTCCATTTTCTGAGAGATTTATTGATTCTACTATTTGGATCCCTTGCAGTTTTAGCAGAAGTAAGTTTCTCCTTCATTCCAGACATACGATCACAAAAAGAGTTTCTTCGTTTTGCTGCTGTGGACCCCTTCTTAAGTTTGGATGGCTTGGTTGTAACTGCCGTTTGAAGCTTTGATCCTGGATTTTGCGCTCTATATGAACGAATACCTTCGTCGTTTAAACCACCTTCTGGGTTTTTACCAGCCTTTCTCTGCCAAGCTGGAGATTTGTCTTCTCCTATCATACCAATATTTATCAAATAATTTTTTGAACGCTTCCGCATTTCAGTTTCAATTTCAACTGATCTTGCTGCAAGTGCATGATTGTCAGATTCTACTAGATCTCCTTCAATCTGATTGTGAGCAAGTTGCATCTTCGAAGGCTTTTGTGGAGCTGGAACATATGGTCCTTTCTTTTCTGGGCCAGTATATGGTTCATAAGGACTTCCACCCTTTCCTCTACTTGCTAGGGGAAGTTCAACACCTCTTGGCCTAATTCCACGAATTTCTAATTCCCGATTTAATTGATTATTATTTAAACCACTACCTTTAAGTCTTAGTAATTGCTCACCGGATCTTTTACCCAGAGCACCACTTCCCTTTGGTATATCAAAACTAATATTTTCTTTAGCTACCAAATAATTTGAATTAGAACTCATAACACATGGATAGTATGCCAGAGTTTTCCCACCAGGATATATTTTTTGAACAGCATCATTTACATCCTGTTGGGATGGTCTATTTTGCATTGGGAAGTAAATTTTAATGCTATAATTTTTACTCATAAAATTTACAATAATATGATAAAGTTGACCGGAAGATTGAATTATTTTAAATGACTCATCTACAGATTCTTCATCGTTTCCAGCCATATAGTCTGCAGCGGTGTCAATATAATCTGCAGCCTTAGTTACCTTAGATTGAACCCAGGCTGGAACTTGTGCGTTATCCTTCTTGACGATGGATCGCATTAACTTAATTGCTCTCTCAATAGTTTCAAGCTCACTCTTAATCATCCCCCCCTCATCATCAAGCTCCTTCCCCTTGGAGATTGCGATGTGATTTTCATCCACCGATTTAACCCTTGACGGATGATTCTTTGCAGCTTGTTGGAGCATTATAATTTTAGTTTTTGGTGAAAGAGGGCTTGTAGAACCAACCATCCTATCAAATTTATCCTGCTGAGTTTCAATTGGTCTTACTTGTTCTGAAACTTTCTTATAACCACTTGCCTTTGGAACTCCTTTAG
>Ga0209444_10000698_pt1 | contig 18664 bp, 15 predicted proteins | sample LauGreFaBDMM15DN_2_FD_188215 | JGI IMG/M metagenome (GOLD analysis project Ga0209444, IMG submission 188215) | Freshwater lake microbial communities from Lake Michigan, USA - Fa13.BD.MM15.DN (SPAdes) (version 2) | ecosystem: Environmental > Aquatic > Freshwater > Lake | place: Lake Michigan...
GTCTATGACCAACGCCAAGAGCATCCTCACATGACCGCTTCCATCGATACCGCTGCCGTAGCCGCTGCTAAGGCGCGTGAAAATGTCATTATCTTTGACACCACCATGCGCGACGGCGAGCAATCGCCCGGTGCCTCCATGAGCCTGGATGAAAAGCTCGAACTGGCCAAGATTTTGGAAGAGATGGGGGTCGACATTATTGAGGCCGGTTTCCCTATTGCCTCCAACGGTGACTTCGAAGCGGTTCGCGAGATCGCCAAGATCGTCAAGACCAGCACCATTGCGGGCCTGTGCCGCGCTCATCAGGTGGATATTGACCGCTGCGCCGAAGCCCTGAAGCCTGCTGCCCGTGGCCGAATCCACGTGGTGATTGCGACCAGCGACCTGCATATGAAGCATAAGCTGCAGATGGAACCTGAACAGGTTTTGGAAACCATCACCCGCTCGGTCACCCACGCCCGCAACCTGCGCGACGATGTGGAATGGTCGGCGGAGGACGCCACCCGCAGCGAGCGTCAGTTCTTGCGCCGCGCCGTCGAGGCGGCCATCAAGGCTGGGGCTACGACCATCAACCTGCCGGACACGGTCGGCTATACCTATCCGTCGGAATATGCCGACCTGTTTGGGTGGATGACCCAAAATGTCGAGGGCGCGGACCGGGTGATCTTCTCGACCCACTGCCATAACGATCTGGGCTTGGCCGTGGCCAATAGTCTGGCTGGGGTTCAGGGCGGCGCGCGTCAGGTGGAATGTGCTATCAATGGCCTAGGCGAGCGGGCTGGTAATGCGGCGCTGGAAGAGATCGTCATGGCCTTGAAGGTGCGGGCCGACCGTCTACCCTTCCAGACCCGCATCGACAGCACCCACATCACCCGCGCCAGCCGTTATGTCTCGGCCATCACCGGCTTTGCGGTCCAGTACAATAAGGCCATCGTCGGTAAGAACGCCTTCGCCCACGAAAGCGGTATCCATCAGGATGGTATGCTCAAGAACCGCGAGACCTACGAGATCATGACCCCGGAATCGGTCGGTCAGCCCTCCTCGACCCTGGTCATGGGCAAACATTCTGGTAGCCACGCCTTCCGCGCCAAGCTGAAGGACCTGGGCTATGAGCTGGGCCAGAACGCCTTGAAGGAAGCCTTTGTCCGGTTCAAGGACTTGGCCGACCGCAAGAAGCACGTCTATGACGACGACATCATCGCTCTGGTCGACGATGCCTTGGCACGGGGCGGGGAGCGCATCCGCGTGACCCATCTGCGCGTCATCGCGGGTACCGAAGGCCAATCAGCCGACCTGAGCTTGGAGATTGACGGCGTCGAACAGAAAGCCACCTCGACCGGTGACGGTCCAGTGGACGCCGTGTTCAACGCCATTCGCCAGATTGTGCCTCACGAGGCGGCCCTGCGTCTGTTTCAGGTTCACGCCGTGACCGAAGGTACTGATGCTCAAGCTCAGGTCTCGGTGCGTCTGGAAGAGGATGGTCGGATCGCCACGGGTCAAGCCGCCGACACAGACACCATGACCGCTTCGGCCAAGGCCTATGTTAACGCCCTGAACAACTTGATGGCGCGTAAGCAGAAGTCGGCTCCAGAGCCCCTCGTCGCTAGCCAGTTCTAGCGACCGGTGCGTAATCCTCAACCTCGCGCTGGGTTTGGCCGAGCGCGAGACGAGGGCTCTGTTTGATGTTGATCTGGATCCCCCTGACCTTAGCGGCGACGGTTTTGCAGGTCTCGCGCAATGCGTTGCAACGCGGGCTATTGCCCGTGGCTGGCCCCTGGGGCGCGACCTTGGTGCGGTTCTTGTTTGGACTGCCCTTTACGCTGGCCTTCATTGCCGTGGCCAAGTTGATGACGCCTCAGGCTCAGGGTCATTTCAGCGCCTATTTCTTTATGGCCTGCACCATTGGTGCCGTGGCGCAGGTCGGGGCAACGGCGGCGCTTCTGGTCTCGATGCAGCGGTCCAGCTTTGCCATTGGCACAGCCTTTCAGCAAAGCTCGCTACCCTTTACCGCGCTGGTCGGGATCTTTGTGTTCCATGATCCGATTAGCCCTGTCGCTTGGGCTGGCCTCTTTATCGCAACGGCGGGCCTGGTCTATCTATCCTGGCCGCGTCGGATGGAGGGTGTCCGCGACTGGAGCCCGGCTCTGCTCGGCCTGACGTCGGGGGCTTGCTTCGCCCTAAGCGCCAATGCCTTTCGCCAAGGCGGCCTAGCCTTTGATCCGCACCATGTGGTCTTCTCGGCGCTTGTGACCGTTGGCGTTGTTCAAACGATCCAGACCCTCATCTTGATCATTGGCCTAATGATCCTTGACCCCAAGGCCCTGAGGGGCGCGATTGGCGCTTGGAAGTCATCCTTGGGCGCGGGGTTTTTCGGAGCAGGGGCCTCGGCCCTTTGGTTTATCGCCTTGACGATGAGCCCTGCAGGACCGGTTCGCGCGGTTGGCGTCGTCGAGATGCCGGTCGCGGCCCTGATGGGGCGAAGGCTGTTTGCTGAGCGTTTGAGCCTGTCTCAGATCTTTGCGGGTACCATTACCGCGCTCGGCGTGGTTTTAGCCGCGATCGGATAGTTTGTTTACTTGCCGTTTGAGCGGTGCGCCTGTGGATGCGCATTAAACGAAATCAAAAATGCCTTGAATTCAACACGCTCACAGGGCAAACCGACCTGTCTGCAGGGCTTGAAACCGAGTAAGAATTCGGATTGTCTGTTGATTGTCCTTACAGAACCTAATTCGTGTGAATGAACCGTCAAAGGCTCCAGCCACAAGATTGACTATTTGCTACCTTAGGTAAATCTCCCTTCAATCCCTGAGTCCCAAGGCACATCATGTTTTCGTCCCTCTTCGGCATGGTCTCCAACGACATCGCCATTGACCTCGGCACTGCCAACACCCTGATCTATATGAAGGGTAAGGGCATCGTTCTGAACGAGCCTTCGGTTGTGGCGCTGCGCACGGTCGGCGGACGAAAGGTCGTTCACGCTGTGGGTATTGAAGCCAAGCAGATGCTGGGCCGCACTCCGGGTCATATGGAAGCCATTCGTCCCTTGCGTGATGGCGTCATCGCCGACTTTGAAGTGGCTGAAGAGATGATCAAGCACTTCATCCGCAAGGTTCATAACCGCAAGAGCTTCGTGAACCCGAAGGTCATTGTCTGCGTGCCATCGGGCGCGACCGCCGTTGAGCGCCGCGCGATTAATGACAGCTGCCTGAATGCCTCGGCCCGCCGCGTGGGCCTGATCGATGAGCCCATGGCCGCCGCTATCGGCGCAGGCCTGCCGATCCATGAACCCACCGGCTCGATGGTTGTCGATATCGGTGGTGGTACGACCGAGGTCGCGGTTCTGTCCCTGTCTGGCATTGTCTATTCGCGCTCGGTTCGCGTCGGCGGCGACAAGATGGATGAGGCGATCATCTCCTACATGCGTCGTCACCATAATCTGCTGATCGGTGAAACGACCGCTGAGCGGATCAAGAAGGAAATTGGAACCGCCCGGTCACCGGCTGATGGCGAAGCCCTTGCGATTGAGGTCAAGGGCCGCGATTTGATGCAGGGCGTGCCTCGCGAGGTTCGGATCAGCGAAAAGCAGGCGTCTGACGCCTTAACCGAGACGGTCAGCCAGATCGTTGAGGCGGTCAAGGTCGCGCTCGAGGCAACGCCGCCTGAACTGGCGTCAGACATTGCCGATAAGGGGATCATGCTAACCGGCGGCGGCGCTTTGCTGCGCGGTCTGGACTTGGAAATTCGTGATCATACCGGCCTTCCCGTGACGGTCGCCGATGACCCCTTGTCCTGCGTGGCCCTAGGCTGCGGCAAGGTGCTTGAGCATCCGCGTTGGATGAAGGGCATCTTGGAATCGTCCATGTCCTAACCGCCTCTTGGCGGCACTTCTTGCGTCCTGACGAATTTCTATGATCTTGGCCCTGTCCGGATCTGCCGTGGAGACTAGCGTTGTCCTTTAGGGACGGGCCATTTCAAGACCTCAAGGTCCCGCTAACCTGGGCGGCAGCCATGGCGGTGATTGTCGCGGGCGTGGCGGCTCTTGGCCTCTTGCTCAGCGATCGGCGCGAAACCTATAGGGATGAGGCCTATGGGGCTGGGCGCGTTGTTATTGATCGGGTGCTGGTTCCCACCGCTGATGTTTTGTTAACGCCCGCCGATTGGGCGCGAAGCCTTGGCAATGGCATTGGTGACTATCTCTTCGCTGTCAGTGAAAATCGCCGCTTGAAGCTCGAAAATGCGCGGCTGCGACAGTGGCGAGACGCCGCCATCGCGCTGGAAGACATCAATTCGCGTTACCGCGCCCTGCTTGGCGTCAAGATTGATCCCCCGATCCCTATGGTCACGGCCCGGGTCGTGCTCGACGCACGAGGCCCCTTTACCAATACCCGCCTTGCCAATGCGGGTGAGGATATGGGCGTCAGGGTCGGTCATCCGGTGATGAGTGACGCCGGTCTGGTCGGCCGTGTTGTTGGCACGGGGCCAGGCATTAGCCGCATTCTGCTGCTGACCGATGTCGCAAGTCACATGCCGGTTCTTGTCGATCGCACCAACGCGCGCGCGATCCTGTCGGGAGATGGCGGTCCCAATCCAACGCTGGACTATCTGCGGGGGATTGATCCTGTTCGCAATGGCGACCGGATCTTGAGCTCTGGCGATGGCGGTGTCGTACCGCGCGGCCTACCGATTGGAACCGCAGTCAAGGGCTTGGACGGCTATTGGCGGGTGCGATTGAGCTCCGATTCCGTGCCTATCGATCTTGTCCGCATACTCTTGTTCAAGGACTTCACCGATCTTGCCGCCCAAAAGACGTTGCAGGCCTCAAAAATGCCGCCATTGACCGATGTCCCACCGCCGGTGACCTCGTCGTCTGTCCTGCCACCGGCGCTCACATCAAAGTCTGCCGCCGCGCAGGTTGTTGCTGCGGTCGCGCCAAAGCCTTCCGCGAGTAAGCCCGCGGTGACCAAGCCTGCTTCTGCTTTTGCCAAGCCCATCGCCCCAACACCCGCGCCGGTAAAACCGATTGCCAAGCCTAGCGCCGCTGCGGCGGAGCCGGTCAGATGACGTTTCAGACCTCTCGTCAGACTGTGGCCCGTTCGATGGATGCGTGGAACTGGTTGGCCGTACCCACCCTGACCTGCTTTATGCTGACCCTATTGCTTGCCCTGCCGATAAGGGTGTTTGGTCTTGTACCGCCGGAACCGGTATTTTTGATGGTGCCAGCCTTTGTTTGGGCGGTGATCCGGCCCTCGATCCTGCCGCCTTTCATTCTGATGGTTTCGGGCCTGTTGTTGGACATGTTGTGGGGGGCGCCCCTAGGCCTTTGGGGCTTCTCGTTGCTGTTTGGCTATGCTGGTGTTTTGGCCTCACGCAGCTTTGCCAGCGGGCAGGGGCAGTCGATGAATTGGGTTTGGTATGCCATCACCTGCCTGATCGTTGAACTAACCGCTTATCTTGCGACCCTCATCGATGTCCAAGCCGCGCCCAGTCTGGTTGGAGCCTTTTGGCAGTGGGCGGTGACGGCAGCGCTCTATCCCTTTGCCCACCAATTGATTGAGCGGTTCGAGGATGCGGACGTCCGCTTCAAATGAGCCAACCGTCGATCTTTTTTTCTGAGGTCAATGAGCGCCAGGGCCTATTCAACCGGCGCGCCTTTCTAATGGGAGGTTTGGCTGGCGGCGCCATCATGGCGCTTGGCGGGCGATTGGCCCAGCTCCAGCTGCTAGAGTTTGACCGCTATCGTCTGATGTCGACGGAAAACCAGTTCAGTTTTCGTCTGATCCCACCGCCCCGTGGCCGGATTATGGATCGGTTCGGAGTTGAACTAGCCTCCAACCGGCCCAATTTCCGCGTTCTGGTGGTACGCGACGAGATCAATGATATTGACGCCACGCTTGATGCCCTGTCGCAACTGATCCCGATCACGCCGGAGCGACGTCGCCAGCTGCTGCGCGAGATTTCACGCAGTCCTAAGCTGGTTCCCGTCGCCGTTGCCGAAGACCTGACTTGGGAAGAGTTCTCGCGGGTCAATGTGCGGACACCCGAACTTCCTGGCGTCACGGCCGATATGGGCGAGGCCAGGGTCTATCCCCATGGCGGGGCCTTTGCCCATGTGGTCGGCTATGTGGCTAAGGTTTCGGACCGCGATGTTGCAGCGGCAGGCCGTAACCCCGATCCTCTCCTGCACCATCCTAGTTTTCGCATCGGCAAGCAGGGTGTGGAAAAGGCCCTCGACGCCGTCCTACGCGGCAAGTCTGGTGCGGTTAAGACCGAGGTTGATGCCTTAGGCCATGAGGTCCGTAAGGATTCCGAGGGTGATATTAACCCAGTCGCGGGAAAGACGGTCATTCTGTCGCTCGATGCCGATGTTCAGAGCCGGGCGCTGGAAGTCCTCGGTGAGGAAAGCGGTGCTTGCGTGGTGATGGATATACAGTCCGGCGACCTGATCTGTATGGCCTCTGCGCCCAGCTTCGATGCCAACCAGTTCGTTAAGGGTCTGTCCACTGCAGACTATCGGGCCCTGTCCGACTATGAGCGTCGTCCCTTGCTGGACAAGGCCCTATCGGGGACCTATCCGCCAGGCTCGACCTTTAAGCCGATGACGGCCTTGGCGGTTTTGGACTCAGGCATGGTTGATCCGACTGAGACCATTGTCTGTTCGGGCCAGATGTGGTTCGGCAATCGCTTCTTCCACTGCTGGAAGCGTGGCGGGCACGGTCCACAGAATATGCATGAGGCGATCAAGAACTCCTGCGACATCTACTTCTACCAAACGGCCTTGAAGATCGGCCCCGACCGGATCGCGCGGGTCGCTGAGGCCTTTGGTATGGGACAAACCTTCGATATTGGTATTTCAGGCCAAAAGGCGGGGCTCGTGCCATCGACGGCTTGGAAACGTCGGCAATATAAGAAGCCCTGGTATTCGGGGGAGTCCCTTAGCTTCGGGATCGGGCAGGGGGCCCTGTCGGCCAATGCCCTTCAGCTCGCGGTCATGACCGCGCGTTTGGCCAATGGGCGCAAGGCGCTCAACCCTCGCCTGATCAAGTCTATCGGCGGCGTTGAGACCCCCAGCGGTGCCGCTGCGGCAGACCTGCCGTTCAGGCCTGAGCATATGGAGATGGTCCGATCGGCTATGGCGGCGGTGGCCAATGACACGACCGGAACAGCCTATCGCGCCAGTCAGTTAGGTCTTGGCCCGGTCTTGATGGCAGGCAAGACGGGTACGGCGCAGGTTCGGGTAATCAGTCGCGCGGAGCGGGCCAGTGGCGTGCGCAGTAACGAGTCGCTGCCCTGGCGGCTGCGCGACCATGCGCTCTTTGTGGCCTTCGCGCCCTATGATGCGCCGCGCTATGCCCTGTCGATCATTGTCCAACATGGCGGTGGCGGAGCCGCGGTTGCCGCCCCAATGGCGCGAGAAATTATGCGCGTCGTCTTGCTGAAAGATGCCGCCATCCGCGCCCGCATTGAATCGCCGCTCCCCATGCCTGAGGCCCCTTTGTCTACCGCCGGTGAGGTCGAGGGTGAGGCGCCGCCACCGCCTAGCGACACGATCTTGCCTGACCCAGTCCCCATCATTTCGGGAGGCCCGACCCCATGACTGCGAGCGCCATTACACGTCCGGGTGAACGGGACCGCTTGATCGTCAAGCTGGCTCAGATTGACTGGACCTTGATGCTGGTCCTTTGCCTGATCGCGGCGACGGGCGCGGCCATGCTCTATTCTATTTCAGGCCTGTCGTGGGAGCCGTGGGCCGCCAAGCATCTGGTTCGGTTCGGCCTGTGCATTGGCCTGATGATCATGTTAGCCACTGTCGATGTGCGCCTATGGTTTATGTCGGCCTATCCGGTCTATGGGTTTGGGCTACTTTTGCTTATCGCCGTTGAGATTGTAGGGGACGTATCGCTGGGAGCCCAGCGCTGGCTAGACCTTGGCTTTGTGCGACTGCAACCGTCTGAAATCATGAAGATCGGTTTGGTTTTGGCGCTGGCCCGCTTCTATCACGGGCTCTCGGCGGAGGCGGCCAAATTCTCGTGGCGTCTGGTGGTGCCCGTCGTCTTGATCGCGTTGCCCACCTTGTTGGTGGCCCATCAGCCAGATCTCGGCACGGCGGTTTTGTTAGCGGCGACTGGCGGCGCGGTGATGGTCTTGGCGGGGCTGAGCCTGTGGGTCGTCGGCGCCTTAGCCGTCACGGCCCTCGCCGCCATCCCACCCTTTGTTATGTTCGTGCTGCATGATTATCAGCGCAGTAGAATCTTTACCTTTCTAAACCCCGAGGCCGACCCCTCCGGTTCGGGCTATCACATCTTGCAGTCTAAGATCGCGCTGGGCTCTGGCGGTCTACTTGGCAAAGGATATGGGCTAGGCTCGCAAAGCCAGCTGAACTTTCTACCGGAAAAACACACCGACTTTATCTTTGCCACCTTGGCTGAAGAGTTTGGCTTTATCGGTTGTATATCTGTGCTGCTACTGTTTGTCGCCGCCATCACTATCGCCCTGCGCATTGCCAGCGTTTCGCACAGTCATTTTGGCCGTCTGGGCGCAGCGGGCGTCACCGCGACCTTTGCGCTCTATGTGATGATCAATGGGGCTATGGTTATGGGCCTTACCCCAGTTGTGGGTGTGCCCATGCCGCTACTGTCCTACGGTGGCACAGTTATGCTGACTGTCATGATCGGGTTTGGACTGGTCCAGTCGGTACGGGTCCACCGCTATTCAGAGATTACCAGCGGTCGCGGCACCCTGCTCTAGAGGCTGAAGGCCGCATCTGTGGCCCGGACTAGCCCGTCGATGACGCCAGGTTCGGTTGAGGCGTGACCGGCATCCCAGATCAGGTTGAAGTTCACTTCAGGCCAGCTGGACTTGACCCGCCATGCCCCATCCATCGGCGTGACCACATCATAGCGCCCCTGTACGATCCAGCCGGGAATATGGCGAATGCGGTCGAGGTTCTTGAGGATCCAGTCGTCTTCCTCAAAGAAGCAGTCATTGATGAAATAGTGGCACTCGATCCTGGCGAAGGCGACGGCGAAGGTGGTCTCGTTGAACTTGTCGGGGCGATCAGCAGGGCCGCGAATGGAGATGGTATCGCCCTCCCATTGACTCCAGGCCGCGGCCGCCTCGGCTTGGGCGACGGGGTCGGAGCCTGTGAGGCGCTTGTGAAAGGCTGCCATCAAATTGCCGCGCTCTGCCATTGGGATCGGTGCGACATAGCGCTCCCACACATCGGGAAACAGCATGGAGGCCCCGTTCTGATAGAACCAATGCAACTCGCGCTTCGAGCCCATAAAGATACCGCGTAGGATCAGGGCCTCGACCCGGTCAGGATGGGCGATGGCGTAGGCGAGGGCGAGGGTCGAGCCCCACGAGCCGCCAAAGACGGTCCATTTTTCGATGCCTAGCTGCATGCGCAGCCGCTCAATATCCTCGATCAGGGTCCAGGTCGTATTGTCTTCGAGCGAGGCATTTGGGGTCGATCGTCCGCAGCCGCGCTGATCAAATAGGACCATGTGCCAACGTGATGGGTCGAAATAGCGCCTCATGGTCGGATTGATCGTACCGCCCGGGCCGCCATGCAGGATTAGACAGGGCTTGCCCTTGGGTCGTCCGCACTCTTCAAAGAAAACCGAATGGCCATCCTGCTCGGGAAGGAACCCACTGTTGAAGGGCTGGTTCTCAATATAGAGGCCCCGGCGCATGGCGGGGCTGGCGAGGGTCGCGGCATTTGTCGGGTCCATGGTCTCGCCCTAGCGCGGAAAACGGCGATTGAGCCAGTCTAGAAAAATTCTATTTACCTCTTCGGGTTTTTCCTGCTGTGTCCAGTGGCCGCAGTCGAGGATCAGCGCCTTTTCCAGATCCGAACAATATTTCCCCATCCTGTCGGTCATCGAGGGGGGCAGGACGGCGTCCTTCTCGGCCATGACCATTAGTGACGGCACATCGACCCGGTCCACGAGATGGGCGGAGTTCTCCCAGTTGCGGGTAAAGTTGCGATACCAGTTGATGCCTCCGCGAAAGCCAGAATGGCGGTACATATCGACATAGACCCCCAGTTCCTCATCGTTCAGGATCGGGCGGTCGCTCTTGCTGGGCACATAGTTAGCGACGGCCTTATAGATCGGCTCACGCGCTTGAGCGGTCATGGCCGCGTTGGGACGACGCAGGTTGAAGCGGAAGGTCTTTTCCAGATCAGCCTCAAAGATGGCCTCGGGCTCACCCAGCTTTTGGAAATAGACGATATACATGTCCTCGCCCAAGTTCTCGCGATAGAGCGCAATGGGGTCTCGGGACAGACGCGGAATGAAGGGGGTGTTCAAGCCTATCACCCCGGCTGTGCGACCAGGATGGCGAAGGGGCATTTGCCAAGCGATCAGCCCGCCCCAATCGTGCCCACACCAGATGGCCTTTTCGACACCTAGATGGTCCAGCAGACCGATTAGGTCGTCTGTCAGGTGTTGCATGTCAAAGTCGGCGACGGCTTGGGGCGAGGAGGTCAGGCCATAGCCGCGCTGATCCGGTGCTATCACCCAGCGCCCTGCATCACCCATCCCCTTGAGTTGATGGCGCCACGAAAAGGCCAGATCTGGCCAGCCATGACAGAAGATCACCGGAATGCCGCCGCGTGGACCAGCCTCATAGAAGGCCATTCTAATGCCGTTGAGTTCAGCATATTGGACCGGTGGCATCAGCCGTTGCAGAGCGGTCATGTCTTTACCCCATTCCCCTGACCTTTTCGGTCCGCCTTTGTCTTGACTGTATGGATAGGGGGCAGAGGGGCTGTGTGCAAAGCTCTTTTGCCAGCTTGGGCTTGCCCCGCCTTGCAGGGTGGTTCATGACCCGCCCATGACCGAGACCCAAACCCGTTCGTCGACCTTTGGCATCGTGATGCTGCTGGGCACCATGACCGCCTTCGCGCCCATGTCCATCGACATGTATTTACCAGCCTTCCCCGCCATTGGCCGTGACCTGCACACCACGCCGCAAGCAGTCCAGAGCAGCTTGGCCATATTTTTCGCCGGTCTGGCCTTTGGTCAATTCTTTGTCGGTCCAGCGTCTGATCGGTTTGGGCGACGTCTGCCGGTTCTGATTGGTATTAGTGTCTATGTCGCCTCCTCGATCGCTTGTGCCCTTGCCCCGACTATTGAGGTTCTATGGGCGGCTCGGGTCGCTCAGGCTCTGGGTGGGTGCGCTGGAGCGGTGGTGTCCCGCGCGGTCGTGCGCGACCTGTTCAGCAATCAGGAGATGGCTCGGATCTTCTCGCTGATGAGCCTCGTCATGGGTATGGCTCCAATCCTTGCCCCGATGCTGGGCGGTATCGTTCTGAGCCTTGCCGGTTGGCGCGCTATCTTCTGGTGCCTGGCTGTGTTTGGAACGACGGTCGGTCTGGCTGTGATCTTCCTTCTCAAGGAAACACGCTCGCCCGAGACGGCCGCCCAAGCGCGGGCTGAGAACCCTTTTCAGGCCTATGGCATCTTGCTGAAAAATCCCCGGCTGATGGGCTATCTGTTGGCTGGAGCGCTCAATAGCGCCTGTCTCTTTGCCTATGTCTCGTCGTCGGCAGACCTGTTCATCACGACTTACGGCATTTCACCGGGGCAGTTTGGGCTCTATTTCGGGGTCAATGCGGTCGGATTGATTGGCGCGGGTCAGGTTAATCGTCACCTGCTGCATCGTCACAGCCTGGACCGGATCTTGAGCGTCGCCAGCCTCGTGACCTTAGTCGTCGGCGTGCTGATGATGGTCACTACCTGGACCGGCTTTGGCGGATTTTGGGGGGTGTTCCTACCGATCTTTGCCCTGATGACCACCTTTGGTTTCATGCAATCCAACACGGCGGCGGGGGCCTTGAGCATTGATCCCTTACGCGCCGGTTCGGTGGCGGCCATGTTGGGTGGGTCATCCTTCGGCGTAGGGGCGCTGTCGTCGGCCTTGGCAGGGATGATGCATGATGGAAGCGCTAAGCCCATGGCCCTGATCATCTTGGTCAGCGTCTTTGGAAGTTCGTTGGCCCTCTACAGCTTGGCACTACCAAAGTCCGCACGGTAGGCTTGCCAAGCCAAGAGGCTCCAACCCGCCATCAGGCCAAGCCCTCCGATGGGCGTCACCGCCCCTAAGATCTGAGGGGCACCAAGGGCCATGGCATAGAGCGTCCCGGCAAAGATCAGTCCGCCGCCGAGGAACAGGCCGGCCACGGTCTGCATCCGCGATAGCCCTGCTCGGGCAAGGCTCAGGGCCACTACGCCAGCGACCGCATGGACCAACTGATAGTGTGCGCCGATCTTGAGCCATTCCTGCGCGTTTAGGTCAGTGATCGCGTGCGCCCCAAAGGCCCCAGCGGCGACGGCGATCAATCCGCTCAGGGCGGCCAGTGCCATCAGGTTATTTTGTCGCGACGTCATTGCTTGACCCTTCGTCACCGTTGCAAAGCCTGCACAGGACCTTAACGTGACCCCGAACAAAGCGATATGGCCGCGACAGACGGTTTGAGCTGGTGTGGAAACGACAGAGCGAAGGACGCCAACCATGACCTTGACCCGCGGGGACGACTATCCCCTTCACCAGACCCCTGAGCCTATCGCCTATTCCGGTACGGACCGGAATTTCTACGACCGCTATTTCTTCAATGGCTATGCTGCTGAAGGCGACCGCATGTTCGCCGTGGCCCTTGGGGTCTATCCGCATCTGAACGTCATTGACGCGCACTTCAGTGTCATTCGCGATGGGGTGCAGGTCTGTCTCCATGCCAGCGCCTGCCTGAATATGGAGCGGATGAACATTGCCGCTGGCCCAATCAGCATTGAGATTCAAGAACCTCTGCAGAAGCTCCGGGTCATTGTTGATGACGCTAAGACCGGTATTAAGGCCGACATAGAATTTACAGGCCGGTCCTTCCCGATTGAAGAGCCGCGCTTTATGCGCCGCATTGGACCGCGCGCCTTTATGGACTACACCCGCCTGACCCAGAACGGCCACTATACGGGCTGGATCGAAGTGGACGGTAAGCGCGAGAGCATCGATGGCTTTTGTGGCACGCGCGACCGCTCTTGGGGCGTACGCCCTGTCGGCTCACGCGATCCACAAGAGATGATGCCGCCTGCACCGATGCAGTTCTATTGGCTCTGGTCCCCGACCAGTTTCGAGGATGGCAGTTTCTTCTTCCACAGCAATGACGATGCCCAAGGCCGGCCTTGGAACACGCGCGCGGTCTGGGCGGCCGATAGATCTAATGCTGAGGAACATGCGCACTTTGAGGCTGCCAAGGCCAAGGTCGAATGGAAGCCTGGTACCCGTCACGCCGCCCGCGCTGTGATTGATCTGGTTGACGAGGATGGCGCTAAGGGCTCTGTGACCTTTGAGCCTGAACATCAGTTCTATATGCGCGGCATTGGCTATACCCACCCGACCTGGGGCCATGGTATTTCGCACGGGATGCTCGAGGTCGAGCGCGAAGACATCATCTTGAAGGATGTTGATGTCCAGCAGATGCACAATCTCCATATCCAAGCCGTTTCCAAGGTCACCTATGTCGATGCCCATGGTCGCACGCGGGTTGGCCGGGGCGTGCTGGAGCAACTGGTGATGGGGGCCTATGAGCCTGCAGGCTTCACCGGCGTGACGGACTTTGCAAAATGAGTTTAGCCGATCAACTTTCCGCCTATCTGGGCCGGCTGTGGGGACGCGAGGCGCAGGTGCTTGACCTGACCCGCATTCCAGGCGGTGCTAGCCGCGAAACCTATCGCTTTGACGTCGACGTCGATACTGAGCGCAAGGGCCTAATTTTGCGCCGCGACCCGGTCGGTAGCCTGATCGACACCGACCGTCGGTTAGAGTTTTTGGCCGTTCAGTCCTTCTATGGTCGCGGGGTTTTAGTCCCCGAGCCGGTGGCTCTGGAAATGGCCGAGACCGAGTTGGAGCGCCCCTTCTTCATCATGGGCCGCATCGACGGCGGCAAGGCTGCCAGTCCCTTTACGGTCGATGCCTACGGCGTGTACGCAGCCACCATCGGCGAGCAGTTCTTCTCAAGCCTAGGCATCATCGCCAAGGCAGATCCGGTTGGCCTGCCGATCAGCGAAGTGACTGAAATGCCAAGTCTAGCCGCCTGCTGGTCGAAAGAATTGGACTATTGGGCGAACGTGATTGAGACAGACCAGCTTCACCCTCAACCCATCGTTTGGGCGGCGATCCGTAAGCTGCGGCGCAATCCGCCGCCGCCTGCTCAGAAGATCAGCGTCGTCCATGGCGACTATCGCACCGGCAACTTCCTGCATGACGGGGAGGGCAAGATCATCGCCATCCTCGACTGGGAAATGGCCCATCTGGGCGATCCGATGGAAGATCTTGGCTGGGCCATTGATCCGCTCTGGGGCCATTATGATCCCGACAGGGTCGCAGGCATGTTGACCCGCACTGAGGCCTTGAAGATCTGGGAGCAGGCTAGCGGTCTTAAGGTTGATCTGAAGGCGCTGGACTGGTGGTCGCTGTTCAATGCGGTCAAGGGCCAAGCCATCTGGACCTCGTCGGCCCGGGAATATCGCGATAGCGGCGCCAAGGACCCGGTTTTGGCCCTATCGGGGTGGTACACGGCCCGTCGTCACGACAAGATCATTGCTGATCGTCTTGCAAGCTTGGAGGGCTGGGCATGACCCCCACCGCCGCAGAAGTCCTGATGGGCAATTTCATGGCTCTGGTCGAGCCGCCGCCGCAAGAATCGGTGGGTGACTATACGGCCAGCCGCATTTCGGTCATTGGTATGAACTCCCTGCTCGCCAGCCAAGAGACTGAGATGGGGGCCGCTGTTCGGGTTTGGGAGAACCAGGCCATCTCGGCGGTTCTATCCAAGGCCGGTGCGCCGCTTGCCGCCTCGACCGAGGACCTTTCCATAACCGCCCTCGATGCGCTTAATGCCAAGCTTCGTTTGGCCCTGATCGCTGTCCATGAGGCGCTCGAGGCCCACGGCGATGCAGCGCTGGATCGCGAGATCTTGACCCTCTATCAGGCGATGGCCAACAAGCGCATGCTCGTCTTGCCTGTGATCGCGGGAAGCTAAGCGACCTTGTCGAGCGACTCTGCTAGGGCTCGTCCATGAAACAGTGGATGCCCCTTGGCCTGTTCTACGCCACCATCTTTACGGTGATGGGGATCAGCACTCCCTTCATGCCGGCTTGGTTCCGGGCTGAGGGCCTGAGCGGTGCGCAGATCGGCTTGATCCTGTCTGCGCCTATGATTGCCCGCACCGTCACCGGTCCGCTGATCGCCCTTTGGGCGGATGGTTTTCGGCTGCGGCGCACGCCGGTCATGCTGTTGGCGGCCGGATCAGCCATCGCCTATGGCGCTATCTCGCTGTTGCAGGGCTTCTGGTTTTGGTTCGGCGCATGGTTTGTGGCCTCGTCCTTGATGGCGACTTTGCCGCCCTTGACCGATGTTTTGGGGTTGAGATTGGCGCGGCGAGACGGGTTCGTCTATGGCTGGCCACGGGGGGTCGGGTCGCTGGCCTTTGTCTTAGCCAATATCGGTATGGGGTGGGTGCTGACCCTCTTTTCCCACCAGGCCATCCTTTATGCGACCATCGGCTTTTCAGCCATTTGCGCTCTTGGAGCTTGGATATTACTGCCGCCTGAGCCGGTGCAAGAGGGTGCGCAACTGAACAGTCGCGACCGCCTGAAGGGGCTAGGCAACCTCTTTCAAAGCCCAATGTTTCTATGGGCCATCTTCTCCAGCGGCCTTATGCAAGCTGCCCACGCCTTCTACTACGCCTTCTCCACCCTGATCTGGCAGGCCCAAGGCATCCCAGCCAGCACCATTGGTGCCCTTTGGGGCTTTGGCGTGATCGCTGAGGTCGGCTTCATGTGGTTCCTCGAAGGGGTGCGCAGGCGGCTTGGGCCGGAAACCATGCTGATTATCGGCGGCGTCTGCGCGGTTCTGCGCTGGATCGCCATGGGCTTTTCGCCGCCGGTTCCGGTTTTGTTTGCCCTTCAGGCTCTGCACGCCTTGACCTTCGCGGCGGTGTTCATGGCCTCATTGCCCCTGATCGAACGCCATAGCCCGCCACAAAGCGCCTCTGCCGCTCAGGTGGTCAATTCGGCCCTATCGAGCGGTCTGCTGATCGGACTGGCCACCAGCGTCTCTGGTCCCCTGTTCGACCATATTGGAGCGCGTGGCTATTGGGTTATGGCGCTCATGGCCCTGAGCGCAGTGATGCTGGCGCTGAAACTTCGTAGTTTAACCGCGGGTTTGAAGGCTTAAGGCAACCTAAGGGAACATCTGCATAGGAGCGTGTCAGTCAACGAGGTTGCTTGGCTGCGCTCTCAATGAGACGCAGTAGTCCTCAGCCCCAAAGCGCTCGGCTTGGGGGCATGATAACGGAGCCAATAAATTCTAATCCCGGTTCGCGGTCTTTGGCTAAAAGGAGCGGTCCGTCGAGGTCTACCCATCCGACCCCTTGGGCAATGATCATGGCCGGGGCCATGGATAGGGACGTGGCCACCATACAGCCCGCCATGATCTTTAGGCCTAGGGCTTGGGCTTGTGCCTTCAGGAGGAGCGCCTCGGTCAGGCCGCCGGTCTTGTCGAGCTTGATATTGACTGCGCCGTAACGTCGGGCGCAGAGGGCGAGGTCTTGGCGCGTGTGAAGGCTCTCGTCGGCGCAGAGCAGGACGGGGCTCTGATAGCCCTCTAAGGCCTCATCCTCACCGGCCTTTAGGGGCTGCTCGATCAGCTTGACATCCAACTTGGCGAAGTTGGGGGCCAACCGGACCAGATCGTCAAAGCTGAGGGCCTCATTGGCGTCGACCATCAGTCGGCTCAGCGGGGCGGCGACCCGGACGGCCTCGATCCGATCCAGATCATCAGGCCCGCCGATCTTCAGCTTCAGCATCGGCCGTTTTGCCGACCTTGCAGCGGCCTCTCCCATAGCTTCAGGCGTGCCAAGGCTGATGGTATAGGCCGTCTTGACCGGGTCTAGGCGCGCATAGCCCGCACGCACAGAGGCGGGGATACCGGTTTGCTTGGCCTGAAGGTCCCAGAGGGCGCAGTCTAACGCATTGCGGGCCGCTCCAGCAGGCAGCAGGGTCTGCAGGGCGCCAAGGTCAGCACCCGCTTCAATCGCGGCCCTGGCCTGCTCGATCTGATCTTGCACCCCGGCCATGGTCTCACCATAGCGGCCATAGGGGACGGCTTCTCCGCGACCGGTAATGCCGTTTTGGGTGATTGTGACCAGCGCCACATGGGCCTCAGTCTTAGCCCCGCGGGCGATGACAAAGCCGCCTGCAATGGGCCAGCGCTCGTCACTAGAGGTGAGTTGACGACGCAAGATGGCGGCTATTGCGTATCGGCGAGGGCGGCGGCATAGAGCAGATAGGCTCGGCCCTGCTCATTAGACAACAAGGTCGGCATCAAGAAGCCCTCGCGGTCGCGAGATGCCGCATCGACGATCATATTGGATTGGATTTCGACAAACCGCTCGGCTTTCGTCATCAGGCCACGATCCGACTGCAAGCGCTTTGTCAGGCGCCTGATCGAGTTCTGGGCCAGCGCGGTGACCTTGTCCAAGGCCGCATCATAGTCGCCTGAATTGATCGATGCAGCGATCTCTTCGACGCTGGCTCTGGGCAAGAGGGATTGGGTATCGATCTTCATATCGTGGATTTCTTGAGCCAAGATCGGCCCAAGCTGTTCATCCTCAACAAAGTCTTCTTCCAGTGAGGTTAAAAGGTCTTTCCACGTCCATTGGTCAGACTTTTCTTCGCCGCCGCTAAGGTTGGCTGTAGTAGGTGGGGGCGTAACTGGGCGCGCGACTGGGCGCGCGACTGGGGCTGTCGGCGCTGGGGTCGTAGCAGGCGGCGTCTCGATGGCTGGTGTTAACTTAAGGCGAGGACGAGGCTGACTGTCGTGCGGCCGGACCAAGGGTCTTGTGGCGGGGTCTGGCCTGGTCGGTGAGGCCGGTGGTGTACGCACGACGGGGCGACCCGCGACGGGTTGGAGCAAGGTGGAACTGAGCGCCAGCGGTGGTCTTTCGGCTATTGGTCCTGAGACCGGCGACGGCGATCTCTTGCCCATGGCTTCCAACTGCATCACCGCCAGACCCAGGGCCTCATAGTTGCGCCGGACCCGATCTTTAAACTCAACATCGAAGGTCTGGCTGTCCTCGGCGGCCCGCCGTGCGGCAAGCGTTAGCTCCTCAATGCCTTGGATCAGGCCTTGGGCTAGTCCGGAGGTCACGATCTCGGCTTGACGGGCGGCTTCCTTCGGCAGGTTGGCCATGCGTGCTTCGAGGCTGGCCAGAAGTTCGGCAAATTCGGACACCACGGCGCGGGTCGAGACCAGCCCTTGGGTCAGTTGCTCTGATGAGCGTGCGCCCGCCTCCTCGGCAAGCCGGGCGGACTGTTCAATCAAAGTGCGGGCTTCGCTAAGGCGCGCTTCGAACATGACCTCGGCCTGTTGTCCGGCGGTGAAGGAGGCCTCGCCTAACTGATCGATCTGTCCCTTGACGTGGGCCATTTGATCCTCAGCGGCCAGACGGGCCTCCTCGGCTGCCTGCACCATGGTGTCGATCATATATTGGGTTTCAGCCAGAAGCACGTCGCGGTGGCGCAGCGAGGCGTCGGTCAGGGCGCTGAGCGAGTCAACAGCGGCGCTGGCAATAGCGGCTCTATGCTGGCGGGCGGCGTCACTC
>Ga0209444_10000701_pt1 | contig 18633 bp, 24 predicted proteins | sample LauGreFaBDMM15DN_2_FD_188215 | JGI IMG/M metagenome (GOLD analysis project Ga0209444, IMG submission 188215) | Freshwater lake microbial communities from Lake Michigan, USA - Fa13.BD.MM15.DN (SPAdes) (version 2) | ecosystem: Environmental > Aquatic > Freshwater > Lake | place: Lake Michigan...
CATATTCATATTGTAAACTTAAATCTCATGAGACGCGAGTGAGACTCAATGAGACAGCAGTGGCTCACTAGAGCAAGCAAATATAAAAAGATTGTTAAGATTTGCTTTGCGCGGCAAAAGCGTAGACGGAGCGTACAAGGTGGTATTATCGAGCCGATGGAACGCAGCCTTATTTCGCCCAACGAAAGCAGGAAGCGCGTCTCACCATCCTCAAGCGAGTCTCAAACGAGACAAGCCCATAATTCTTCTAGCATTGTTTACGATGACTAACCACTCAACTTCGGCTGATGTTGCCATGACACTGGTTTGGCTGCTGCATTCCTGCGTGTTCATCTGGAGAATAACTAAATGACTAATTCCCGTTTGCTAAGCGATCGAATCATTTCCATTGCAAAAGCAGTCCAGTTGCACGCTCTTGACTGGGGGCCGCACTTCATGCTAATTGGCAACGTTTGCGCCGAAGACATTGCTGACCTGTGCGGCGCCGTCCTTGCCCTAGCCCAGTCCAAGCCAGCGTTAACGGATGAGGAGCTGCTGCGTATGGCCGCAAACGCAATAGATCCGTATGAAAGCTCTGGCATTGCCATTGGTGAATACGAACCGGAAACAGAATGTGCCATAGAGGTGTATGGCAGTGAGCTAATCGCCTTTGCCCGCGATGTCCTCGCCCTAGCCCAGTCCGAGCCGGAGCCTGAGATGAGCCACAAAGACATCGCTTACCCCGAAGACATCGTTCCCCCGTTCCTCCCATTGCCCCTATGAACTACAACGCCAGCAGAAGCGACTACGCCCTGACCATTGGTCTATGGAGGGTGTTTGTGCCTTCAGAGCGTGCCTGGGGACGCACCGTGAAAGAACTGCCTGCCATGCTTGAACCAGGGCGCACTAGCTTCTACCGCCCTCGCGTGGCAAATAAAACAGGCCATCAAGTGGACCTCATGCAATGGAGCTTGACAATGGGGGAAGATCAGCTACCATTCTCCTACCCCGACTGGTAAGCCAGGGGGCTCTGTTTTCTCTTTCCTTAAAACCATGAATAAAGAGGCTACAACTACAATCACTACAGTCAGATACAACGAACTGTTGGAATCTGAAACTATCCTCGCGGCTCTTGAAGCCGGTGGCGTGGACAGTTGGGAAGGGTACGAGCAATCACTTGAGGATGCCGGGCTCTAGTAATGCAGTCCGACCTCGCACTCATCTACTCTGACACCCGCCCCGGCTTGCCCAGGGGCTTCTTCTTTTCTCTTCCTAAAACCATGACTAGCTATGTCCTCGGGTTTTCTCCCCTAAAAACCATGACTAATTATGCCCTCGGGGCTGTTGAAATGGCCATCATCCCTCTTGACGATGGCGTTGATGATGCCTCCACTGTTCGCGCCTGCCTTGACGGTGAAGCGGGCTCTCACTTTGTCTCACTTCGGCAGTATGACAATGAGATCACCCTTGCTTTTGAAGAAATCCCACTGCTTGTTGAAGCTGTTGAATTTCTTAAGCTATCTGCCGACGCCGTTGAAGACGAGGACGACGAGGACGACGAGGACGGCAAGCCCGTAGCGAAAGAGTGGCCTGAGCCCTCTGATGAGTTCTTGCTTGACTTAGTACCAGGGGCAATCTTGGATCTTTTAACCAAACCCTTTGCTTCAGAGTATCTGTGGAGAGCTTTCCTTTGGGAACACTCCCCTCAAAGAAGTTCCTATTGGGGACGTATTCATTGTGAAGCACAGCCCTTCCTTCAAGAGCACAAGGACATCCTCTCTGGATTCCTGGTCAAGCGATCTAAGCTGATTGAAGAGCAAAAGAAAGAAAAGGAGCAGCCCGCCCCCACGGAGGCCTTTCTGCGCGAACTAAACATTGAGAATGTTCTTGCGCTAATAGCAGATCCTTCTTGCCTGTCAGGCCTAGGCGGCGCGTTCGCCTGGTGCGATTCCCCGCAAGAAGATTCCTATTGGAGGACAATTCGTGATAGCGACAGCCCGCTCGGCAAAGAGCAGCTAGACATTTTGCGGAGTTGGCTGCTTGCTCGTTTCGCCTTAGATGGAGAATGACTGCTTAGAAGCACTAGGAGGCGCTAGTCGCCTCTTTTTTTTTGCCATTGCAAAGACCTTGCAAGCTTAAGCGACGTGCCAGACGGAGCCGTGCTAGGCTTCAATTGTTGAACTCAGAGGGGGCCAAAGCCCCCTTTTCTCGTCTTATGGCATTTAAGGAACAGGCACGCTGCGACAAGATTGCTCGCACTGGGCGAGTGGAAAGCTGGCTGGAAGACCATGAAGGAAGGCTCGCCGTTAGCTGCACCACCTTCGTAGTTGAAGATTCAATGAAAGGGAAGGATGGCATTGAAGCCTCGTGGCGCTTTACTTCCCATGCCTTGCGCAATGGTGCAGGCGTTGCCATTCATCTTTCCGACTTGCGTGAAAAGGGAGAGGAGAATGGCAAGGGCTTAGTTGCAAGTGGTCCTGTTAGCTTTGGTAAGATCTATTCAACGCTCAATGAAATTCTCCGTCGCGGAGGCAAATATAAAAATGGCGCCGTAGTCCTACACCTTGACTATACGCATCCCGACGTTTTAGGGAAGATTGTTGTACTGAAGGGGCGGAGACGGTACGAGCCAGGGTTTATTGACACCCCTCGCGCAGAACTACCATGGGCCAAGCGTTGCCTAAATGTAGACGACGATTTTCTGGACAATTCTTCTCCCGAACTCATCAATGCTTTGCTGAAAGGCATTAGTTCTGGTGATATTTGGCTGAACAAAATTCGCTATGACGAAAAAGGCAACCGCCTTCGTGGCAATGTTTGCCTAGAAGTGTACTTGCCCCACCGTGGCACTTGTTTGCTTCAGCATATCAATTTAGGCGCTTGCACAATAGAAGACTTGGAGAGTGCCTTTGTGCAGGGAATGACAGAATTGTGTGAGCTTCATGCACGCACTGGCGTGGGCGACACTGGTGAATACTTGTCGCCTGAAGATGATCGTCAAGTGGGCCTAGGAATGCTCGGCCTTGCTAACTTTCTTGCCATCCATGGCGTCTCCTACAAAGACTTTGGCAACGCCCTAGAGGCTTACACTCTAAAAAGCGCTGGCGGCGCAGAGTGGGACTCCTGGTACGATACGAAAGCCGGTGAAATTGTCCTAGCGCTTGATGACGCCATCCTCGAAGCAGAGCTTATTGCCTATGCTCACAACATGGATCGTGCATTTGCTATTGCCCCCACGGCAACATGCTCCTACCGCTACTTAGACTCCCGTGGTTTCACCACTGCCCCTGAAATTGCCCCTCCCATTGCCCGTCTAGTTGATCGTGACAGCGAAACAATGGGCGTGGAAAGGTTTGACTATGGGCCAGTAGAAACTGCTGAAGAAGTGGGCTGGGAGGCCTTCCGTAAAGTGGCCGATGGCATTATGCGGCTCCTAGACCAGACTGGCCTGCTCCATGGCTACTCCATGAACTGGTGGTCTGATCTTGTGGCCTGCGATGAAGACTTTCTTAAGGAATGGCTAGAAAGCCCTCAAACCTCCTTGTACTATGCCTTGCCAGTGCAAAGTGGCACTCAGGCCAAGGACGACGTGGGAGTAGAATTAGGGGAAAGCCTGACCTCCTTCTTTGGTCTTGAAGACGAGGACAAGGCTAATGCTTGTCCCATTGATCCTGGCTTCTGCGCAGCCTGCGCTGAATGACCTTCATTCTGTTCATTGTTTCTCATGGGGCCGAGCTATCGGCCCTTTATTTTCTGTTCTTTCTTTTCATCGCACTAAGCAAAAAATGGCCATCCTTGATTACTTCTCTGCAGTTGCACGCAAGCGTCCTTGGCAGGCAGTGCCAGTGACGAAAGGGGCTCTTGTACTTGGCGCTGAGGCAACCATCTTTCGTGCCCTTGCCATTCGCCATCTTGAACTGCCCGTGAAGGATATGCTCCTTGAAGGGCTCAAAAGCGACCTTCCCAACTCCCCTGGACTCTTAGAGAGCATTGAAAGCAATTGGCAGGATGAGGAGCGCCATGATCTGGCCTTGGGCTATGTGGCCGCCGCTCACGGGCTAGACGAGAAGGCCGAGCTAGAGGCAATGAAAATTCGTCAGGCATGGATTGACCATCCCGCTTTTCCCATTGCCAAAGTGGCCATTCTGGAGCGCAGCATTTTCTTTACCATCCTTCCTTTCTTCCGTTTTAATGGCGACAAAGGACTTCGCACTGTTGCGTCTGACATTAGCAGAGACGAAATCTGCCATGCCTTTTGTAACACTAAGATTTGCGAAGAGGCAGGGGAAAAGTATGGAGAAAGCCTTAACAAGCTTCGCAAGATGACTGCACTATGGATTTATGACGAGCTTGGCAAATCGTCCAATAAGTATTTGGACAAAGACTTTTGGCTGCGGCAAAGTGACAGTTTGTTCTTCCATGGAAAAGCCCCTGAGCTGAACGCTACCACGGCAAGCGTCATGCCCAGCTTCTTTGAAACCAATTCGCTAAATTTACCGTCCTATGGTAGGTAGAAATGCTCATGGCGCCACCACCCTCTCCCCTTTCTGGTACAATGGCAAGGTTCGTTTCCTTTTGACCATGCCTCGCTATCGCATTGTCCGCATTCCTCATCCAGAGCGCTTCGGTTATCGTTACGACGTAGAGCGCAGATACAGTATTTTCTTCTGGGATTGGGAGTGGATAGCTCCTTTTGAAACCAGAGACGAAGCCGAAGTTTACGCGGAGCAGCTTCAAGAGGGCAGATTGGTTGTTAAGGAGATTTCCTGACCATGGCACGTTATCGCATTGTTGAAAGACGAACCAAATCGTACCCCAACCGCCTGTTTTATGATGTTGAAAAGCGAGGCTTCTTGTGGTGGGACACCGTGTCTTCGTGCTGGCCGTCAATTGAAGAAGCAAAGCTGGAATTGCTCAAAATAATACGGGAGGAGCTGATTGATTTCCGCCCAAAAACAGTAAAAGAGTACGAGGTGTAATCATGGCACGTTATCGCATTGTTGAACTCGCCATCAATCCATCACACATTGTTTACGAAGTTGAAAAGCACCAATGGCTGTGGAGATGGAAATTTGAAGAGCTGTTTTTTGAGCTGCAGGAGGCAGAAACCTTCATCTGTCGCAGCATAAAATTGGAGAATGAGTACGCAGTCAAAAAAAGGCGACAAGTGCTGAAAAAGTATTCTTCAGACTGTCCTCCTCCTGACCCTCGCCCACGGAAGTGCCGCATGTCAGTGACATGGCTCGAAGGCCCCGTGCAACGCGGCAATAGCGAAGGTGGCCCCACTGCGCCAAAGCCTGAAATAACCCCAAAAGGGCAATTCCCATGCGCCGATCCTCCCAGATGTCCGTAAGCTCTTAGAGTGCATCAAAGACTTCTTCAAGGCCCGTGAGCGACCGTAGGACATTTGACACCCCTATCCGCTCACGATGGAACACGCCCATCCACAATCTGCTCAAAGCTATTGATGCACACACTGAACTATTCCTTTCCCATCGCGATCCCTGGCACCTTGAAAAGGCTGAAGAACTGCGACAATACGTGGCAGAACTAAAGGATTGGATTCATGCGGAAGAGGCAAAGCATTTGGCGGACTCCCCGCCTGGCGACTCAGAGCTTTTGGCTTCGCTACTAGACATCAAATGCCAACCACTTCTCGCAGTGTGCCATCTGCATCACGAAGAATTACATTACCCCTCGCGGACTGAGTTTCTTTTGCTCGCTTGTAAAGAGCCATAGCCCTGCGAAAAATCTCACCACGAGAAAGACCCGTATCATCTTCGATATCTTTCATGTCCTGGGCAAGATCGGGAGGCATGCGGATATCAAACCGCACTGGGCGATCAATTACAGCCATTTTCCTGGGAGGCAAGTGTATATAAAACGGCTATGGGCACTGGCCCTCGGCCCCAAGGGGGGCAGGAATGAAAAAGAAGCGGATATTGTCGCCCTTGTGAGAACAATTGTATTTTTGTCATACATGACCACAAATTGTTTTATCGTGGCCGGCGTCATTCACCACTGGCAGAAAGCTCCTTGTTCTTCAGCAATTGTTGAAACTTCCTCAAGCGAGGCAAAAGAGATGGTTCGTAGAAATGATCTGCGGCCAAAAGCTGTAGAGCAGTTTGACGATCAGCTTCAAGCAAGGCAATCAGATAGGACGCCTCTTTCATCGACAGGTCAAACACTGGATTTTTCACGAAAGAAGATAGAGCAAGTTCTTGAAGATTCTAGTGGCATTATCTGATCAGGCTGTTAATCCAATCAATAGAATCCTCCTTCGTTGCTTGAAGGATTGCGGCGGCAAGCGCAAAGCAGTAGTCGTCAATTGAACTTTCTTTGCCGCCAGTGACGCTCCATTGCCCGCTTTGTCTATAAATTACGCCAAGATTTTTTAACTGCTTAATTGCTTCCTTGTGATATGGCAATTCAATTAGCCCGGAATTCAGCAATTCTTTTAACTTGCCGAAGGCGCGCATTTTTGTAGACACACTCCAAGTGAGTTCACAAATTGGAAAAGATTTAGAGAGGGATTGAATGGTAGACGCAGAGTTATATTGGTCTAGCGATATGCTCTCAAAATCATACATTCGATGTTGTTCTGCAATCCAATACTCTACTTGCGCAATGTTTACTTCTTTCTTTCCAGCAATCTCAAAATCCGCTAGAAATTCATGGAATTTATCAACTATCAATCTCTCTCCTTCGTAATGAACAATACAGGCAACATAAGCGTCTCTTCCCTTGCCTCCACGTGCAGGGTCCAGGGCCAGCACATAGCTTCCCATTAGCTCGCGCTGTGGAATGGAAGTTGTGCGATCCTTGTTTACTGCTGCATCAATAATCTCAGCAGCGACCAAGGAAGAGTTGTTCCGTCTAAACTCAGCGCCAAATTCCACTCGAAAAGCCTCTTCATCCTTCTTGCGTGCATTTTCAAGAAAGTCACACCCCCAAGGCAGTCCTGGGTTTATATCCCAAGTGGCAATCTTGCGGCAACTCATGCCCTTAAATTCGCCACTTTCCGCTTGATTAAAATGATCAAAAAAGAGACCGTCTGCCAACCAGGGAGAAGAAAGTTCAAGGATTTTACTATGCGGAGCAAACTGCGCAATAGATGGAGATATGGCATCAAACAGTGCCTTTGTCCCTCTATTCGCATCACCGTCTAGGCCAAATGCGCATTCGTCAAAAATCGCCATAGCCACTGCTTTACCCCGCGAAGCTCTTGCAGAGGCAGGAATAGCTTGGAAGACGCAACCATTCGTCAGCTCAATATCCAAAGTCGTTTCTCTAGTGATTTCCTGCTCGAGGGGGCTATTAGTCAGCATCTGACGGATAAAGTCAAGCGCGATCGTTGCTTGCTTGAGGTCGTTGGCAACGGTGATGACATAATACTTTTCCCCTTTACGCACCTTCTTACGGAAGTAGTCTTCCTGGCAAAAGGCGGTGTAAATGGCAGCAATGGCCGCCATTGTGCTTTTAGAGCTGCGCCGCCCTAGGCACCACACTGCATGATTAATTTTGTTTTCAAATAAATCATTGAGGATTTCTTTTTGTTTAGGCCAGAGAGGCAAGCCCAAAACGTGCTCTGCAAAATCACTGCAGCGAAGTGTTGTCATTTCAAAGTCTCCATGGGGCGCAAGTGTTCCTTCCCTACAAAATACGCGGGCCTCCCTCTTGCGGGATCTGCCCAATACTGCTCTTGCATTGCCTCCTTGCCATAGCACCATCCATGAATCAGCGTCTGCTGGTTTTCAATGGTGACAAGGACAAAGATCTTTTCTGGGTCTTCTTGTCTTTGAACGATTAAGTCGTATGAGGCCTTTGAGCGAGTTTTAACGTCCATACCTGGCAAGTCGTCTGAACCGCGCCGAGCTTCAGTTTCCTTGAAAAGATGCTCTTTCATGCCAAGGTAGGAAGCTACAGCCATTTCCCCCGCAGCACCAAGCAAATGAATGTCAAGGGCTTTACTGCCTTTCCATGCCCCTCCGTTCCTTCCGCGAAGACCTCGCGCCTCATTCACCCTCTGACGCCTCAACCCCTCATCCATCGCCTGCTGCCTTTCTTCTTCTGTGAAGACAAACTCTATGGGGATGGGCATGATAAGAGAGAGAACGTAGCCACTGTAGCCACCCTGCTAGCATAATTGCAACATATCGTAAAGATGCGGGTGGAAGACACTGTAAATCTTGGTCACAACGGAGATGAAAGTCTGCGGGTGGATGGCCTGGTCAATGCCTTGACTGGCATGAACACTGCGCGGGACAAGAGCCGTTACACCACTACCACCCCCATCGTCTTCTTGGCTCAAGAAGAACTTGAGAATTTGTACTCAGAGTGGATTCCCAAGCGCATAGTAGACATTGTTGCCGAGCAGGCCACTCGCAAAGGATTTAAGGTGTTATTCGGCGGGGAAGGCGCTGCTGCTGAAGTTGTTTCTGGAATTGAGCAAGTGATCGAGGATTTATACATCCTTGAAAACCTTGGGCTTGCCTGCAAAAACTCCCGCCTGTTTGGCGGCGCAGTGATTTTGCTCTACATTGACGATGGGCGTAGTGCTGATCAGCCCGTGGACAGACGTAATATCCGCAGCGTTGAAGGAATGGAAGTGCTAGACCGCTGGCAAATTGCGCCAGTGATTAACGAGGAAGCGCTTTACGACTATTCCAAGGCCAGTCACTATCAAATCATCTCAGGCGACCTCATTCGGCAGCCTCAGTTAAGCAAGATCCACAAGGACAGGATTCTGCGCTTTGATGGTGAATGGCTGCCCTATCGCATTAGACAGAGGAACTATGGGTGGGGAATGAGCACGCTGCAAAGCGTTTATGACAGCTTCCGCTTCTACTCCACTGGTATCAGCGCTGCATCCACGCTGTTAACAGAGTTCGACATTTTTGTGCATAAACTTCGCGGGCTATCCACCATGCTTGCCGCTGGCAAGGAAGGAGACGTGCGCAGCCGCTTAGTGCTGAACGATATGAGCAAAAGCGTATATCGTGGTTATGTAATTGATGCAGAGAAAGAAGAACTAGAGTTTATCAGTCGCAACTTTGGCGGCATAGGCGAGATCCTAGAAAAACTCCGCATTGATATTATTGGTGCTTCACAAATTCCCCATACAATCTTGTTTGGCGAAAGCCCTGGCGGACTGGGCTCCACTGGCAGAAGCGAGGAGCGTGACTTTGCCAAGATGCTTGGCGACTACCAAGGCGCACATTTCAAGCGTCCCATGAAGCAGTTAATGGAGCTGATCCTGCTGAGCAAGGAAGGCCCCACAAATGGACAACTGCCAGAATCTTGGCGCATCCACTTCAATGATTTGTTTGAGCTGAACGAAAGAGAGAAAGCAGACGTAAGAGCCCGCGTGGCCGCCGTGGACGGGCGATACATCCAACTTGGCGTGTTGAGTCCGAAGGAAGTTGCAGATGCCCGCTACGGGGGCACTGAATGGTCAATGGAGCTAACCCTAGACCCAACAGTTGTGCGCGAGATTCCGCAAAAGCCAGGGGAGACAAAAGTGCCCCCCGGCGGACGCAACCCAATGAATGAAGAAAATGGCACTTTGCCGATGGACGGCAGCAGGGAAGTGGAAGATTCCGCCGGCCTGTTTCCAGAAGGCTCCCTAGAAAAAGCCCGAGGCGACGTAAAATTCAAGGACGAGGATCTTCACCAGCAGGCCATTGCCGCTGCCAAAAGCAAATTCAATGTGTGGCCCAGTGCTTACGCCAGTGCTTTCATGGTGAAGAAATATAAAGAGCTTTACGCTCGCAAGCACGGTGGCGGCAGTGGCATTAAAGGAGACAATGGTGACATCACCTATGACGATCTGGATAAATGGTTTAAGGAGGAATGGGTGAGAATTGGGGCTAATGGGGAAATTCTTGGTGAATGTGGCGGCCGCGAAGAAAAAGAAGGAAAGCCTAAATGCTTGTCACAAGCAAAAGCTAAAGCAATGAGCGAAAAAGAGCGTCAAACAATTGTCGCCCGCAAGCGCAAATCTGACCCCAACCCCGAACGCAAGGGGCCAGCCAAAATGGTTAGCAGCAAGGTGGATGCCATTGAGCCCTTAAAGGCGGAAGGGCGCATTTTGGGGGGCATTGATGAAGCTGCGTTTATTTCCGATGAGGACATTGACAAGGCCTTAGCTGAATGGAAGGAGGAAGCCCCTGCCCGCTTCAAAGAGCTTCTGGAAGCTGACAATGCTTAACGATACAAGCCAATTTTCGTCCATTGTGCTTTCTACAAGGCTTGATGCAGCGTGGTCTTATGATCGAAGCACAGGGCGCTACCGCGATGAGAAAGGGAGGTTCTTAAGTCAGGCTTCCGTGGAAAAGCTCGTTGACGCTCGCATTGGCAAGCTAGACGCCTCCCTGAAGGGTGTCACGCGCATGTTAAGCAGTGGCAATATCACGCTTGATCAATGGGAGCAAAGCGTGCGAGAGGCTATTAAAGGTGCCCACATCCAAGCGGCAATCGTGGGCTACGGGGGTAAAGATAATATGGGAAGCGGCGAGTATGGACGCATTGGCCAGCGACTGCGCGGCGAATACGCCTATCTACAAAGTTTTGCTCTTGACTTGCTAGAGCAGCGTATTTCGACCCCTATGGCCCTCGCTCGCATTGGCCTATATGCGCAAAGCGTAAGAGGCTCGTATTGGCAAGGTACTGAGCTTCGCAAGCAGCAACAGGGCTATGGGCTTATGGAGCGCGTCCTTGACGCTCAGGCTAAGCACTGTTCCGACTGCTTGCGCTATGCAGGGGCAGGAAGGGTGTCTATTGGCACCCTGCCTCTTCCTGGTCAGCGCTGCGAATGTGGAGCCAATTGTAAATGCAGCGTGCGTTACTACAGGCAACAGGCGCCAAGCGTGCCAATGTAAAAATGGGCCTTAGTATCTAGCAAGTTTCATTGCTTTTCAGTGGCTAAAATTTTATTCTGTGGCGATGCAGGTGTAGAAACGGGCTTTGGGCGAGTAGCCCAGCACATCATTCCAGCCCTGGCAAAAGAGCACGAAGTACATACACTGGCAGTCAATTGGCACGGCGACCCCAACGAGATACAGCAGCATTGTCGGATGTATCCCGCCATGGCTCACGGTTCCGACCCCTTCGGTTCCCACCGTATTGGTGGGCTAGTGCAGACCATCAGGCCAGACCTAGTGTTCATCATCAATGACATTTGGGTGGCCATCAATTTGATTGATGCCATTCAGCCACTAAAGGAAAGCATTGGCTTCAAGACTTTCATTTACACCCCCATTGACTCCTATGGGCTTTTTAGCGAGCTGCTTCCTGCCATTAACAAGTGGGACAAGCTTGCCACTTACACTGAATTTGCCAAGAAGGAGATTGAGCTGCTTGGCTACCAGAAGCCAATTGAGGTGATTGGTCACGGCACAGACTTCTCTAAGTTCTTCCCTCTTGATCAGGACGAGTGCCGCAAGGAACTAGGAGTGCCGCAAGATGCTTTCATTGTCTTTAACGGCAACAGGAATCAGCCGCGCAAGCGCATTGACCTGACCATCAAGGGCTTCATCAAGTTTGCAAAGGACAAGCCTGATGCAAGGCTATGGCTCAATATGGGAGCGAAAGATATGGGCTGGGATTTGGCGCCTCTATTCCGTCGCGTGGCTCGTGACGAGGGCTACGACCCTGTGGGCAAGCTTATCCTTACGAGCCCTGATTTTTCCACCCAGAACTGCCTGCCCATTGAGCAGCTCAATAAAGTGTATAACTCAGTGGACATTGGCGTGAACACTTGCATTGGCGAGGGCTGGGGGCTTGTCAACACTGAACACGCTGCCACAGGAGTGGCGCAATTGGTGCCAGACCACACAAGCCTGAAGGAAATCTTTGATGAGGTGCCTCGCATTGCTTGCCATGGCTCTGAAACCGACAGGAACTATGGACTAGAGCGGCCACTGCCCGAGCCTGAAAGCATGGCAGAATTGCTCACTTATTACTACGAGGATCGCAAGGCCCTGAAGCTTGCTGGGAACTGGTGTTACCATCGCGTGCATGAGGAGCCCTACACATGGCCCTACGTGCAGCAGCAATTGCTTTCCTCCATTGAAGCCCTCTTAGCAGAGCCTGCAGCGAAAGAGCCTGCGGCGTTCAAAGGCTTTGGCACTCCCGCGAGGATCAACTGATCATGCAAGTTTCCCAAATCTTTCTTAGCGACACTGATAAAGAGCTATCGCCGTTCCTGCAACATGCCACTTCCACCGTTAAAGGAGCATTCCCTGATGCGGACTATGTGCTTTACGACAAGGAAAGCCTGCGTCAGTTTATTGCTGATCACTACGGTGATGAAGTGGTGGCTGCCTATGACTCCTTGCGGCCTTATTCCTACAAGGCTGACCTAGGGCGCTTCTGTCTGTTGAATCACTTTGGCGGTTGGTATTTGGACATTGCCGTGAGGGTGGCCAATCCAGTGGAAGTGGGGGAGCGCATTGAGTTCTTGGCCTTCCGTGACATCCAGCGGTTTAGCTTCACTTCCTGGGCTTGCGCCACTACTGTTTTATATTCAAAGCCAAACAATCGCGCCCTGCAGATTGCCATTGAAATGATTGTAAACAATTGCGCAAAGCAATACTATGGCATCACGCCATTGTGTCCTACTGGCCCCACGCTTCTCGGCAAAGCATTGGCAGAGCATGGCAGCCAGCCTGATTTTGTCTATGGCGACTACCTAGAGCTGACCCCCACCTACGAGCAAAAGAATCGGGCGTTTGTCCTTCCTGATGGCACGATCATGGCATGGAGCAAGCCATCTGGCGGCGGCGACTTGACAGGCGTTGGCGCAAAAGGCGTGAACAACTACAATGAGCTATGGGCGCAGAGGCAGGTTTATGCAGCCTAAAGACTTGACCATTTATGCAGTGGGGATGCCGCATTTGCCCATTCGCTATAAATCGGCAGCTACACTGATTCCGCTGTGTGCCCATGCCAGCAGCATTTCCAATGACGAGCGAGCGCGCTTGGACAAGGAAGGCTGGCTTTTTGATGACACCGGCATCAACATTTCAGCCCTAAACCCATGGTGGGGAGAGCTAACTGCCGTCTATTGGCTGCTTCGCAATGTGGACTCTCCATTGATCGGCAACGCGCAATATCGCAGGTATTGGCAAGAGGAGGCCATTGCGGCTTCTGACGAGAGCATCTTGTATGTGTCAGAAACTTGCACTTTTGGTTGCTCCCTGGCAGAGCAGTTCCGTGGTGGACATTCTTTTCGTGGCATTGAAATGACAATGGAGGCTGCTGAGCGAGGGCTGCTTCCGTTTTCAGCTTCTGAGATGGCTGCCGTTTGGCAGCAAAGCGCATTCTATGGAGGCCCCATGATTCGCGGTCCATTGAAGCATTACAAGGCGTTTATGAACATTCTCTTTGATTGCTTGTGGCCCGTATGGGAGCAAAACAAAGAGGAGATCAAAGCCTTGACGGGCTACGACCAGCGGGCAATGGCTTTCATGGGGGAGAGGCTAATGTCTGGTATTATTCTGATGCGCGATAAATTCTTACCTGATGTTCCCATGCTTTGCGCCCCTCTACACTTCATTCCATGACTCGCACCATTCTTGACCTTGGCACACAGCCACTAGCAAATAATCTTTGCCGCACTGCGGCAGAAGCCATGAGGGCTGAACGCTTCCCCTTGCGGGCAGTAGTGGAAGACGACCTTACCATTCATCTAGATTGCGAAGTTGAACCGGCCAAGCTCTACCAGCACTACCTCTATCGAAGTGGCACCAGCCAGCCATATATTGATCATTGCGCCCGCATGTATCAAAGCTTTAAGCATTTGAGGCATGGTACAATTATTGACATTGGCGGCAATGATGGAACGCTTCTTAAAGCTTTTCAGGCACAATCAGACGAAAAACTTTGTCTGATCAATGTAGACGCAAGCGAAAGCGTCAAAGAGCAAAATGAGCAGAATGGCATTCAATTCATCAATGCCTACTGGAGCGAAGACGTTGACGTGCCAAAGGCTGACATCATCGTTTCCGCCAATGTGTTTCAGCACACCAAGGATATTCATTCATTCTTGCGCGGCATCCAAAAGCATCTTGACGGCGTGTGGATTCTTGAATTTCCCTATGCTCTAGAAACCATTTGCACTGGCCAGTTTGATCAGTTCTACCATGAGCATTATTATTACTGGCTGCTCTCCCCATTGGGGAAACTGTTTAAGCAGTATGGGCTGAAGATCATTCATGCGCAGCCGCAAGACATTCACGGTGGAACAATGCGCCTATGGATGACGAACAAGGAGCCCAGCGCCCCTGCTCTTGACCTTTCTCGGCATGCAAAGCTTGAGCAAGACGTGGTTGATCAGGCTGTGGCTTTCTTTGACACTGCCATCAACAAGGTTGGCGCTCAATTCATTCAAGACTTAACCAGCGGATCACTGGGGAGAGTCTGCTTCTTTGGCGCTGCAGCGAAGGGGTGTGTGTTCCTTAATGCTCTCGGTCTAAACATTTACACTGTAAATGAGATGGTGGTCATTGATGATACGCCTGAGAAGCAGGGGCTTTACATTCCCGGCACTGGCTTTCAAGTGGTGAATAGGAGCGTGCTGCCAGATTACGATACCGTCGTCATTCTCGCTCACAACTTCAAAGGGCACATTGCCCAGTCGCTAGCCAAGGAGTGGAGCGGCAAAACCATAACCCTTCTCCCCCTGGGAACATGACAGAGCGTTATGTCATCTACCACCTTTACCAGGCCCACCATTGGGAGCAAATCTTTAGCGAGCAGATGGGACTGCTAATGCTCAGCGGGCTTTTTGATCATGCAAAGGTGATCGTTTCCGTGAACGGTTCGTCCCCGTTGCCTGAGGGACCGTACAAGGTGGTTTATCGAGACGATGGGTTCTCTGAAAAGCCTTCTCTTCTAATGGCGCGGCGTTATGCCGAACTCCGCCCGAACTCTCAAATCCTCTACTTCCATAGCAAGGGCATCTCGCATCCAACCAAGAACCAAGATGATTGGCGAATGATGATGCAACATTTTATTTTGATGAACTGGCGGCAAGCTTGTTCATCGCTAAATGATTATGACGTGGTGGGGGTGAATTGGCGATCATTCCCCGTGGAGCATTCCTCTGGCAACTATTGGTGGGCTAATGCTTCTCACCTATTGAAACTAGACCCGGCCTTCCTGAATGATCACGACCGCATGAGCCAAGAGTTTTGGATTGGCTCCATTCCGGCCAAAGTGCATAATATGCACGAAACTGGCCTTGACCATTACAATCAAGCCTGCCCGTCTTCCTCTTACTGTTCACACTATTTCCAGCCATGAACCTCCGCGAAATTATTGCTCATTACGACATCAATGGCCACGAAAAGGATGGCGGCACTGACAAAGACACTTTCCACTCTTATATTGAGCTTTACGAGCGCCTTCTAGCTCCCTTCACTGATAAGGCAATCACGCTTGTTGAAATTGGCATTCAATATGGTGGCTCAATGTTGCTGTGGCAAGATTATTTGCCCAGGGCTGAGTTTATCTTTGTGGACAACGTAAATTGCATTTCTCCTAAGATTCTTGAGCACTTAGACCCAGATCGCGTCTCCATTTCGTTTCGAGATGCCTATAACGAGACTGGGGCAGATGACGTAGACTATCTTGCAAGGTCTGGGTCTTCTGGCGGTATTGACTTCATTATTGACGACGGCCCGCACACGTTGCAAAGTCAAGAAGACTTCTTGCGTCTTTACCTCCCATTGCTAAACAAAGGCGGCGTAGCAGTGATTGAAGATGTGCAAGATACGCAATGGTTTGCAGTCCTGGAAGCAGAAATGCAAAAGGCAGAAGGCGAGTTTGTTTCTGAGCAAGTTGATCTTCGCAGCATCAAAGGGCGCTACGATGATTTAGTGTTTGTCGTTAAAAGGCTTTGACCATAGAAGAACAGTTGGAAGGCATCTATGGCGAAGACGGCGAAGACGACGCCGATACAACAAACGTCGGATAGCCCATTAGATAGAGAATAGAAAGCTGAAACACTGAGCTAAGCAAGCGAATTTCGGCGCAATCAGGAGAGATAAGGCCACGCTCCATCCGAGACACAGTGGTTTGGTCACAGTGAAGAATACTGGCGATATTTTGCTGCGACATTCCAGAGTTTAACCGAGCTTCTTTTAACCGCTCCCCAATTACCCTGCGGCTTTCTTGAATGGAAGCGATGGGAGCGTGAAGCCTGGTGGTAATCCTGCGGTGCTGAATGTGCTGCATTTTTAGGCTGTATTTCCTAAGTTATTCTATCTCAATAGATGGGCGTAGATAGAGTGTAGGTATGAGCGACACATGCTTTCGTTACGACGTTGCGCCGATAGACAGGTACGAAGTAACCCCTGAAGGTTATCTTCGCGCTTGGGCAACCCTCGCACGCACTGGTGTACAAATGTACACTGATGCCGATGGTTCCATTCGCCGTGAATATCGTCCCGAAAGCGAAGTGGCGTCTCCTGAAAGCTTGGCCTCATTTGCGGGCAAAGCAATCACTCTTGAGCATCCATCCGTCCTGCTAGATAGCGCCAACACAAAGGACTATCAAATTGGTTTCAGTGGCACTGAAGTGGTTTATGACAACGGATTTGTCCGTGCAGTTATGACAATCACTGATAAAGATGCCATTGAAAGCATTATGCGCGGTGATGCAAAGGAAGTCAGCGCTGGCTATCGCGTCAATTATGACGCAACGCCTGGCGTAACGGACAGCGGTGAAAATTACGATGGCATCCAAAAGGAAATCAACGGAAATCACATTGCTGTTGTTCGCAGGGGCCGCGCAGGCCCGCAAGTAAGGCTCCATCTGGATCGCCTAGATGCTGCCAACCCTTACCTAATCAATTCCATTGAGGAACCATCTATGACTGCTAAGGTCAATTTTGATGGCGCCGAATTTGATGTGAGCGAGAGCGTAGCTCTGGCGATCACCAATGAACGGGCAGACGCCAAAATGTCTTATGAAGACATGAAGAAAAAGTACGATGGCATGATAAATGAAGCTTCCAAAATGAAGGAAGAAATGGATGCCATGGAGAATGAAATGAAGGGCAAGTGTGACTCTGCAGAGGGTCGCGCTGATGCTCTTGCCCAAGAACTTGAGACGGCCAAAGTTGATCTTGAAGCCGCTAAACAGGTGAATGTTGACAGCCTTGTTGAGGAGCGCATTGCACTCATTGACAAAGCTCGCACATCCCTTGACTCTGCGTTTGATTTTGCCGGCAAAACTGCTCGTGAAATCATGGAAGCCTCCATCAAGGCTGTACGTGGTGACGCTGATCTATCGGAGCGTTCCGATGATTATGTGATGGCCATGTTTGACACCTTGTCCGAATCAGCACGTTCTGATTCCACTGGCACGAATCAACTGCGTCAAGCCGTTGCCTCCATTGCCTCTCCTTCTTCTGCTCCTGCGTCCTACATGGACCGGATTCAGAACGCTTGGAAAACCCCCCTCTCCATCTCTAAGGAGCGCTGATCCATGGCCGTATCTTTTTCTACGTCAGGAACTGCCTCTGCTGGTGGCGTGCAACAGAGCTACGCTCTGCTTCATGCTGCCTTGCTTGAAGGCCAACTTTCTGACATCCGTGATAACACTATCGGCACTTGGATTAACGAAACTGTCAATGTGCTGCCATTTGGCGACGTGCAAGTTTACAACCTTGCTGGCACTGTTGCCAACTCTGCCACTACCATCTCTGGCGCCTCTGGCACTGTCTTGGGCGTGAATGTGCTCACCTACGTTGACGAAACTGCGGTGAATGGCGATAACCGCCCTGGCGTGAAATCTAGGCAAGTGCTTAACGTCGCCAGCCAAGCCGCCGTCGCCGTTTACGTGACTGGAGCTGTCAACCCCACTTCCATCGTTCGCGTGCTGCATACAGCAAGTGGCACGGGCAAAGCTGGTCAATTCAGCCACGCATTTGCTTCGGGCAGGACTGTTCGCCTTTCCAACGCTCGCTTCCTCACCTCTACCACAAGTAGCGGCTTGGCAGTGCTGGAACTGAATGGCCCAAGCTTCACTCTCTCCGCTGATTCTTAATAGGAGGCCCTAACAATGATCGATTTTCGCATGGATGATGCGGGCCTGTTCCTTCAGCGTCAGCTTGAGTACATCCGTCCCCAGGTGTTTGAAACGGCCTATGCCGACATTAAATACCCCACTATTTTGCCTGTAACCAGCGAGGCTGGCAATGCAGCTCAAACTTTCACCTATCGCATCTTGGACTCCACTGGTGAGTTCAAGCTGATTGCGGACGATGCTGATGACCTGCCACGGTCTGACATCAACCAGACTGAAAGGAGCATCAACATTCGCTCCTTTGGTGGCAGCTTCGGCTATACCGTCCAAGAGCTGCGTGCCGCTCAGATGGCCAATGTTGCTCTTGAGCAGCGTCGTGCCAACTCTGTGCGCCGCGACTACGAGGAGAAGGTTGAAAGCGTTGCCATGTTTGGCGAATCCACCGTCAACCTGGCTGGCTTCTTCAACAATGCCACCGTTGACATCATCGCCGCTGACAAGTGGTTCACCACTCCCGGCATCACTGCTCAGGAAATGAACGAACTGCTGAACTATGGCGTTACTGCCGTCGTCAATGGTTCCAACATGAAGGAAGAGCCCGACACCATCCTGTTGGCGTA
>Ga0209444_10000703_pt1 | contig 18600 bp, 15 predicted proteins | sample LauGreFaBDMM15DN_2_FD_188215 | JGI IMG/M metagenome (GOLD analysis project Ga0209444, IMG submission 188215) | Freshwater lake microbial communities from Lake Michigan, USA - Fa13.BD.MM15.DN (SPAdes) (version 2) | ecosystem: Environmental > Aquatic > Freshwater > Lake | place: Lake Michigan...
TTCATGTTGTGGGGATTTTGCTTCATAATTGACGTTTACGTAAACGTAAACTGTCTACATGGCGACCCTCTACACCATCCGCGAATTGGCCAAAGAGTTTGATTTAACAACTCGAGCCATTCGTTTTTACGAAGACATGGGCTTGCTGCGCCCTGAGCGCCATGGCCCTGGGGGGCGCAACCGCATGTACAGCGCTCGCGAAAGAGCAAGACTGCGCCTTACATTGCGGGCTAAGCGCTTGGGCTTGTCATTGACACAGGCCAAAGACATCATTGACATGTACGACAGTCCCAGAGACACAGCGCCCCAATTAGAAAAATTTGTTGAAGTTTTGGCCAGTCATCGACAACAATTGGAGTCGCAGTTAGAAGAAATTCAGGCCAATCTGGATGAAGTCAAACAACACGAACGCGAAGCCAAGACATTGCTGAACAAACACAATGCCAAAAGCAAACGCACCCCCCAAGTTGCTATAACCGAATGAACACTCCTGCCTATGTCTGACACTCTTAACAGTCTTTTTGCCAACAACCGCGACTGGGCAGACCGCATGTCCAAAGAGCGGCCTGGCTTTTTTCAAAAACTGGCCCAACAGCAGTCGCCCAAATACCTGTGGATTGGCTGCTCTGACAGCCGCGTGCCCGCCAACGAAATCATCGGCCTCGACCCTGGCGAGGTGTTCGTGCACCGCAATGTGGCCAATGTGGTGGTGCCCTCCGACTTGAATGCCTTGTCGGTGATTCAATTTGCAGTCGAGCATTTGCGGGTCGAGCACATCATGGTGGTGGGTCATTACGGTTGCGGCGGCGTGATTGCTGCCGCCAGAGGCACACGCATTGGCTTGGTTGATAACTGGTTGCGCCATGTGCAAGATGTGCGTTTGCGCCATCGTCAGCGTCTGAACCATTTGCCGCAAGCCGAGCTGGAAGATGTGTTGTGTGAAATGAATGTCCTAGAGCAAGTCGGCAACGTGGCTTTGTCGAATGTGATGCAAGACGCTTGGGCACGCGGACAAAAAATACAAGTGCATGGTTTGATTTACGGCTTGAGCGATGGTTTGCTCAAAGACCTGCATGTCAGCATGAGCCACTCTGCAGAAGTGGTCGATGTGTTTCGCAACGCTTTTAAGCGCTACCCACGACAAATCGCCGGATAAGCCACACCCATGAATGCGCAGCGACTCGACTCCGCCTTGGCCTATGACATCGCGCAAGCCATGATGGACGGTTTCAACCGCCATTACAACCTGTTTCGCACCGAGTCGGCCAAAGCCAAGCACCGCTATGAAACCCAAGATTGGCACGGACAACAACGCGCTCAACGCGAGCGCATCGAGTTTTACGACCTGCGGGTGAAAGAGTGCTCTGGTCGCCTAGAGACGGAATACAAGGCAGGCGAGCAGGCCAGTGAAGTGTGGCAGCAGGTGAAACTGCATTACATCGGTTTGTTGGTGGACCACTTTCAGCCCGAACTGGCAGAAACATTTTTCAATTCGGTGACCACCAAAATATTGGACCGCAGTTATTTTCAAAACGACTTTATTTTTGTGCGCCCTGCGGTCAGCACCGAATACATTGAAAACTCTGAACCCGACGCCAAACCCACCTACAAAGCGTGGTACCCCAGTGAAGACGATCTGCATGAAGTCATTCTTCGCATGATTCGCGATTTTGACCTCAAGCTACCTTTTGAAGACCTAGAGCGCGATGCGCATGATATTTTGCGAAATGTGAAGCAGCGCTTGGGCCAAGCCAAGCTGCGCGCCAACTTTCAGGTGCAGGTGCTCTCAAGCCTGTTCTTTCGCAACAAAGGCGCGTATGTGGTGGGCAAGGTCATCAACGGCTTTCAAGAGATACCGTTTGCATTGCCTATTTTGCACAACGGCAGCGGTCAGTTGGTCATCGACGCGGCCTTGTTTGGTGAAGAAGATTTGCTGATTTTGTTCAGCTTCGCGCGGGCTTACTTCATGGTCGACATGGATGTACCCTCGGCGTATGTGCAGTTTTTGCGCAGCATGATGCCGCGCAAACCGCGTGCGGAAATCTACAACGCTTTGGGCTTGGCCAAGCAGGGCAAGACCTTGTTCTACCGTGACTTGCTCTACCATCAGCGCCACAGCACCGATAAATTTCGCATTGCCCCAGGCATTAAGGGCATGGTCATGTTGGTGTTTGATCAACCCTCGTTTCCGTTTGTGTTCAAGGTCATCAAAGACTTTTACCCGCCACAAAAAGACACCTCGCGTGAGCAAATTCAGGGCAAATATTTGCTGGTGAAGCAACACGACCGCGTGGGTCGCATGGCCGACACCTTGGAGTACAGCAATGTGGCGTTTCCGCGTGAGCGTTTTGAGGACGAGTTGATTGCCGAGATTCAAAAATTTGCACCCAGCCAAATCGAGATCAACCGCCGTGCTGACAACGGCCAAGAAGAAGTGGTCATCAAACACGCTTACATCGAGCGGCGCATGATTCCTTTGAATATCTATTTACAAGAGGCGTTTGATGCAGGCTTGGACGATGTGCGAGCAAAAAGCCAAATGGAACGTGCGGTGGTGGAGTATGGCAATGCCATCAAAGACTTGGTGGCAGCCAATATTTTCCCAGGCGATATGTTGTGGAAGAACTTTGGCGTCACCCGCCACGGCAAGGTGGTGTTTTACGACTATGATGAAATCGAGTACATCACCGATTGCAACTTCCGCCGTGTTCCTGCACCACGCAACGAAGAAGACGAAATGTCGGGCGAGGTTTGGTACCACGTCGGCCCCCACGACGTCTTCCCCGAAACCTTTGGCCCGTTTTTGCTGGGCAACCCCAGCGTTCGCGAAGTATTCATGAAGCACCATGCAGACTTGCTGGACGCCAGTTTTTGGCAAGGTCACAAGGAAAAAATCAGCGATGGCCATGTACACGATGTGTTTCCGTACGAGGCCGACAAACGTTTTCAAATTCAACGCGCTGCTTTAGGCGCATCCCTTTAATTTTTTTAGGAGTATTTCATGTCAGACCCCATCGTTATCGTCAGCGCTGCACGTACCCCCATGGGCAGCTTCCAAGGCGATTTTTCCGCCCTGTCTGCCCACGATTTGGGTGGTGTGGCCATTGCAGCTGCTGTGCAGCGTGCCGGTATTTCACCCGACCTCATCACCGAGGTGTTGTTGGGCAACTGTTTGATGGCTGGTCAAGGCCAAGCGCCTGCACGTCAAGCGGCATTCAAAGGTGGTTTACCCAAAAGCGCGGGTGCAGTGACCTTGTCCAAGATGTGCGGCTCTGGTATGCGAGCTGTCATGTTTGCGCACGATATTTTGAGTGTGGGCAGTCAAGACGTGATGATTGCAGGCGGCATGGAAAGCATGACCAATGCGCCTTACCTGATGTTGAAAGGCCGTGGTGGTTACCGCATGGGCCACGACAAAATTTACGATCACATGATGCTCGACGGATTGGAAGACGCTTACGAAGCCGGTCGCTCCATGGGCACCTTCGGGGAAGACTGCGCTGCCAAATACAACTTTAGCCGCGATGCACAAGACCACTTTGCCATGACCAGTGTTGAGCGTGCCAAGGCCGCCACCGCATCAGGCGCTTTCGCCGCGGAAATCTCACCCGTCACGGTGAAAGACCGCGCCGGTGAACGCGTTATCAGCGTGGATGAAGGCCCAGGCAAGGTCAAGCTCGACAAAGTCAAAACCTTGAAACCCGCATTCAAAAAAGACGGCACCATCACGGCAGCGTCTAGTTCATCCATCAACGATGGCGCTGCCGCCTTGGTGATGATGCGCGAAAGCACCGCCCAAAAACTGGGCTGCACACCCTTGGCACGCATTCTCAGCCACGCCACGTTTGCGCAAGAGCCTGAGTGGTTCACCACAGCCCCCGTGGGTGCCACACAGCAAGCCTTGTCCCGTGCCGGTTGGAAGGTCAGCGATGTGGATTTGTGGGAGGTTAACGAAGCCTTTGCCGTGGTGCCCATGGCGCTGATGCACGAGATGAAAATCTCCCATGAAATAGTGAATATCAACGGTGGCGCTTGCGCATTAGGTCACCCCATTGGCGCGTCAGGCGCTCGAATCATCATCACTTTGTTGCATGCTTTGAAAGCCAAGGGCTTGAAAAAAGGCTTGGCCACTTTGTGCATTGGCGGCGGCGAAGGTACGGCCATGGCACTGGAGTTGGTTTAAGTCACCATCAGCTTGCGGCCATTTAACTATTTTTTATTAACGACATAGGAAATTTTTTTAAAGTAATTTAGGCAAACAAGCCTTGACAACAGGCGGTTTGATTGACGTTTACGTCAACGTCAACTAAAGTCACCTCTCTTTGACTTTGACGGCCTTCTATGTCGGTTCTTAGCTCCCATTTGTCGTCACGCGCAGCAGACTTTGCGACCAATGCTTTGGCCATGCAGGCGGCGGTGGACGATTTGCGTTTGCAGTTGCAAGCCAGCGCCTTGGGCGGGGGTGAGGCGGCGCGGGCCAAGCAGTTGGCGCGGGGCAAGCTCCCGCCGCGTGAGCGGGTGGCTTTTTTGCTCGACCCCGGTACGCCGTTTTTAGAACTCAGCCCCTTGGCCGCGCACGGCATGTACAACGGCGACGCGCCCTGTGCGGGTGTGATTGCCGGTATTGGCCGGGTCAGCGGCGTGGACTGCATGGTGGTCTGCAACGACGCCACCGTCAAGGGCGGTACCTACTACCCGATGACGGTGAAAAAACACCTGCGTGCCCAAGAGGTGGCCCAGCAAAACCAGTTGCCCTGTATATATTTAGTGGACTCGGGCGGCGCCAACCTGCCCAACCAAGACGATGTCTTCCCCGACAAAGAGCACTTTGGCCGCATCTTCTTCAACCAAGCCAATATGAGCGCCCAAGGCATTGCGCAAATCGCGGTGGTGATGGGGAGTTGCACCGCAGGCGGCGCCTATGTACCCGCCATGAGCGACGAGACCATCATCGTGAAAAACCAAGGCACCATTTTCTTGGGCGGCCCGCCTTTGGTGAAGGCCGCGATTGGCGAAATCGTGTCCGCTGAAGACTTAGGGGGCGGCGATGTACACACCCGCCTGTCCGGCGTGGCCGACCATTTGGCCGACAACGACGCCCATGCTTTGGCGCTGGCCCGCGAGGCGGTGGCGCGCTTGAACCACCGCAAAGAGGTGCAACTGGCGGTAAGGGAAGCCCGCGCACCGCTGTACGACGCGCAAGAGCTTTACGGCGTGATTCCCGCTGACACCAAAAAGCCCTATGACGTGCGCGAAATCATCGCCCGTATTGTGGATGGCTCGGAGCTGCACGAGTTCAAGCCGCGTTTTGGCGCGACCTTGGTCTGCGGTTTCGCCCATGTGGAGGGCATGCCGGTGGGCATCATCGCCAACAACGGCGTGTTGTTTTCCGAGTCGGCGCAAAAGGGCGCGCACTTCATCGAGCTGTGTTGCCAACGCAAAATTCCGCTGGTGTTTTTGCAAAACATCACCGGCTTCATGGTGGGACGCAAGTATGAAAACGAGGGCATTGCTCGACACGGCGCCAAAATGGTCACGGCTGTCGCCACCGCGCAAGTGCCCAAGTTCACCTTCATCATTGGCGGCAGCTACGGCGCAGGCAACTACGGCATGTGTGGCCGTGCTTTCAACCCGCGTTTTTTGTGGATGTGGCCTAACGCCCGCATCTGCGTGATGGGCGGCGAGCAAGCCGCCAGCGTGCTGGCGACGGTGCGCCGCGATGGCATCGAGGCCAAAGGCGGCAGCTGGAGCGCAGCCGAAGAAGCCGCCTTCAAGCAACCTTTGCTGGACCAATTTGCCCACCAATCCCACCCCTATTACGCCAGCGCCCGCCTGTGGGACGATGGTGTGATCGACCCCGCCGACACCCGACGGGTGCTGGCGCTGGGCTTGTCCGCCGCGCTGAACGCGCCGATTCCCGAGACACGCTTTGGCGTGTTCCGCATGTAATGTGTATGATTAACGAATTTCATACACAACGAGGCTGTGACCATGCGAACCAACATTGATATTGATGACGACTTGATGGCGGCTGCCATGGCCGCCGGCGGCTTTAAAACCAAGCGCGAGGCAGTGGAAGAAGGCTTGCGATTGGTGGGCCGACGAAAAATTTATGACGGCTTGCTTGCCTTGCGCGGCAAATTGCAATGGGACGACACCGACGAGGGTTGGGCGCGGACCCAAGCGCAGAACCAGCAGCTAGTCACCGTACAAGAGCCCAAGGCTTCTTATCAAGCCAAGGGCGCATCCCGCAAAGGTGGCAAGTCCAAATGATCTTGGTGGATACCAGTGTCTGGATTGACTTCTTTCGCGGTGACAGCGGCTCTTCAAGCACGGCCTTGGCGCAGTGCCTTGGGGATGCCAGTGTGGAGGTTGGCATGGCCGACTTGGTGCTGTTTGAGGTGATGCGCGGGTTTCGTGACAACCGCGCTGTGCGTGAGGCGCAATCGCTTTTGTGTGCTCTGCCTCAGGTTGAACTTGGCGGCACAGACAACGCGCTACTGGCCGCCGGTCGATACCGCCAATTGCGCGCCAAAGGGCGCAGCGTGAGCAGCCCCATAGATGTGCTGCTGGCCAGCTACTGCATGAACCACGGCCATGTTCTGCTGCACCGCGATGCCAACTTTGCGTCTCTGCAAATCTACTCGGAGGCCTAGACACATGGCCACATTAACAGCCGTCATTGGGAGTCGCTTCGTCGCTGCGCTCCTCGCGATGACAAACGCACGACTCGCGATGACACATTCATTTTTTCAATTTCTTGACAAAGACCAGCCATGAACCACATCTACCACCTGCCCGAACACCAAACCCTGCGCGACCAAATGCAGCGCTTCCTTGAGCGCGAAGTCGAGCCCTATGGCTTGGAATGGGAAAAAGCCGGCAAAGTGCCGCGTGAGGTGCTGCACAAAATGGGTCAAGCCGGTTTTTTTGGGCTGATGTACAGCAGCGAATACGGCGGTGCCGAGGCCGATGCGCTGACCAATTTGGTGTTTGCCGAAGCGCTGTCGCAGTCCACATTTGCGGGCTTCATCGTCAGCGTGTTGGTACACACCGACATGGCCAGCCCGCATTTGCATCACGCAGGAACAGCTGCGCAAAAAGCCAAGTACATGCCCAGCATCATTGCGGGTGACACCATCAGCGCGGTGGCCATGACCGAACCCGGTGCGGGTTCGGATTTGTCGGGCATGAGAAGCACCGCCAAGCGCGATGGCGACGGCTGGGTGCTCAACGGCACCAAGATGTTCATCACCAACGGCGTGCATGCCAATGTGTATTTTGTCGCTGCCAAAACCGGCGAAGGCAAGCACCAAATGTCCATGTTCATTGTGGAAAAAGGCACGCCCGGGTTCAGCGTGGGCCGCTCTTTGGACAAAACCGGCTGGCTGTGTTCAGACACCGCAGAGTTGGTGCTGGACAACGTGCGCTTGGGGCCCGAGGCCTTGCTGGGCGAGCAAGACAAGGGCTTTTACGCTTTGATGCACAACCTGCAAACCGAGCGCATCGCTTTGGCGGCCATGGCGGTGGGCCATTGCCAGCGCGCTATTGAGCTGACCTTGGACTATGTGCGCCAACGCCAAGCCTTTGGCAAAGCGCTGTGGGACATGCAGCACATTCGCCAACGCATGGCCATGCTCGACGCCAAAACCCGTGCCGCGCGGCAACTCATGTACCACTGCGCGTGGTCGGTCACCCAAGAACACGACATCGTGCAAGAGGTGTCCATGCTGAAAGCCCTGACCGGCGACTTGGTCAACGAAGTGGTGGGTGGTTGCCTGCAGTTTTGGGGCGGCATGGGCTATATGCGCGAAGCGCCTATCGAGCGCCTGTGGCGCGACGCCCGTGTGCTGGCCATCGGCGGCGGTGCCACCGAGGTGATGTTGGAAGAAGTGGCCAAGCGCTACTGACCCCATGTTCCACAAAATCCTGATTGCCAACCGAGGCGAAATCGCCTGCCGCGTCGCTGCCACTGCCCGCCGCATGGGTCTGCGCACCGTGGCTGTTTACTCGGATGCGGACGCGAATGCGGCCCATGTGCAAGCTTGCGATGAAGCGGTGCATATCGGCGGCAACGCGCCTCAAGACAGCTATTTGAAATGGCAGCACATCCTTCAAGCAGCCATGCAAACCGGCGCACAAGCCATCCACCCAGGCTATGGTTTTTTAAGCGAGAACGCTGACTTTGCCAATGCCTGCCTGCAAGCGGGCGTGGTGTTCATTGGACCATCCTCTGCATCGATTCAGGCCATGGGATTGAAGGCCGCGTCCAAGCAGTTGATGGAAAAAGCCGGTGTGCCCTTGGTGCCGGGCTACCACGGCGCAGACCAAAACCCCGCTTTGTTGTCCAGTCAAGCCAAGCGCATCGGTTTTCCGGTGCTGATCAAAGCCAGCGCGGGCGGTGGCGGCAAGGGCATGCGCATCGTCAACCGAGCCGAGGACTTTGACGAGGCCTTGGCGTCTTGCCAGCGTGAGGCCAAAAACAGTTTCAGCGACGACGCGGTGCTGATAGAAAAATACGTACAGCGTCCGCGGCATATTGAAATTCAGGTGTTTGGCGACAGCCACGGCAATATTATTCATTTGCATGAGCGCGATTGCTCGGTTCAGCGTCGGCATCAAAAGGTGTTGGAAGAGTCACCGGCGCCTGGTTTGTCTGGCGAATTGCGCGAACGCATGGGCGCAGCAGCGGTGGCAGCTGCTCAAGCGGTCAGTTATGTGGGCGCGGGTACGGTGGAGTTCATCGTCGAGCAGTCCGAGCGCGGCATGGATTTCTTCTTCATGGAGATGAACACCCGCTTGCAAGTGGAACACCCTGTCACCGAAGCGGTCACCGGCTTGGACTTGGTGGAGTGGCAATTACGCATCGCCTCGGGCGAGCCCCTGCCATTGACGCAAGCGCAGGTGAGGGTGCAAGGCCATGCCATCGAAGCGCGTATTTGTGCCGAAACGCCAGACAACGATTTCTTGCCAGCCACGGGCAGCTTTCATGTCATGCGCATACCCTTGGCGCAACGCTTCACTACCGGCACGGTGCGCTGGGACAGCGGCGTTCGCGCGGGCGACGAGATCAGCCCTTACTACGACTCCATGATCGCCAAGCTCATCGTCCATGGCGACACCCGCGAGCAGGCCTTGGCTCGTTTAGACCAAGCCCTGAGTGAGTTGCATATCGTGGGTGTGGCCAACAACGTGGGGTTTTTGCGGCAGGTGGTGCGCAGTCCGTCATTTGCACAAGCGCAGTTAGACACGGCGTTGATTCAGCGCGAAAAAGACCAGCTGTTTCACCAACAGCCTTTGCCCATCGCGCTGGCCGTGGCAGCGGCCATGGCCCATGGCTTGGCTGTAGAAGCGCCGCGTGGCAGTGCTTGGGTCGACCCTTGGTCGCACACCGATGGTTGGGTGATGCAAGGCCAAAGCCTGCGCAAGTTTGACTATGTTTGTGGCGAGGAAACGGGCTCGGCCTTGCTGACCCGTTCTGGCCATGGCTCCACTCAGCTGCAAATAGGCGATCATGCCCATCCCTTGCTGTGGCAAGTTCACGGTGAAGCAGTCCAGCTGCAATGGGGCGAGCAGCGCCTGCGCGCACAGGTGTATGCGGTGAAAGACCAGCTGCATGTGTTTGCTGATGTGGGCAGTGCCAGCATACATTTCGTCAACCCCTTGGCACACGCTGCGCAAGGGTCAGCGGCCAGCGGTAATTTGTCTGCCCCTATGCCTGGCAAGTTGTTGAGCTTTGCAGTGAAAGTGGGCGACAGGGTGAAAGCTGGCCAAGCCTTGGCGGTGATGGAGGCCATGAAGATGGAACACACCGTGGCTGCACCTGCCGACGGCACAGTCGCCGAACTCCTGTACGCGCCAGGCGACCAAGTGCATGAAGGTGCGCCTTTGCTGCGCCTTGAATCGCAGGAGGCCTGAGATGAACCTTACCCCTTGGCATGTGTTGCAAGAGCGCTGGTTGTCTGCACAGCAAACCCCTGCAGACGAACACCCTCTCTCGCCTTGTATGTCGATTTGCACCATGAATGAAAGTACAGGTGAATGCGTGGGTTGTTTGCGCACCTTGGACGAGATTGGCTGTTGGGCATATGCCAGCGCGCAGGAGCAGCACCGCATTTGGGCACGGTTGGGTGAGAAAATTTCACATAACGATACCAACTCACAGGGTTTGCCCTAGGGTTGTCAGCAGAGGTTCAGCTTGAAGTCAGTCCACGGCAAGCACACATCACCACAATGCGAGATGGTCCAATCACTGGGCCCTGTAAACCTTAGGAGACCCCATGGCCATCGTGCATGAAGACCGACCAATGTCGTCGGAAGAGAAAAAAGTTATTTTCGCGTCATCCCTCGGCACGGTTTTCGAGTGGTACGACTTTTACCTGTACGGTTCACTCGCAGCGATCATCGCCAAGCAGTTTTTCAGCGGATTGGACGCCGGTTCGGCCTTCATCTTCGCGCTGTTGGCTTTTGCCGCAGGCTTTATTGTGCGACCCTTTGGCGCCATCTTCTTTGGCCGCTTGGGCGACATGATTGGACGCAAGTACACCTTCTTGGTGACCATTCTCATCATGGGCTTGTCTACCTTCATCGTCGGCATCCTGCCCACCTACGCCAGCATTGGCGTGGCCGCACCGATCATCCTGATCGGTTTGCGCTTGCTGCAAGGCTTGGCTTTGGGCGGTGAGTATGGAGGTGCAGCTACCTACGTGGCAGAACACGCGCCGCATGGCAAGCGTGGTGCCTACACCGCCTGGATTCAAACCACTGCCACCTTGGGCCTGTTCTTGTCTTTGTTGGTGATTTTGGGAACACGCACCGCCCTTGGCGAAGAAGCTTTTGCCGACTGGGGTTGGCGCATTCCTTTCTTGGTCTCCATCGCTTTGTTGGCCATATCGGTCTACATCCGTTTGTCGATGAACGAGTCACCCGCTTTCGTGAAAATGAAGGCTGAAGGCAAAACCTCTAAAGCACCCTTGACCGAGTCTTTTGGCCAATGGAAAAACCTCAAGATCGTCATCTTGGCCTTGATTGGCTTAACCGCTGGCCAAGCCGTGGTTTGGTACACCGGTCAGTTCTACGCTTTGTTCTTCCTGACACAGTCCTTGAAGGTCGATGGCGCCACAGCCAATTTATTTGTCGCCGCATCGTTGATCATCGGAACACCGTTCTTTATTGTGTTTGGCGTCTTGTCTGACAAGATCGGTCGCAAGCCCATCATCATGCTGGGTTGTTTGCTGGCTGTGCTCACCTACTTCCCTGTGTTTGAGCAACTCACCAAAGCGGCCAACCCCGATTTGCACGCTGCGCAACAAGCCAACAAAGTGGTGGTCATCGCTGACCCTGCCGAGTGTTCCTTCCAGTTCAACCCCACAGGCACAGCCAAGTTCACTTCTACTTGCGATATCGCCAAGCAAAAATTGGCGGCCAACTCTGTCAGCTACTCCAATGAAATTGCAACTGCAGGTACACCGGCGTTGATCAAGGTAGGTGACGTGGAAATCAAAACCACCGTCTCGCCTGAAGATGTGGCTGCTGCCAAAGAAGTGGCCGAGCAAAAATTGGCGACTTTGAAAGCTGAAGAGCCTGTCAACGCAAAAGCTGTGAAAGCTGCTGAAGATGCTTTGAAAAACCTCTCGGATGAGAAGAAAAGCAAAGACGCTGTCATTTCCGCCAACTTGAGCGCGGCGTTGAAAGCGGCTGGCTATCCCGCCAAAGCCGACCCTGCCAAAGTGAACAATATTTATGTCATTGTTATTCTGACGTATCTGGTGATTTTGGTGACCATGGTCTATGGTCCCATCGCCGCCATGTTGGTGGAAATGTTCCCCACCCGCATCCGTTACACATCGATGTCTTTGCCATATCACATTGGTAACGGTTGGTTTGGCGGTTTGTTGCCCACCACTGCGTTTGCCATCGTGGCGCAAACCGGCAATATGTACAACGGCTTGTGGTACCCCATCATCATCGCTGGCGCCACCTTCATCATTGGCACCTTGTTCATCAAGGAAACCAAAGACGTAGACATCTACGCCGACGATTGATTTTTCGGATAAATGCCTGTCAAGCCCTCCCCTAGCGGAGGGCTTTTTTTTACCTACAATCCGGCACCCGTGGGAGATCCGCCATCGATATCTTTTTTCAACAAATCATCAATGGCTTGGTCTTGGGGAGTATGTACGCGCTGGTCGCGCTTGGCTACACCATGGTTTACGGCATCATCAACCTGATCAACTTTGCCCACGGCGAGGTGTTGATGGTGGGCGCACTCACCAGTTGGACGGTGGTTGGCTTGTTGCAAGAGCACGTGCCTGGTATGCCAGGTTGGCTGGTACTGCTCATTTCTTTAATGGTGGCTTGCACGGTGGCGGCGGCTTTGAACTTTGCCATCGAGAAGATTGCCTACCGCCCTTTGCGCGGCGCACCCAAGTTGGCACCCCTCATCACAGCCATTGGCATGTCCATCTTGTTGCAAACCTTGGCCATGATCATTTGGAAGCCCAACCACAAAGCTTTCCCAACCTTGCTGCCTGCTGACCCCATCGACATTGGCGGTGCGGTCATCACGCCCACGCAAATCATGATTTTGGGTGTGACCGCCATTTCGCTTGCCGTGCTGATGTGGGTGGTGAACGGCACACGTTTGGGTCGTGCCATGCGAGCCACCGCCGAGAACCCACGTGTGGCCACTTTGATGGGCGTGCGCCCTGACACCATCATCTCGGCCACTTTCATCATTGGCGCGGTGCTGGCCGCTTTGGCCGGTGTGATGTGGGCCTCCAACTACGGCACGGTGCAACACGCCATGGGCTTTTTGCCTGGCTTGAAGGCCTTCACCGCTGCGGTGTTTGGCGGCATCGGTAATTTGGCCGGTGCGGTGGTGGGCGGCATCTTGCTGGGCTTGATTGAGTCGATTGCCTCCGGCTATATCGGTGACCTTACGGGTGGTGTGTTGGGCAGCCATTACGCGGATATTTTTGCGTTTGTGGTGCTCATCATCGTGCTGACCTTGCGGCCTTCGGGCTTGCTGGGCGAACGGGTGGCGGACCGCGCATGAACAAGTCCAAACCCTCTACGTATGTGCTGTGGGCGATTTCCCTGCTGCTGCTGCCCTTGTTGCTTCAGTCGGTGGGCAATGCCTGGGTGCGTATCGCCGACATGGCGCTGCTGTATGTGCTGCTGGCGCTGGGCCTGAACATCGTGGTCGGTTACGCCGGTCTGCTTGATTTGGGTTTCGTCGCCTTCTTTGCGGTGGGCGCTTATGTGTTTGGTTTGCTGGCCTCGCCGCACCTGACCGACACCTTCCCATGGATAGCTGCCATGTTCCCCAACGGTTTGCACACGCCATTGTGGGCGGTGATACCCATAGGCGCGGCCTTGGCAGGTTTGTTTGGCGTGTTGCTGGGTGCGCCCACTTTGAAGTTGCGCGGCGACTACTTGGCCATTGTCACCTTGGGCTTTGGCGAAATCATCCGCGTGTTCATGAACAACTTGGACAACCCCGTCAACATTACCAATGGCCCCAAGGGCTTGGGTGCTATCGACCCGATGACGGTGATGGGCCACCCCTTGTCGCGCAAATTGGATTTAGGCTTTGTCGAACTCTCCAGCGTCACCCAGTACTACTACCTGTTCTTGGCGCTGGTCTTGGTGAGTGTGCTGATTTGCTATCGGCTGCAAACCTCGCGCATTGGACGCGCTTGGATGGCGATTCGCGAAGATGAAATTGCGGCCAAGGCCATGGGCATCAACACCCGCAACTTAAAGCTGATGGCGTTTGGCATGGGTGCCACCTTTGGGGGAGTGGCGGGGGTGATGTTTGCTTCCTTCCAAGGCTTTGTGTCACCCGAGTCCTTTAGCCTCATGGAGTCGGTGATGATTGTGGCCATGGTGGTCTTGGGCGGCTTGGGGCATTTGCCCGGCGTCATCTTGGGTGCGGTGCTGTTATCGGCCTTGCCCGAGGTCCTGCGCTTCGTGGCCGGTCCTTTGCAAGCCATGACCGATGGGCGCTTGGATGCGGCCATCTTGCGCCAATTACTCATTGCTCTGGCCATGATCGTCATCATGCTGTGGCGCCCGCGTGGTCTGTGGCCCTCGCCTGAGCACGGCAAAGCCTTGCCCAGCAGCGGTAACAAGCTATGAACACGCCGGTATTGCAGGTACAAGGTATCTCTAAGCGCTTTGGTGGTTTGCAGGCTTTGAACGATGTGGGCATGACCATCCAAGCCGGTCAGGTGTATGGCTTGATTGGCCCCAATGGAGCGGGCAAGACCACCTTCTTCAATGTCATTACTGGTTTGTACACGCCCGACAGCGGCAACTTTATGCTGGCGGGTGCGCCCTACCAACCCACGGCGGTGCATGAAGTGGCGCAAGCCGGTATTGCCCGCACATTTCAAAATATCCGCTTGTTTGCCGAGATGACCGCGCTAGAGAACGTGATGGTGGGTCGCCATGTGCGCACCGGCTCGGGTTTGTTGGGTGCGATCTTTCGCACCGCCAAGTTCAAGCAAGAAGAAATTGACATTGCCGTGCGTGCCCAAGAACTGCTGGACTACGTCGGTATTGGCCATTTGGCCGAGTTCAAAGCACGCACCCTCAGTTACGGCGACCAGCGCCGTTTGGAAATTGCCCGCGCCTTGGCCACCGACCCCAAGCTGATTGCTTTGGATGAACCCGCAGCGGGCATGAACGCCACCGAGAAAGTGCAGTTGCGTGAGTTGATAGACCGCATCCGCAAAGACGGAAAAACAATTTTATTGATCGAACACGATGTGAAACTGGTCATGGGTTTGTGCGATGCGGTCACAGTGCTGGACTACGGCAAACAAATCGCGCAGGGCACACCGGCGCAGGTGCAGTCAGACCCCAAGGTGATTGAAGCGTATTTGGGCACGGGGGAGCATTGAGATGAGTGCCCCTGAAGTTTTGTTGAAGGTCAATAACTTGAAGGTGGCCTATGGCGGCATACAAGCCGTCAAGGGCATCAGCTTGGAAGTGCGTGAAGGTGAGTTGGTGTCCCTGATTGGTTCCAATGGCGCAGGCAAGACCACCACCATGAAGGCTATCACCGGCACCTTGGCGGCCACCTCGGGCAACATCGAGTACTTGGGCAAAGACATCCATGGCCAAGGTGCTTGGGACTTGGTTAAGCAAGGTTTGGTGATGGTGCCCGAAGGACGCGGTGTCTTCACCCGCATGAGCATCTTGGAAAACCTGCAAATGGGCGCTTACCTGCGCGACGACAAAGAGGGCATAGCAGCTGATGTGGACAGAGTGTTTACCTTGTTCCCGCGATTGAAAGAGCGCAGCACGCAGTTGGCCGGCACCTTGTCGGGGGGTGAGCAGCAGATGTTGGCCATGGGGCGTGCCTTGCTGAGCCGCCCCAAGGTCTTGTTGTTGGACGAGCCTTCCATGGGTTTGTCGCCCTTGATGGTCGACAAAATCTTTGAAGTGATCAGCGAAGTTGCTTCTATGGGTGTCACCCTTTTGCTGGTCGAGCAAAACGCCAGCCGCGCGCTCAAGATTGCCCAACGCGCTTACGTCATGGAGTCGGGCCAAATCAGTATGCAGGGTCAGGCCCACGAACTCTTACACGACCCGAAAGTGCGGGCCGCTTACCTCGGGGAATAGCTAAGGTATGGGACAGGGACAAATACGTATTCGGGGCGCCCGCCAGCACAACCTCAAAAATATCGACATCGATATTCACACGGGCGAATTGACCGTGTTCACCGGCCCCAGCGGTTCGGGCAAATCCAGCTTGGTGTTTGACACTTTGTACGCCGAAGGTCAGCGGCGTTATGTGGAAACTTTCAGCGCTTACGCGAGGCAGTTTTTAGACCGCATGGACCGACCGGCGGTGGACAAGGTGGACGGCGTGCCTGCGGCCATCGCGATTGACCAGACCAATCCTGTGCGCAGCTCGCGCTCAACCGTGGGCACCATGACCGAGCTCAACGACCATTTGAAGTTGTTGTTTGCACGGGCGGCACAGTTGTTTGACAAGCAGACCGCCGAGGCGGTCAAACATGACAATCCCCAAACCATTTTTGCGCAGCTGCAAGCCTTGAGTGTGGGCGACCCGCGCTGGGTCATCACCTTTCCGGTTCAGTTGCCTGCCAACACCACTGCAGATGAACTGCAAGCGTGGTTGAGCGCCAGTGGCTTTAGCCGTGTGCACACCCAACGTGCTGGCAAGGCCAAAGACGACCCTCAGGTACTGGACGTGGCCGCGGACAGGTTTCGGGTCCAAAGCGCAGAGCCTTCGCGGGTGATGGAAGCCATCGAAGTGGCTTTGCAACGTGGTAGCGGTCGCCTGACGGCTTACCGCATGGCACCGGATGCAGATGCCGAGTCCAAGGGTGAAGCCTTTGGTTTTTCAACCGGACTGCATTGTCCGGCCAGCGATGTGCGCTACAGCGACCCTACGCCGTCGATGTTTTCGTTCAACTCGCCAGCAGGCGCTTGCCCCAAGTGCAAAGGCTTTGGCCGTGTCATTGGCGTGGACTATGGATTGGTCATACCCAACGACAAACTCACGCTGCGCATGGGTGCAATCAAACCGATTCAAACCCCTGCTTGGCAAGAGTGCCAAGACGATTTGCTGCGACACGCCGAAACCGCTGGCATACCCCGCGACACACCGTGGAACAAACTCACCACAGAGCAACACCATTGGGTAATTCAAGGCTCACCCAATTGGACGGGTAAGTGGAACCAGCAGTGGTATGGCATCAAGCGGTTTTTTGAGTATTTGGAAACCAAGTCCTACAAGATGCACATCCGCGTGTTGCTGTCTAAGTACCGCAGCTACACGCCGTGTGGCGACTGTGGCGGTGCCCGTTTGAAAACAGATAGCTTGTTGTGGCGCATTGGCAGCATGGCCAGCGCCAAAACGGCCATGCCTGACGCGAAACGCTTCATGCCACAAGGCGTGACGTGGCAACGTGGGCAATTAGAGAGCTTGCCAGGCTTGTGTTTGCACGACCTGATGCTTTTGCCCATTGACCGCTTGCGGGTGTTTTTCGAACACATGGCCCATGATGATTCGCTCACGGCCCATGCGCAGGCCGAGCAACAGGCCTTGCATTTGTTGTTTGAGGAAATCCGCACCCGCTTGAAATACCTGTGCGATGTGGGCTTGGGCTACTTAAGCTTGGACCGACAAAGCCGCACCTTGAGTGGCGGCGAAGTGCAGCGCATCAACCTAACCACCGCCTTGGGCACCTCTTTGGTGAACACCTTGTTTGTGTTGGATGAGCCCAGCATCGGTTTGCATCCCCGCGATATGCACCGCATCACCGAGGCAATGTTGCGACTGCGTGATGCAGGCAACACCTTGGTGGTGGTCGAGCACGACCCTGCGGTGATGTTGGCGGCAGACCGCATCGTGGACATGGGTCCTGGCCCCGGTGAGCGGGGTGGGCAGATTGTTTTTGACGGCACACCACTTCAACTCAAAAGTGCCAACACCTTGACTGGTGACTATTTGGGCGCTCGCAAGCAAGTGGGTTTAGGCTTGAAGCGATTGGTGACCGACGCCACGCCGCGATTGATATTGGAAGGTGCGCGTGAGCACAATTTGCAAGATCTGAGCATCGAGTTTCCCTTGCAGCGTTTGGTCACTGTCACTGGTGTCAGTGGTTCGGGCAAGTCCACTTTGATACAAGACATCTTGGCACCTGCCTTGCTGCGCCACTTTGGCAAGTCCACCGACGGTGCGGGTGCGCACGACCGCTTGCTGGGGGCTGACCACTTAAGCGATGTGGTGTTCGTCGACCAGTCTCCCATTGGTAAAACCGCACGATCTAACCCTGTCAGCTATGTGGGCGCATGGGACGCGATACGCGAGATTTTTGCCAACACTGCGATGTCGCGCCAACGCAGTTACACCGCCTCCAAGTTCAGCTTCAATGGCGGCGATGGCCGTTGCCCCACTTGCGGCGGTTCGGGTTTTGAGCATGTGGAGATGCAGTTCTTGAGCGACGTCTATTTGCGTTGCCCTGATTGCAACGGGCAGCGCTACCGCCCCGAAATCCTCGAAGTCAAAATCGAACGAAAAAAATCGGGGTCAGATTCCAATTATTTTTTGAATGTTGCCGACGTGCTGGCACTGACGGTGAGTGAAGCCGCTCAACTGTTCGCCAACGACCGCGAGGTGATACGCGCTTTGCAACCGATTGTGGATGTGGGCTTGGAGTATGTGCGCTTGGGCCAACCCGTGCCCACGCTCAGCGGTGGTGAAGCACAGCGCTTGAAGTTGGCTGGTTTCTTGGCAGATGCGGCGAAGTCTGCATCATCTAGCCGCCAAGCCACGGCACGCAAAGGCACTTTGTTTTTGTTTGATGAACCCACCACGGGTTTGCACTTTGATGATATTGCCAAGCTGATGCGGGCTTTGCGCCGTCTGCTGGAAGCAGGGCACTCCCTCATCGTCATTGAGCACAACTTGGATGTGATTCGCTCCAGCGATTGGTTGATCGACTTGGGGCCTGAAGGCGGCGAAGGCGGTGGCTTGTTGGTGGCCGAGGGTTCACCAGAAACCTTGCGCGAGCATCCCACGTCGCACACGGGTCAAGCCTTGCGTGATTACGAGCA
>Ga0209444_10000709_pt1 | contig 18557 bp, 5 predicted proteins | sample LauGreFaBDMM15DN_2_FD_188215 | JGI IMG/M metagenome (GOLD analysis project Ga0209444, IMG submission 188215) | Freshwater lake microbial communities from Lake Michigan, USA - Fa13.BD.MM15.DN (SPAdes) (version 2) | ecosystem: Environmental > Aquatic > Freshwater > Lake | place: Lake Michigan, USA...
TAGTATCATCGGCATCGGTGCCTGAAAGAGTGCCTTGAAGCGCCGTATCCGTCGTGTTGGCCGACTGATTCTGCTCCAGAACGGTTCCTGGGGTTACGGCCGACAGAACTGGGGTGTCGTTCACAGCAGTGATGTTCACCACCAGACCAGCGGTGGCCTGAAGAGATGGGCTGGCGTTGTCATTCACGCTCACCGTGAAGGTCTCGCTGGTGCTCGCACTCAACGCATTGATCGCCACCGCATTGGCCACGAACGTGTAGGTGCCCGACGCCTTGGTCACCGTCAGGGTCCCGTAGGTGCCCGTCTTCGATACCGTCAAGGTGCTGTCGGTCCCGCCACTGATCCCATAGGTTAGCGTCGTCCCAGAGTCCCGGTCTGCCCCGACCATCGTGCCGGTGCTGTCGGAAAACGAGTCATCAGCCACAGTGTCCGTCAACGCAATCGGCGTCGGCGCAGCCAGAGTCGGGGTGTCGTTCACAGCAGTGACGTTCACCACCAGACCAGCGGTGGCCTGAAGAGATGGGCTGGCGTTGTCATTCACGCTCACTGTGAAGGTCTCGCTAGTGTTCGCACTCAACGCATTGATCGCTACCGCATTGGCCACGAACGTGTAGGTGCCCGATGCTTTGGTCACCGTCAGCGTCCCATAGGTACCCGTCTTCGATACCGTCAGGGTGCTGTCGGTCCCGCCACTGATTCCGTAGCTCAGCGTCGTCCCAGAGTCTCGGTCTGCTCCGACCATCGTGCCGGTGCTGTCGGAAAACGAGTCATCAGCCACAGTGTCCATCAGCGCAATCACCGCCGGCGGAGCCAAAGTCGGGGTGTCGTTGACCGCGGTCAGGTTGATCGTGCTCGTCGCGGATCCGACCGTTGCAACCGTGTTGTCCGAGTTCGCATCGATGACAGACCACGTCACCGTGCGACTGGTGCTTGTCGCCGTTGGATCTTCCGAGGTCGATCGGTAGGTCACGCTCTCAAGGAGGGTTTGATATTCCGCCAACGTCTTGACACCGCTCAGTGTCAAAATGCCGGATTCCGCAACGTAACTCCCGGTGATGCCGGTTTGCGGCGTGAAGTCCAATACATCTCCGGTGGTCAGCCCCGAGGTGATCGTCACCGTCGCCCCGGCGATCTGCGTGTCGTCCGCGTCCGTGATCGTGATCGGGGTTCGAATCACCGCGTCCGAACCGTTCTCCGTGTAGTTCAAGGCCCCGCCAGCCGTCACCACCGATACGTCATTCACCGCGGTGATGGTGATCGTACCAGTGATCGACGCCGTCAACGTCGTCGAACCGCTGTCTTTGGTGTTCCCACCATCATTCAATGTCACCGTGAACACACGGCTCGGATCACCGTTGTCCACCGTCGGATCATTGTTGATGGCATTGGCAAACCTCAACCGACCCAAGAGCGCCTGCAGCGCAGTCGGTGTCGCCGTGCTGCTCGTAAAGGTGATCACCAGATGGGCCGCCGACCCACCGTTGACGGTCGCAAAGGCCACGTTCCCATAGCTGATCGTCGTTCCAGAAATCCCAATCTCACCAGCGGCGGTTCCTTGATGCGCAACGCTCAGAGTATCACCGCTCTGGTACCCATCCAACGCGACCGTGAGCGAACCGGCGCCTCCGGCAAAGAAATTGGCCGGAGCATCCGGATCGCTCACCAAGATCGTTCCCGACACGAAGGCTGCTGCCGCTGCCTGCTCCAAGTAGGTCACTCCAAGTCCCGTCGCACTCAGACTCGGCGCGTCATTCTCGCGGGTGATAGTCAGCGCGATCGTCGCACTTTGCGTCGATCCTCCGTCGCCGTCGTTCAGGGACAAAGTCAGCGTCCGGCTCGTCACCGGATCATTCGAGCTATTGGCGAAGGTCAGGCTTTCGACCACCCGCTCGGTGATCGCCGGTGTTACCTTGATGGAGTTAGAATCCAGATTCCAAGTGATGACGAAATCGGCCGCAACGCCCGCAGAACACGTGCCGATGGTCTCCCAGGCCGTACCGGTGTAATGCCGCACATCATTGCCAGATCGGCTGATATCCCCGATCGAAGGGATTACCGACGCACCCGACAGCGACACCGTATCGCTGGCCGCGAGGCCGCTCACAGTCAAAGTGCCTCCATTGTAGTCGGCACTGTCCTGCTCCGTCACTGTCACGTCCGCGTCCAACAACGCCGCCGCCGCATTGATGGCGTTCTCTAGGAAGGTGGCAGCATTCAGGCCAGCGATTGTCGGTTGGTCATTCGCAGCCGTGAGGTTGATCGTGCTTGTTGCCGCCACACTCGTCGCCGCTCCACCACCGTCCGAGTTCGCATCCATTACCACCCAACTCACTGTCCGACTCGCACCGCTCGACGTGGGATCTTCCGACGTCGATCGGTAGGTCACGGTCCGCAATGCCGTCTGGTAATTGGCCAACGTCGTTGTCCCCGTCAGCGTCAACACTCCCGTCCCCGCTACGTACGACCCACTGATCCCAGTCAGCGTAGTGAAGTCCAATACATCTCCGCTGGTGAGACCAGCGCTGATGGTTACCGTCGCTCCAGCAATTTGCGTGTCATCGGAGTCACTCACGCTCACTCCGCTGTCAATCGCAGTTGCTACACCATTCTCCGTGTAGCTCAGTGTTCCACCGGCCACCAACACAGGCGCATCATTCCCTGCAGTAATGTTGACGGTGCTCGTCACCGCCACACTTGTCGCAGCCCCAGCCCCGTCCGAGTTCGCATCGGTCACACTCCAGGTCACCGTCCGACTCGCACTGCTCGAGGTTGGATCTTCCGAGGTCGATCGATACGTCACGCTCTGCAGGGCGGTTTGATAATTTGCCACGGTCGTCGTGCCCGTCAGGGTCAATACGCCAGAGTCCGTATTGTAGCTTCCGATGATCCCGTTCTGGTCCGTGAAACCCAACACATCTCCGGTGGTGAAACCCGCACTGATTGTCACCGTCGCCCCGACAATTTGCGTATCATCGGAGTCGGCAATAGTGAGCGTGGATCGAATTGCCGCTGCAGCACCGTTCTCCGTGTAAGCCAGCGTCCCTCCAGCCGCCACCACCGGAACCTCGTTCACCGCCGTGATGATGATGGTGCCCGTCACCGAGGCCGTCAGCGCGGCGGTTTGTGAGCCTCCGTCTTTCGTGTTCCCACCATCATTCAATGTCACCGTGAACACACGACTGGGATCGGTACCATTCGCCGTCGGGTCATCGTTGCTTGAATTGGAAAAGCGTAATTGACCGATGAGAGCTTGCACCGCGGCCGGTGTCGCCGTGGTGCTCGTAAAGGTGATCACCAGATTGGCGGCAGCGCCTCCCGTGAAACTCGCAAAGGCCACGTTGCCGTAGCTGATCGCCGATCCAGAAACTCCAATTTGGGCCGCACCCGTTCCCTGATGAAGAACCGCAAGCGTATCCCCACTTTGGTATCCATCGAGTGACACCGTGATGGATCCGGCCCCACCGGTGTAGAAGTCGGAATTCGCATCCGGATCACTGACCGCAATGGTACCCGACACGAACGTCATAGCGGTTGCTTGCTCAACATAAGTGCCGCCCAAGGTCGTAGCGCTCAACGTTGGCGCGTCGTTGTCCCTAATAATTGTCACGGTAATCGTGGCATTCTGAATCGATCCCCCGTCGCCGTCGTTCAGGGCAAAGGTCAGGGTTCTGGTAGCAGACGGGGCCTGAGAACTGTTGGCATAGGTCAGGTTTTCAATCACCCGCTCCGCGATCGCCGCCGTAGCGCTCGAGTTCCATGTCACCACGAAATTAGCTCCCACTCCGCCGCTCCAGGTGCCTACAGGTATCCAGGCGCTGCCATTGTAATACTCCACGTTGCTACCGGTGGCCGCCTTTTGGACATTGCCTAAAACAGTGCTGGCGCTGCTCGGCAAAGAGACCGTGGCGGTACCGCTGACTGCACTGACCGTCAGTGTTCCTCCGTTGTAATCAGCACTGTCGTACTCCGTTACCGTCACGTCCGAATCCAAGACAGCCGCCGCCGCATTAATGGCGTTTTCGGAAACGCTAACATCCGTCAGTCCGGAAATCGTCGGTTGGTCATTCACCGGATTAACGTTGATGATCGCCATCGCAAAACTGGAAGTGAGTTCGCTCGTAAAGGGGGTAGTATCACTCAATCCGGCATCCGTAACATTGATCGCCACCGTGCGATCTCCGTCGGTGGGATTGTCTGAGTCGTGTAGGTAAGTAATGCCCTGGAGCAGAGACTGGAAACTCGCCTTGGTGGCGATCGCCGGGTCCGTCGCATCGGGTACCACCGTGAATATTCCCGTGCCGATTCCTGCGACATAGCTAACCAAGAAGCTTCCTACATCGGTTGAAGTGGCGTCGGTATTCAGCGGGAAAGGCGTTCCTCCAACAAAAATACGCTCTTGGTTGCCATCCAAGATCCCTCCGACCACCAACTTCATTTTGGCGAGGTTTCCGTTGTCCGCATCCGTCAGCGCCCCAGAAGGAGCCAAGGTGACTGCCGTATGGGTCAAGTTCTGGCCTTCAGTCCACGTCACTGCATTGTCTGCTCCTGTGGTTGCTCCATTGAGATCCACTAACGGCGCATCGTTGATCGCCGTGACGGAAGTATTCAGTGTCACCACGTTGATACTGCTGCTGTATCGGGTAGAACTTCCCGACAAGGTATCATTCTGGACATTGACCAACGTCCCAGAAACCACAGCATCCGTAGAATTGTCAGCCAGACGAACGACCAACCCGGACGGAGTGCCATTAAAGTGGGCCACCGGAACAAACCGGATGAAATCGCCGTCATCGAGATATCGGCCACTATAAATGACCGCGCCACCAATATTCGCCCAGGTTCCGTTGGCCCCGATCTTAGACTGCCAAGCGCCCTGTGTAGATGCGCTGGCGGAGTTATTGACAACAACCACACCCGCAAAACCATTGGCCGAGGATCCATCGATAACGGTATCGGTGGCATCCGAGAAGACGCCGGAGAACAAGGAGGATACCGTGGCTCCATCGTTCACCACATTCACATCAGTGGAAGAGGTCGCCTGATCTTCATTAATCGCCGCCAAGGTCGCTGTGTCAGCCGTTTTGGTGGGTGCATCATTCACCGGAGTCACCGTCAGACTGACCGTATCGGTGGCGGTCGAGTAGGAGTTGGTTCCACCCGTACTATCCCCAGAACTCAGATCCACCGTGCCACCATTGAGGCCTGTCCTCGCGTCCCAAGCACGAAAAGTGAACGCCGAAGCAACCGTGCCATTCCAATTCGCCGTGGGTTTGAAATAGAGGCGACTGCCCCCTGCGGCGGTAAACAATCGGGCGGTGCTGGCGGTTGCAGTGAACTGAACCCAACGATTGGTTGCACTGGTGAAAAAATACCAGTCTCCGCGGGTGGTATCGGTCGCCGTTATGGCTATCCCCAATACGGCATTAGTATCCGAATCAGTGATGTTGCTAGAAGTGGCCAATGAAGAAACTAGGGAGCCAACCACTCCGAACGGAACTGCAGCATCCTCACTGAACGCCACAGCCGGCAGAGCGGTATCCGCCAAAACCGGTGCGGTATTAATACCCTTGATCGTGACGGTTTGAGCCACCGTCACACTCTTGGCCTCACCCTGCCCCTGGGCCGTGACGTTTCCATCATTCAGCACCCAGTTGAGCGTGATGTTGGCCGTAACGGCAGCTGCCAGAAACTCACCCGAGAACTGGTAGGTGATTCCCCTGAGCACCTGCTGGACCTGGGCTTTGGTGACACTGCTGGCAAAGGTGATGGCCAGGGTGCCGCCAGAGTGGGTAAAGCTGCCGACCGATGTGGTATCGATGCGCACGGATGAGCCGCTGGCATTCACGCCACTATCGCCAGACCCGGTCCATCCGAACTGGTCGAGAGCATTGGCTGTAACCGAACGGGACAAGGTCAGTGTGAGCCCACCCAAATCGCCTGCTTGGGATGCCAAGTTAGACAACTCCGGGTCACCGGGCACCGCCGCCGAAGCCAGGGTGATGGCCACCGCTTTCTCCGTGTAGTTGGCGGTGATGAGACCCGTGAGGGTCGGTGCGTCATTGTTGGCTGTGATGGCGACGGTGATGGAACCCGATGCGGTGGCGGCCACGCCAGTGCCCTGAGGATTGGTCTTGGTGAGATTCGAGGGGGCGTTTGCGTCATTGATTGTGAAGGCAAAAACGACTGAAGCGGGCGGATTGTTGTTGCTGTTGGAATAGGTGATTCCTTGCAACACGGTGTTCACCTGGGCCGTCGTGGTGGTATTGGCGAACGTGATAGTCAACGTGCCTCCCGTGGATGTGAAGGTGCCGACCGAGGTGGTTGCGATACGCACGGATGAGCTACTGGCATTCACGCCCAAGCTTCCGCTGCCGGTCCAACCAAACACATCCTCAGCATTTGCTCCACCCTGCCGGGCAATCGTCAGCACGGCTGCGCCCCAATTGTTGTAAGCCGATAGTTCCACATCGGACACGGTGGCATTGCTGTCGAGAATGACCGCTGCCCCGTCTTCGATGAGTGTCGGTGTGGCATCTAAGCCCGAAAAAACTGGCGCATTGTTACCGCCGCCCACGGTCACGGTGATTGTGCTCGTCGCTGTCTTGTCGCCGCCGCTGCCCGCCTGGGAATTGTCATGTAAGGTGAGCGTCAGCGTATCGGATCCGCTGAAATTCGCGTCCGGCTGGTAGAGCAAGTAGGACGCATTGAAGAGCGCGGCATTGAGGTCCCCATAGGCATTGGCCACACCCGTTCGGGTACTCGTCAGGGTGAGCGTGCGATTGCCGTTAGAAAGTTGGCCGGTGAGGTTCTGGGCGGAACCATTCAGGGACACGGTGCCCCGGAGAGCCGTGACGACGAGATAAGGGATGGAACTCCCCGCATAGCCGGTGTCTGCGGCGTCATTGATATCGGCCGAAGAGATCGTGCTGGTGACGACGGTGGCCGCTGCGTTTTCACTAACAGTCCAAGTACTGCTGGAAAGCGCGATCGTGGGGGTGTCATTCACTGCTGTGATAGACAGAGTGATGGTCCGGCTGGCTGTTTGGGCAGATAATACTGCGAGCGCATTCTCGCCATAACCCCGATCGCTGATAGTCAACGCCAACGTCGGAATGCCGGAAGGTGATTGAGAGGCCAGGTTGTCGTTGTTGGCATTGGCTGCTGGGACGTACTGGAGTGTCCCCAACAAGGTGTTTAAGTTGGCCAATGTGCCGTACAGGGTGACCGCCCCGCTGGCACTGGAGAATCCGGTCCAAGTGCCGTTCGGCGTCGAAGCCGCTGAATTCGCGTAGATGCCCGAGGTGCTAGTAAACTGGTAGGTACCGGACCCGGTCAGGGCGATGGACAGGGAGAGGATTCCGCTACCTGCATCCACGTCGGCCAGGGTCAAACGGTTGTCGCCAGAGAAGCTGAACGTAGTGTCTTCGGTCGCGGTCACGGAATCGCCCGTAAGACCCGTCAACGTGGGCGCATCATTCACCGGAGTCACGGTGATGGCCAATGTGTCCGAAGCGATGGAGAACGCACTGGTCTGAGTGGCGTTCACCGCGGTGTTGACCCGTGAACCTGCAGAACCAGACGTTTGGTCCCAAGCCAGGTACGTCAACGTCGCCGTGCCGCCCTCGAGACCATCCGGGAGGAATCGAATGGAGTAAGCGGGCGTCAACAAGAGCGCGCTGCCGGTGCTCACCGATCCCAGATCAGTCCAAGAAGAACCATTGGCCGAATACTGCCACTTGCCCGTGGCAGCGATTGTGGAACCCGTGACAGCAATGCCCATGACCGGACTGGCGTCGAGATCTTGGATGCCCGTGTGGGTGGTATCGGCGCTCGCCTGAAGGAAAGCCGAGACCAAGAACGGGGTCGGCGACGTGATGTCGTTTTCACCAATGCTCCCCAACGGGAGTTGCCCACCACCGGTGTGAACGCTGAGCACTGGGCGATCGTTGGCTGCAACCACCGTGATGGTGGCGGAGCCGGTCCAAGTACTCCGCCCTATGAAGAAGAAATCGGCACTGTCCACAGCAGTCGCAGTTCCACCGCCGTCGACCAGGGTGTAGGTCAGCGTGCGAGTTCCGGTGACGGCTGCATTGTAGTTGGCATGGGAGAATGTAATAGCCTCGGTCAAGGCCTTGATGGCGGCCGTGGTCAGGGAGGAATTAGCTCCAGTCGAAAATCCAATCTTCAACGCGGTCCCGTTCACGCCGTTTTCCGCCGAGTCTACGGTCCCAATCACCACGTTGGCGTAGCTGACAGAGCTTCCCAAGACCCCGATCTGGCCGGCTCCGGTGCCCAAATTGGCGACACCCAATTGGTCGGCTACGTTGCCTCCCGAGGCGTAGGTGATGCGGAGAGATCCTCCCCGGAAATCGAGCCCGTTATTGGCAAGGTCGTTGTCGCTCAGAGTCACCGAGGTATCGATTTGTACCGGGGCACCGGCCGCCGTATCGGCCTCGGTGTAGTTCAATCCGCCGCTCAGACCCGTGACCACCGGGGCGTCGTTGATGGGAGTGACGTTGACCGTGAAGGTGGCGGTCGGTTCGGTCATGCCGCTGGCGTCGGACACTGCGTAACCAAAGGTCACGCTGCCCCCGTGGCTGGAGGGCTCTGAGCCACTGTGTCGGTACCACAACTTGCCGTCTTGGATATCCTGAAGCGTAAAGACGCTGCCCACTCCGAATTGCCTGACGACGATTCCTTTGGTGTTCAGTGTGATCGACCCGATGACCAAGTTGGCGGGCTTCCCCTCGTAGAGATACCCTACGGCAGGCACACTTGTGATCCGGAACTGGACCTGGGTGCGGGAGCTGTCGGAATCGACCGCCGCCACGATGTCAGCGCTGTTCGCGGCATTGGCAGAACCCAAGAGAGCACCGGTGATCTTCAGGGCGCCCCCCTCGGGCACACTGCCCGGACCATTGTTGGCCACCTTGGGCGGCTCGTTGGTAGGCCGCAGCTTGACCGAGACCGTGGTCGCGGTACTGGTCGACCCATCGCCATCGACCACCGTGTATTGAAACGAATCCTTGGCCGTGGACCAGTCGGTGTTGGAGAAAACCTCGACATTGCCCGAGTTCACATAACGCAAACGACCGTCGGTCAATTCGGCCTGGGTGAAGGTGGCGTTGGCGGCCAGATCGCTCCAGGTCGGGGTCGACAGGCCATTGGACTTCTGCAGCTTGCCGTTGGTGGGCAGCACCGTGATCGTGTGGGTGAATGACGCTGAGTCGGTGTCGGGATCGGAAACGGCGATCTCGGTGGTACTCAGCACCTGGATGTGGGACGTCTGCGACGCGATACCGCTGGAATACTCGGTGACGGTGAAGGTCTTGGCCGCACCCACCGGCTTGTCGTTCACGTCCTGGATGGTGAGGGTTAGGGTCCGGCTCGGGCTGCGATTCAAGGCGAGCCTCGACAATGCGATGCTCGTGGCGCCATCGGAGACAGTGCGGGTGGCCGACTCGCTGACGGTTCCGCTGGAGATAACGACATCGCCCGCTGACACCCGGCCACCATCCACTGCATACACCGTGATACTGGCCGCGATGGTCGTCGCAGAGGCCGTTGCCACATCGTTGGTGGGCACATGAAAGTAGGCAATGTTGAGCGTGTTCAGGTCTGACGCTGAAAAGGTGGAGAGGCCCGTGGACTCATCCACGCTGATGTATTCCCACGCGGTGCCACTCCAACGGGCCAACCGGCCCTTCACCGTGCTGGCGTAGTACTGGATCGACGAAGAATCGCTGTCGTAATAATGAAAATGGTCGGGAATTCCGGTCGTCCAAAGATTGCCCAAGCCGCCTCTCAATTTCAGAGCCGAACCGACGCCGGTCAGTTCGAAATTAGCCCCGACCCGTCCATCGGTACCGTCGGCCTGCTGCTCCAGGAGAGCCGGTTCATAATCATTGGGAACCCCAGTATTCCCTTGAGCGATATACGGGGGATCATCGACCGGAGTGATGGTGAACGTCAGCGTGGCCGTGGTGGTGGATCCCCCGTCGGTGATCGCCAGGGTCGACGTATCGGTGTAATTATATGCGGAGGGCTCTGACCAATCGATATTCGATAATACCTGATCCCATGTAAGATTGTACTTCTGCACATAGACGATCTTGCCCGAATCGATGTCGGCCTGGGTGAAGGTCGTGGCACTGACCGACGGCGCGTAGGTGAACTCGCCCACACCCGCCATGTAGAGTTTGCCACGACTCGGCTTAGTAGCCGTCACTGTGGCGGTGGAAGTGAACGAGACGGCACTCGAGGCGAGGCGTACAAACAGGTCCTCGGAGACGACCACTCGGAATGCGACTCCGGTGCCTGGCGTCGAGACATTGATGACGAGGGTTCCCTCGGACGAGGTGCCGCCATGCCCGTCAGAGACCACGAATCTCACAGAATCGGAATCCGCGTTGACGCTATCGTTGCGCGAATACTTGAGGTTGCCGGCGGTCAGATCGGCCTCGGTGAAGGTGAAACCACCACCCAAGCGCGCCCCGGACAAAGTCAGGTATCCATGCTCCGGGTCCCGGGTCACGCTGTAGGCCCGCTGGGCGACCGGGCTATCGGGATCGGTGGTCACGAGGTATTGGTTGGGGGCGGTGTTTCCGATGATGTTGTTGGCGCTGCCCAAGGCCACGGTCATGGGCGAATTGGCGATCACCAACACCGGAGGGTCGTTCACCGGGGTGATGCTCAGGCTCACGGTCGCGCTGGTGCTCGACGGCGAAGTCGCACGGTTGTCCGTGGCCGTGACGTTGAAGCTGGACTGCGAAAATTGGGCGACCAATGTGCCGTTGACGTCGGTGGGCTCGACCGAGTTGTTGTAGGAGAAGCGCAAGGGATTTGCTGCCAACGACGTCGCTAAAATCGTCGTGGGAACCGAGGCCAACGCCACATACGCCGAGCCGTCCCAATACTGCAGGACACCCAGGCTGGAGGAAGGAAGGCTCGTAACCGTCAGCGACCTAAGGTTCGTCGAATCATCCGCGTCGGAGACCACCAGCGGAACGTTGGCGATGACCGCCGTCCCCGGGGTGCTGTTGTTCTCCGAGACCGTCAGAGAAGCGCCCGTGATCCGAGCCGGCGAGTTGACGTCCACGATAGTGACATCGACGTAGGCCCACGGGTTGCTGCCCAAGTTCTTTCCGGTCGAACCGATCTCGCCTCCGGCACCATCGCGCACGGTGAAGTAAAAACGGTCGGTTGTAGTGGCCGACAATTCCGCCACGTCCGGGGTGTACTGGATGCCAGACGCCTGGGCGTGGGTGAACACCGACCCCACAGCCAGCGTGGCCCCTGAGAGGGTCAGGTTGCCTTTGGCCGGCAGCTCTTCGATGCGGTAGACAATTTGCGTGTCGGCATTGTCGGGGTCGTGCAGGCGCAGGGTTCCCGTTAGGGCTCCCGTCTGGGTCGAATCCTGAGTAAACCCCGTGGTGAGCGTTGCCGACACGGTACCGGCAGGGTCCGCGCCATTGTGCTCATTGACCTGCAGGGGGGCGGTGGTGAACACGGGAAGGTCATTGACCGAGATCACGTTCATGGCCGCCGTGTGCGAATCGACGCTGTAGGGCCCGGTGCTGGAACCTCCCGATGGGTCGACCGTCGAACCCGCGGTGCCGGCCGACTGGTCCCAGGCATGGTAATCAAGGGTCACACGGCCGGAGTTCCGGGAATCGATCGAGGTGCTCTCGGTGACCGCGAATCGAATCTGGGCTGTGGGCGGCAATAACAGCGCCGAGGTGGCACTTACAACAGGGAACGGCATCCAGGTAATCCCATTGTTCAGGCTGTACGACCAGGCACCCGCCATCGAGGTGGAGGCGTCGGTCGTGGTGGCGGCCTTGATGGCCACGCCGAGTTGGGTGCTGGTGTCGAGATCCCCTCCGATGCTCGCGTTCTGAGTATCCAACAAGAGCTCGGAGACCAGGAACGCGGTGGTGATGTTCTCAAACTGGGTGCGAATGACAGAGGAAGGCACCAGCGATGGCCGGTCGTTGGCACCGGTGATGGCAACCGTCAGCGTGCTGGATGCGGTCAAACCGATCGCGTCGGCGACCGTGTAGGTGAAAGTCTCGGTGAGGCTGCCGCCCGAAACCAGCGCCTGCACCGTACTCAGGTTGCCGTCCACCGTGTAGGTAAAGTCGCCGTTGGCACTGAGCATCAGGTATCCGTAGCTGCCGAACCGGGCCACACCGAGCGTGCCTCCCGTCAAGGCCGACACGGTCTTGGTATCGCCGGAATCGGGATCGGTGTCATTGGTCAGAACGTTTCCGGAAACAGTCGTCTCATCCTCAGTGAGAGACACGGCATCCGCAACGCCCACCGGAGCGTCGTTCACCGCTGTGAACGTAATGGTCCTTAAACCCAGAGCCGTGGTGGTAGTGCCATCATTGGCCGACCCATTGAAGGTGGCGGCGCCGTTGAAATTCAGCGTCGGCGTGAACGTCATGCCAGCCAAAGCCGTATTGGCGTTGGCAATGGTTGCGGTGAATTGAATCGAGCTGGTTCCGTTGCCGGTCAGCGATGACAAGCCCGTGGTCGATGCCAGGGTGATTGTGCCACTGACGGAGGTCACGGTAACGGTCAGGGATCCGCTATCGACATCCCCTACAGTCACTCCGGAAATAGCGATCGGCACATCTTCATCCGCCGTGCGGGTCCCTCCCGAATCGCTCACCGTCGGTGCGGCCGAGGTGACCGTCACATTCGACGAGTCCACCAAGGGCAACGCGGGTAATGAAGTGAAGCGCAGCACGTAGTTCTGACCGACGGTCCCGGTCAATGTCACCCCACTAAAGGTTACCACGCCGCTCACAGCCGTCCGGGTTAATGTGCCCCCCAAGGTCCCACCGGTGCCGCTCTGAATCGCCAGCGTCACCTGGGTGCTACTGTCGGTTGTCACCGTGTTGCCAGAGACATCCCGGATGGCGAGCACCGGCTGCGTTGCCAGAACGGATCCAGACGCTCCACCCACCGGTTGAGTGGTCAGGACCAACTGCGTGGCCGTTTGCCCGAGCGCAGAGATGAAGGCGCTAAAGATAAGCAACAGCACCACCATTCTACGCAATTTGAACGACATAATATCTGTCGTGTATCGGCAGAAAATCGCTCGCGCTTGATCAAAATTATTAACAAATCAACCACCGCATCCCAACTTTCCGTTGAGGATACCGCACCCATACCTAGTTCTTAAGCGCCGTCAAAAAGTATAACAAATCGCTCACAACCAATGAATATTTCAACTTTTAGGTAGTATTTTTATTGTTTTAGAGGCTTTTTAGTCATCGTTTTTCGCCTGCTAGCCATTCAATTCTCCAACAAAAGCAAGTGACTGAGGATTCGCCCGATGGATGACGATCAAAAGATCCGCTGAAAGGTCCGGCCTAGACCGACCGAAAGCGGGGGAAATAGCCGATTCTCAAGATCAAGACAGTCCCAGGAAGGAAACCCGCGACCGGTTCCTGCACCCTTCCTCAAACTCACCATCCCGAAGGTCGCCCGGCCCAACGATGGATTGGTGGACCCCATCTCGCTGGAGCAAGAAAGTATCAAAACCGTGCCCGATGCCGACCTCGCTCGGGCCATTGCGGGCCGACCAACTGATACAGGTGCGCCAACTCAATGGCACCGACGACTGTTCGCTTATCCCCATCGAAGTCCAGATGCAGTCCGATCCCAAGTTTCCTCATGACTTGCTCCTCCGCGTCCTCCGCGCCTCCGCGTGAGTCTCATCCCCAGTCACCGGCAACTGTTGAAGCATCCGGTCACACTCCGATCCCCCCGCCCCGGTCTGAGCGCTGAGGACCAGAAGAAACTGTTTGGCAAGTTCGCGCGCTTGAGCTCCAAACCCACCGGCGGCGAAAACTCAACCGGCTTGGGCTTGTCCATCGTGAAGAAGATGGTGGAAGCCATGAACGGCCGGGTCTGGTGCGAGAGTGAATTGGGTCGGGGCGCGACGTTCATCGTAGAGTTTCCGACCACATCGGGCTAAATCGCGGTAGCCAATCAGTTCTAACGCGGCAGACTACTCAGCCGAGACAACCTTGGACGCTAGGACTTCACCTCGCCGAAGGGTGGTTTCGCTGTTCCAAGCCGGCTCGGGGAATTTGTTTGAACGGACGCCGGCGGTCGCTAACGTAAAAGACAGTTGAAAGTCTGGCGTCTTGTTTTGTCCGTTGTGCTCGCGCTCCTCTGGGTGTCGCTGGCGGCGCATTGCGAGATCGAGAAGCTGTTCGATGTGGAGCTATGCCATCACGTCGACGCGGATCACGAATCGGATGCGGGCGACACCGACTGCGATGATTGCTCCTTATGCCAGTCGGCCAAGACCGGCCTGCATTTCAGAATCAAGCTGGGCGACCTCAAGCCGGCGCTTCTGGCCATTTTATCACCGTGGCCGCCATTGAGCGTTCATTGCTCCGCCCTGATTGAATCTCCGCAGAGTACCCCTTTGCCATCGGCTTCTGACTCCGTCTTTCCCCACGTCTGTTTGCTGACTTCGCGCACGTCGCTTCCCGTGCGTGCGCCTTCCCTCGCTTCGTAATCGGCCCCCGTCCTGACGGGCTGCCTTCTTTCATGGGCTTTTTGTGCCCGTCAGGTCCGTGTAGTCCCAGAATTTGTCCCATTCCTCGTCCGAAGGCCGTCTATGAAGCGTGTTTTTCCGTCCCTAGTTCTCATTCTGATTTTTGCCGGTTCGATCTTTCCACAGGTCAGCGCAGCCGTCTTTTCCTGTGATCAAGCGGTGCTACAGGCGCTCGGACATAACGTCGATCTAGAGGCGGCTCGCCTCACGGTGGCCGAAGCGCGGGGACGGCTGATCCAGGCAGGCCGCCTCTCAAATCCCGAGGTCGAGACAGCGATCCGGCCCCATGTGAACGGACGCGAGCGTCTCGGTGAGTTTGGCATCACCCAGCGCTTTCCGCTGACCGCACGGCTGCGCCTGGCAAAAGACGTCTCGAAGTTTGGACTCGCCGCCGCCGAGGCCGAAGTCGCCAACGCAGAACGTCTGCTGGCGGGCGACGTTCGCACGGCCGTGACACAAGCGTTGGTGCTGGCCGCCCGGATGGACCTTCGGCGGCGCCAGCAGTCGAACAGCATCGAGTTGGCGGAGTTCGCCCGAAGGACGGCCGTTGCCGGCGAAAGTCCCGGGATCGATGTGCTGCAATTGGACCTGGAAACCAGCCAACACGCTGTCCGGCTGAAAGGTCTGGAGGCCGAGGCCAACGTGTTTAAGGCCCGGCTGCGCCCGTTGCTGGGTATGGCCGAAGAGGAAGAGTTTTCGTTCTCCGGCTCGCTGGAGGAACCCCGAACGCTTCCACCGGCCCCAGAAGTTCTGAAGAGGAGGAGGCCCGATCAGGCAGCGGCCGCCGCGCGATCCAGCGCTGCGCAGGAGGCCGCCCGGCTTGCCCACACGGGAAAATGGGAGGACGTGGGCCTCGGCCTCTTTGGCGAGATTGATCGCAACGAGGACGGACCCTTCGGCCTGCAAACCGACCATCGCTTAGGAATCCGGCTCAGCGTGCCACTGCCGTTGTGGAACCGGAACCGCGGCCGGATTGATGAGGCCTCTGCGAACGCGCGGCGTGTCGCCCTGGAGGCGGAGGCGCTAGACCTGCGAGTGAGGGCCGAGATCGCGTCCGCTGTCTCCGAGCTGCGCGGAGCCTTCGCAGCCCTGCGCGGGATCACCGACACGCTGTTGCCGCAGGCACTGGCAATCGAAGATCGGATCACGAAGGCACGGGCCGAGGGCCAGGCGTCGTTCACCGATCTTCTCCGCGCCCGTGAGCGACGCCTGGAGCTTGAGTCGGCCCGCATCGACGCGCTGGCAGGATATCATCTGGCCGCAACGCGCCTCCTGACCGCGGTTGGGGGCGTCAGCCACTTCTCAAAAACTCCATGAACCAGCCGCTCTACCGGCTCACCAAGGCGATCCTCAGCGGGGCGGTCATCGTTGCGATCTCGAAGTTCGCAAAGCGCAACAACACGCTCGCCAGCATCGTCCACTCCCTGCCGTTGATGTCGCTGGTCGCCTTCATATGGCTCTTCGCGGAAACACACGATAAGGCACTCGCGGCCGGCATTGTCGTCACGGTCCTGCTCTACGCTCTCACCCTGCGGCTTCTCAAGACGGCCGGCGTCCAACTTTGAAATTTCCCCCTTCAACATGATTCGACTTTTCACCCTGTGTCTCCTGCTGGCCGCCGCAGTCGGCACCGTACAAGCCGCCGATTCGGCCAAGGCGGCTAGCCTGGCAAACACCGTCTTCCTCGACGAATTCGGTGTGAAAAACCTGCGCCTTCAGACCGTCGAGGTGGAGGAGCAGGTCTTTGAGGAAACTGTTTTCGCGCTAGGACGCATCGAGGTGCTCCCGGGAAGGAAGGCCGTCGTGAGCAGCCGAATCTCCGGGCGAGCGGTACAGGTCAAGGCCCGCCCGGATCATACCGTCAAGGCGGGTGATCCCCTCATCGTGGTCGAGAGCCGCCAGGCGGGCGATCCACCGCCCCAGATCATCCTGACGGCTCCGATGGACGGCTTGGTCGTGGAGCTGGACATTGCCGCCGGTGGCCCAGTCAGCCCGGACAAGGCGCTGCTCGCCGTCGTCGACCTTTCCACGGCCTATGCAATCGCACGGGTCCCCGTGCATCTGGCCAGCCTGGTGAAGCCGGGCCAGAAGGTCCGTGTGACCTCATCCGGCTGGCCCGGCGAAACCTGGGAGACGAAGATTGAGCATCTGGGGGCGCTGGCCGATCCGGTTTCCGGCACCTTAGAAGTGGCCTGCCATCTCAACAACCAAGAGGTTTGGCTGCGCCCGGGCATGCCGGTCGAGTTCAGCCTGATCACCGGGAAACGAACCGATGTCCTGGCGGTTCCACGGATCGCGGTGCAGGGCGAGGGTGCGGACCGTTTCCTCTACGTCGCACACGACAGTATTCCAAACGCCTTCGTCAGGGTGCCGGTCGTGGTCGGCGCGGTGAACGATCGCTTCGCTGAGATCACGCAGGGCCTGCTTCCCGGCGACAAGGTGGTGACCACCGGTGCGTATTCTCTGGCCTTTGCAGGCAAGGGCAGCGTGTCGCTCAAGGAGGCCCTCGATGCCGCGCACGGGCATGAGCACAACGAGGACGGCAGCGAAGTCAGCAAGGACCAAAAGACGGCCGGCCATGCGGAGGGCGACGGACACGACCACCGCCCCTCCGGCGTTGCCAAGCTCTCCGGGCTGACGCTCTTTTCGCTGATCGGGAACGGCGTGTTGCTGGTGTTGCTGGTGATCGCCTCTTTGCGCGGCGGCCAAAAGGCAGGTGACAAGCCCGAAGCCACGGTCGATCGGCCGGCCACGGGAGGAGCCGACCATGCTTAATAAGCTGATCCGCCTTGCGCTGGACAACCGGGCCATCGTGCTCGGGGTATCCCTGCTCCTGATTCTGGCCGGCGCACAGACCGTTCAGGAACTGCCCGTCGAAGTTCTGCCAGACCTGACCAAGCCGACCGTCATCATCCTGACCGAATCACCGGGCCTCGCCCCCGAGGAGGTGGAGGTCAACGTCACCCAACCGATCGAGCGTGCTCTCATGGGGGTCGCCGGCCTCACCCGGCTGCGCTCGAACTCCGACGTCAGCCTGTCGCTGGTCTATGCCGAGTTCGGCTGGGGCACGGACATTTACCGCGCACGCCAATTTGTGCAGGAGCGGCTGCAGGGCGTGCGCGGCACTCTGCCCCGTGGCGTCGAGCCGTTCCTTACCCCGGTGGCGTCGCTCATGGGCGAAATCCTCTTGGTCGGCCTTCGCAGCACCAACGCCGCGGTGCCGCCCCGGGAGGTCCGCTCGCTGGCCGACTGGGTGGTCCGGCCCCGCCTGCAAAGCATCCCAGGCATCGCCGAGATCCTGAACATGGGCGGTGGCATCAAGCAGGTGCAAATCCAGCCCGACCCAATGCGGATGCAAGCCCACGGCGTGACCTATGAGCAGTTGGAGAGCGCCGCTAGAGAAGCGTCCGGCAACAGCACCGGCGGCTTCCTGAACTCCGGCTCCACCGAGATCATGGTCCGCAACCTGGCCATGACCGTGGAGCTCGACGACATCGCCCGCACCGTCGTGAGGCGCGTCAACGACCGGGCCGTCCGCATTTCGGACGTGGCCAAGGTGGAATGGGGCATCGAGCCGATGCGCGGCGACGGCAGCGTCAACGGCGTACGTGGGGTCATCATGAGCATCACCAAGGCGCAGGGGTTTGATACGCTCGGCCTGACCGAGGGGATCGAAACCGCGCTGCGGGAGCTGCAGCCCACGCTGCCCGCTGGGGTCGAGACGGTGGTCCTTTTCCGGCAGGCCGACTTCATCACCAACGCCATCGGCAACCTCAAGAGCGCCATCGTCGAGGGCGCAGTGATGGTTACCCTCGTCATCTTCCTCTTCCTCCTAAATCTCCGCACCACGTTCATCACGCTGATGGCCATGCCGCTGTCGTTCGCCATCACGCTGCTCACCTTCAAATGGTTCGGCATCTCGGTAAACTCGATGACGCTCGGCGGACTGGCGGTGGCCATCGGCATGGTCGTGGAC